>Ga0214478_100148_pt1 | contig 38249 bp, 28 predicted proteins | sample M1_20Mar14CPVII9_2_FD_178001 | JGI IMG/M metagenome (GOLD analysis project Ga0214478, IMG submission 178001) | Marine eukaryotic communities from Monterey Bay, California, United States - M1_20Mar14CPVII9sort6BwellD7 | ecosystem: Environmental > Aquatic > Marine > Unclassified | place: USA... | reverse complement strand
TGTTTAGGTTAAAATCATTTATTTCGGTGCTTGTATATTGATACTCTAGAGAGAAGTTGGACTGTTGCTAATCAATGCGGATAGAGAATTAAACGTATTAATATAGTCATTGCTACATGTAGATTCGAAAGTACTGCTGCATAATAATATAGTCTAGTGATATCACAGATCTAATTGCAAAGAAAAAGGTTTCAACAAAGTCAACTCATCATATTGACATAAAAGTGATACTTAGGTTTAACATATTATCGTTGTCTACTAGTCGACCAAGTGGTTGGAAGTAATAAAGACTTCTGTTTTGTAATATAATATTATCATGGCAGAATTTCAACTAAACGATCCAGTAACAATCTCAACTACCGGAGGAGATTCATCAACATTAGAGGGTGTAGTAGCACATTTAGGTCCAGTACAATTTGCACCCGGTATAGATTGGATAGGTATAAGACTAACCGGAGTAAGTGTCGGTAAGGGTAAAAATAATGGTACAGTGAAAGGTATACAATACTTTGATGTTGCCGAGAATTGTGGTATGTTTACCAAGAAGGTTAATGTTACTAAACGTGAATTGAATAGGTGAGTATGTGGATTTTGTTGTGTTGTTGATGGCTGGTTGTATAATATATGCCGTGTGTTAAGTCCTTGCTTGTGTTCGTATGTGATAGACTCTCATGATTTCTCATACTATTATGTTATATGTCGATCAGGTTGGAAAAGTTACGGTTAAAGAGAGAATTGGCAGAAAAACCATCATCATCAATACCAACAACAACTACTAGAAGTACTAGGAGTACAAGAAGTAGTACAGGAACAGCAGCTTCTAAGACAGATACTTCTCCTAAAGCAGCATCACCCAAAAGACCCACATCTGCAGCAACTGGAGGAGGTAGTAATAAGTTGGCTGAACTCCGTGCAAAGAGAGAAGCTGCTACAAAGGGACGGAGTAGTAGACCATCCACTTCTGGTACTAGTGGTGCTAGTGCAAAGGATAACACTACCAGTACACCTACTTCGAGCACAAAAAAGGACGAGACAAATGATGATACTGGAGAGGATAAAGAGGATGAAAAACAAGAACAAGAAGATGTCAACACTACACTTGAATCGCCATCAAAACAAGAAGCTGTCACATCAACAGCAGCAGAAGAAGAGAACAATACACCACGTATAAACTTACAATCGGCAACACCCGGGTATCGTGCCGAATTAACTCGATTGCAAAATAAGATTTATCAATTACAAAATGATTTAAAGAAGAAAACTACTGAATGCACATCGTTACAATCTTCTTTAGACTTTATGTCAAAAGGTGCCGAACAGAGTACACATGATGCTGTTCGGATGTATGCCATGGGTGCATTGGCATTAACTGAGGCCAAGAGTAGTAGTACTCCTGGAGGTGGGGGCAAACAGGGTTCTGCGGCAACTCCAAGAAGTGCCAAGGGCGGTAGACGGAGTTTGGAAGTAGATATGAAGAAGGCTGATGACGGTAACAGTGATGAAAGTGGAAGTGATGAGGAAGATAATGAAGAGGTTGTCAACCAAGCCGCTGCGGCTGTGTCACAAGCCTTAGTCGAGCGTAATGATGAATTGACAAAGCAATTGTCTGACTTAACAAGTGCCAATACCAACCTGCAATCACAATTATCCGAGGCTGAAGAGAAGATATCAAACGTTGTATTACGATTTGAACAAACTACTGAAAATTACAATACCGAAAAACAAGAACGATTGAATGAACAAAAGACATATCAAGCCGATAAGGCTGTCTTAACATCACAAATATCATCACTTGAACGTGAGTTACAGGTATTACAAGAGCGAGTATTAGACAAGTCATCATCACAAGATCATTCACAAGTCACACTTGCCAAGCTACGCGCCGAGCTAACTAGTTATCAACGTAAGAATGAAGAGTTGAATAATGACAAGATGGAATTAGAAAACACACTGGAGGAACTAGTACTAGACAAGGAACAAATAGGTCAAGAGAAGGAGATGATTGAGGATGAACTTGAGGAATGTAAGATTGACTTGGAAAGTGCACAACTTGAGTTAGAAGATGCTAGGGCTCAATTAGAGGAAGGGCAGGCTGACATGTCGAGTGTTGCAGAAGGTGCCGAGCCTGGTGATGGTGAAGGAGAGGATCGTAATGCCTCGTTCTCGTCAAACGCCGATGCACAGGATGTTACTCGTTCATTAACCTTGCAAAATACACGTCTACGCACAGCTCTCATCCGATTGCGTGAGCAGTCAGAGTTCGAACGTGCTGATTTACAACGTCAACTAAAGGCATATCAATCAGATTCAACCAATAAGGAAGAACTCCAAACAGAGTTGGAAACGTTAAAATCCACACATGCTACCACATTAGCGGAAGTACGAGAATTAAAGGATATTATTGATCAAACTTCTGCCTTGGAAGAGACAATTGAAACACTATCAGATAAGGTTTGGAATCTAGAAGAGAGTAATGCAGCCTTGGAAAGGACGGTGCGTGAGTTTGAGGAGGAGCTCGAGGTACAAGCAGAAATGGAAGAAGTTCAGACTGAAGAGCTTAAGATGGTCATGAGAGATTTGGAAGGAAGAGATGCCTTGGTTGGGAACTTGGAGGAGGCTATTCGAATGTAAGTGACTTTGATTCAATGTTCAATGTACCGTCTTCTTATGTACTAACTCATAAACATCTCTTATTGTATCATCTTAGGCAACGACGCCGCGAAGAGGACTTTCAACGATATGTGAGTGAGTTCCGCACGTCAATTGAGACATTAAAGCAAGAAAAGGCAGCACTACTAGCCCTAACTGATGATAATCAGGGTGAAAAGAGTGAACTACTTGCAACATCGAAGAAGGCGTTGGCACAAGCTGCACAGTTGGCATCCGATGCCGCTGAGGCACGTCAGCGCAGTTCTGAAGCAGCATTCCAAATGATTGCAGCACGGAGTGCCACCTATTTGAGTCAACGGTTGGAGACACTACTCCCTAGTGGGGTAGTATCGGCTGAGCTGTCTGCTGTCAAGGGTGAGATGAGCTTGGCCAAGGTTGCTGATAAGGCAGCTGTTTCACTGACTGCAGTGGAAGAAGTGTTCAATAAGGCAATTGAGAAGGGTACAAGTGGCGTTTCAGAGTTTAACACCTTGGAAGAGGGTGCATCAATGGTTTTGTCTGATGCATCAACTCAACAGATCGGGGTCATGACGCACCAGGCCTTGTTTGCGAGTATGACGATTGAGGCAGCAACCGACGCCTTACGCTTGATGGCAGCGGGACAATGGCCAGAACTATTGTCTCAAGAAATGTCTACGGATTTAGGAAGTGTAGTCGTTCATTCGATTGCTGATTTGGATTTGACATTGAGCGAACAACTCAAGCTACTAAAGACAGAAGGAGTTCTCTCTCCCTTACGTTCATCACTATCAGACCTCGATCAATCTGTCAGGAACACTCGACTTGCGTTATTCAGTGCCACCGATGAGAGTGGTAATACAGTAATACCTGAGAACTGGAAACCTCCGGGGTTTGAGGCATTGAAGGCATTATCCCTTGGTAGATTTGCTTGTTTGGGAGCCACCGCGGTTATATCATCAGCCGTGTCTCCAATGGAGGACACGGAGAATGAACCGCCACCAGCCACACCTCAAAATCTAGCCGATGTTCTTTCTAAGGCCAAACAAAGCTGTGATTCAATGACTGAAGTATCCAATTCCTTTGCTGGACTTCAACTAACTGACACTGATACATTGGAATCTCTTGCAGACTTGTCTAGTCAATACCAAACCAGCTCATTGGCTTTATTTGAAGGTGTAAAGACTACATTTGAAGGGCAGACAATCACTAGTGATGAAATGAACACTATATCTGTCCTTCTTGAGCAAGTCCTCACTTCGGCAAGGTCTTTATCGGCACTGGCTCGAAAAGCCGAACTTGGTGATAATAATTCAACAAGTCATCACTATTTGTCAGCCGAATATGGTGACTCTTGGGGTGGTGTTACCGATATTGTCTCCCAGGTAAGAAGTGTTGACGGTGACTCTGATGATGTGAACTATCTCATGCGTGCAAGAGCAATTGAGGATCAACTGACCGAGGCAGTTGAGAATGAGCCCAAGCTGGATGCCGCTAATACAAAGATTGCTAGTCTTGAAAAGGTGAGTTATAAGTGTTTGTTTTAAAGTGTGTTCTCAAACAAACATGTGCTAATAATCAATGCCTTCCTTTCTCTTCTCTTCCTACAGAGTATGTCATCTCGAACTCGAGAGATTCAGATGCAGAACAGCCGCATATCTGAACTGGAGGCATTATTAGCCAGAGCACCCTCTGAGATGATGTCTCCAAGGAAGAGTGGATCGCGGCCATCATCTGGAGGAGGCTCGCCAGTTCATACAGCTGATACTCAAAAACTCAAGGATGAGGTTAAAATGTTACAAGAAGCTGTCGATGTGATGCAACAGCAAGCTGATGAATATGAGAAAGAGATAAAGAGTCTCAAGGACAAATCAAGACCTTCTCGAGGTGTACGTACAGCAGGTGGAAGAGTAACACCGAAGAAGTCACCCATGGACCTCGAAGCTACACTGAATCAACTTTCGTCTGCCTCCAAGTCGACGGCCAATTCATCATCTCGTGATGTTCTACTCGAATCAATATCACTCGAGACGGCACTATTCCGACCAGCACTGGGAACGGCAGTTCAATCAGCCAACTTTTGGAAGACTAAAGCAATGGGATCAGCACTCTCAAAGCTCAGTCCATTGAATGTCCCAATATCTGAGACTGTTGATGTGAAGAATGAAACTCGATTGTTGAATGAGCTTGCATTAGCTCAAAATGAAGCTAGGAGTACCAAGGCGTCGTTTTCTATTGTTGACCTGTCTAATAAAAGTAAGGTATCTTCAAGAGATCAATTAATAGAAGAACAACAAAAGGAAGAGATGGCTAGTTTAAGACTTCAAAATGCTACTGAATTGTATTTGAAGTCTTCAAAGGGGTATGATTTCCCAGTAACAACTTTTGAAGAAGCAGGGAAGGACTATGCTCTGGGACGGATATCGGTACCTTGTCGAGATGGAGGAGGCTATGTGACATCGCGGAGAGTGAATAGTGCTGAACTACGGAATTTGCATTCATATCTTGTACAGTGAATACGGGGTTGAAGAAAGTTAAAACTAAAGTGATAAATGTAAATATAAAGTAGATGATCTATCTTTCGACTCCCTATATTGGAAGGGTATATTACACTCATCTACTTTTGAGCAGCTTATCAGAGAGTGAAAGTATAGACTAAAGCAACTATGCTTGACTGATGCATATCGTACATGTATTTAGAGTTGTCTAGTATTTCTCATACTATCTACTTGGTTTGGTATCTTATTATTGGTGTAATAAACTCATCAAATTTCTGCTTTCTTAGAATCCGTTCAATCTTATTATTTAAATGCCGATAATCGACCCGCCACGCATCCAACAAAAAGAAATAGCATCCTACCTAGTAAATAATAGAGAGAGCGGGCGATAGCCATGGCCGATAATACTTGATGATCAATACAACTACATCAGAGACGAATATAGAAAAGAAACAATAAGCCTCTTGATAAAGACGTGATCATCATAGTCGATTCGATAGCGCGTTGCAATAGGGATAGAATAAGAGTTAGGTTGTTTGGCAAAGCCGTCACCTACTATTGTGACGGGTTCGTATGGTATATTGTTTTAATATAAGATCATATGGATAGAGGCACATCAAGAGTTATACTAAATTTTTTGCCTATAATTTGAGACTACCACCATTGGCCCTTTGGCATAAATAATAACAACATAATATAATATCACCATGGCGGTTGCAATTGAACAACAGCAGCAACCTCCACCGCAACAACAGCACAGTGGTAGTACTAATAAAAAGTCATCATCATTATGGAAACGTTTTAAAAAGAGTGTAAACAGTAACAACAACAATACTAATAATAGCGGTACCTCATCACAAAAGACAAGCCAGCGACAGCAGCAGAGCAAGGAAAGTAGTGGTATTGATAATTCTCAAAGTACATCGGCATCACGTCCTCAACATACTACTACTACTACTGCTAGTAATAATAATCATAAACGATCGCCGAGTAATGATGTAGTGGCGGATATTACACCCAGTGGGGAGTTATCTTTCTTTGAGGCATTTAGTGACTTTGAGTGTAAGTTTTAGTTTTGTGGAGTGGTATGTGTGGTTAGTATCTTTAAGGGAGGGGAATAGTTGATTAACTGGATCCAAATATATGGAACCTAGGTCTGTAGTTCGAGGAGGCATGAAGTGGCTTCTCATATACATTTAGAGATAGTTGAGCACATCATGTGCACATTTTTTTCTCAGAGATTTCTAACCTTTCAATTTTATATCTTTTATATCATTTATTCATCATGTACAGCCTCGCCACAAAAGAACTCACCGAGTCAAACAAAACGAACACGGTCGAATTATAGCCGATCGTCTACCGCAGACGCCGGATCCACATCCGAGATATATGCTGTACATTCAACATCTATCACCACAACTCCTGAGAGATCAACGCTCAACTCAAGACCCGCGAATACGACATACTCAATGGCAGCAGCCTCATCAGTCGCAACACCAAGCTCACCCAAAAGTTCCAAGGGGACGATATACAGCCTTGCCGGTGGTGGAGGGACGGTGGCCAATACCGTTGCCGAGAAGTCGATACATACGACGAAGACTCGTCATTCGAAGAATACATGTAGTACTGTATCATTGACAAACGATGGTAGTAGTACTGTTGACTTTAGTCGAAGTGCCGCACAGCATACTCAGTTGTCACCTTTATCGAAAGTTACAGCAGATAGCGACAAGTTCACTCCATCTAATGGTGGTGAATCAGTTCCCCATTGGACTAACTTTGACGATAAGCAAGGTGGCGAGGATGTTATGAGTAAGAGTCGAAGTGAGTGGTCACTTCAACCATCCACTCATCATGCCCAATCAAGTACCGAATCAAAAGAGGTTGTAAGAGATACAAGTACTATATTCTCATCACGAGGATCGAGTTCCCCCACAGATGAGAATGGAAGTGAAGCCAAAGAGGTATCGGCGACACGTTATATTGCACCACCAAGTGCATTAACTACAAAGAAGGCTGTGGCAGAAATGATGACCACTACTGTTGTTAATGCTGCCGCGGCGGCTTCAACTCCATCGCAACCGGTATCAACATCATTGGGAAGCAGTAGTAAATCTAATTCAATGCGAAAGGCTGCTACTGGAAAGTTAACAAGGAAGAGTAGGAATAGGGGATCATCTTTGAAGAAACGCAGCGGCAAGGACTTGTTGAGGTGAGTTTGATTTATTGTTTCAATTGGATCAAAGGGATGGTATGCGGTTTTCTGTTTCTATAATTGCCAAGCATTCTCTAATGTATATCTTGATATCTCTCTATCTACTCTTACAAAACAGGGCATCATCAACAGCGACAGAGAATACTGCTTCTGTTGCAGCCTTGTCTGCTGGCAAGAAGGTTGATGTGGCTAAGAAGGCAGTGACTGCTGCTTCGGTCCCTTCTCAACGAGCCCGCAGTGATACCAACAAGATTGATGGCCATAAGATTACAGTCTCGCCGACATCTTCTCCGCCGTCTGACAAGAATGTGGCCAAGAAGGAGAAAGCCCCTGTTATGAAGTCATCTGGAGCTAATCCTGCACAGCCTCATCTCTATGCTGAGCTCAACATCCCCATCAAGAAGACGAGGAAACGTCCTTCGTCACCTACATCGCCTTCAACGTCTCCTGGTAGCAGCTACTTACCACGTCAATCATCCACTACATCAAATGGAACAAACGGCGAAGCTGATGTTAGTTTGGCAATGACAAGTATCAGTAGTCTTACTGGTCGGGAGTCTCTCTTTGGTCATGCTCCAAGAGCACAGTCAAGTAGTATGGGAGGTATTTGGTGTCACGAGGAAGAGCTCGGCAATGGCGGTGTTGGGGGAGAAGTTGTGAACCCAGAGGAGGAGGATTATTTCGATTATAGTCCCAATCTTGAAGATAATGCTGTAAGTGGCGATGATGGTATGATATCAAGAATATTGAAAGGTTTATGCCATTGCTTTGAATCGATTGATGGCCCGACTGACAGTGCAGGAAGAGGAGATGCAACACCGATGGCAGCTATACCGCTCACAAGTGGTAAGAGTATAGCAGGTGAAAAGAGCATTGGCGGCGCAATTGATACAGTGATTGAGACTATCGACAACACCGCTGCTACTATTGCCAACACGATGCTGTCGAAATCAAGGTCTCGTACGTCAAAGGCGCCTACTTTTAGCCAACCCATGATGAAAGAGATTTGATTTACAGCTCCTGCCGCACTCGTATCTTCGTATCTTTTCATAACACACACAAACACACTTCCTTTGGAAATCTTCGGATGGCAAATGCCACCCCCACATCACTCTTCATACACACCTTCACACTTTTTAGGCTTTGGTTGGTTTGGATACTAGCATTATAATGTTATAACCAACTATTACTGTCACTTATTTGCACTCTATAGTTCTAGTACATAACGCATCCAGCATCCACAAATGCACTTTAATTATTTACCCGCATAAGATGTGCTCATTTTTCCACCGGCGGTCGGTCATGTAGCTAGCATCTATAAACCACAACAATACTTACATAGAGGAGGATAGACAATCTTTCTATTAGACAAACCGAATGTGAATTGGCTGAGACAAGGGAAATCAACCTCCCAGCCATTTCTGTCTATTTGGCGATCGAACCAGTATTTGCTGAGTTATCTCTACTATTGTAGGCACATACTTCTTGACATTCGGCCCTTATCAATATCATCAATAGTATGAATGGTGCAATGTATTAATATTGATATACAAAGGCATCTTTACTGCAATAGATCAGTGGCGGCGATAACAAGAGAGGATCTCTCACATAGAGACTCTTGCGACACTTCAAAATGTCTTCAACTCATAATAGTATTGACGGAGATGATAGTACAGTATCATCCAGCTCCGCCCATTCATTACAAATAAATTTTTCTTCAGATGACGAATCAACAACAATATCATTAGAAGACGATGATGATTTATCACTAGGATTTCCACCAGGACATATAACAACACTTGCTGAACTGAATGAATTGCAAACTCAAAATCTTAATGATAAACTTAGCATAACATCCACCACAGAACAAAGAACTATCAACCCATCAATAATACCGTCATACTTCTTCTGTCCATTATCAAATAGAATAATGATTGATCCAGTAATGATAGTACCAACAGGAAACACGTATGAACGACGTGCCTTGTTAAGATATTTTATATTAACATATCCAAATTATCACGATCCATTTGATAATAAGAAACCATTAGATATATACAAAGACATAAAAGATGACACTCTGGTAAAAGGCTCAATCGATAAAGCGAGGAAGGATGCTTGGGTTAGATATGTGCTAAACTTTGAAGAAGAAAGCGGAGGAGCTGCAAATAATGTTGCAATTAGTGATACCAGAGAAATAATACCTGATGAAGTGGAAGAATATTCAACACAAATACAACATTCAGAGGATACTTCGGAAGAGAGTAGTGACAGAGAGGATATATTAAATCAGCCGCAGTCTCCCCAAGAAGATGATCAATCACAAACAACTTCATATAATAAATTCATAAGCTATATGAATTCATCAACAGATATTATCAATAATGCATCAACAACAGATACTACTACAACAAGAACCTCGGAGTCTAATCATGGATGGCAAGTACCTCTTGGTGCACACGAAATTATTTGCTCTAAAGGATTGGTAGTAACAACTGATATACATCGACGATCGAATGTAGTAAAACGAAAGATTATAAGAAAGTCATTAGCTACTTCTGATACAAAAGATGGCACAAAGAAGGTGAAGATGAAACGAATCAAGAAGAAGAAACAGTATAATGTCAAAACTACTACCAGTATATTTACACGAGATCTAGTACTGCTACCAGGAACTTATGTTGATATACTGGAAACCTGCATACATGGAGGTAGAGTACGAGGAAGAATATCTTTCGGAGAAGAGGTACTAACCGAAGTTGATAATGAGTTATTGCTAGCCTGGGAAGAGGAAGAGGTGCGTAATCAATGCCACTTGGAAAAGAGAGATAAGAGTAGCACAAGTAAGAAGTTGAGCAAGACTATATTGTCTCCATTACATCGCAAGTCAAGTAAAGATGGTCACGAGAAGAAGAACTTGCCATTTGCATCTGAGTTATTTGACAGTATACCAGTACAACAAATGAATGGAGGAAAAAAGAACAGGTCTAGTATATCTTCTACTGACCAGTCATCATCAACTTTGACAACTATCAAATACAATGGTTGGATCACTTTATCATGGGCAGCAAATGTAAATGATTCTAACGAAGAAGATAAAGGTTTATTTACTCAACCGATTCCTTTGGGAGTATACCGTATCGCTCAAGGAAACGAGAGTACAGCAGCAGTATCTGGGTCGACAGTGAAACAACTACCTCTATATGATGCATCAGACAGTGATCAAATCGTTGATTTCTTAGTACATAATCAGTGTTTGGAAGTTGTTGAGACTCAGGTAATGATAAAGAAGAAAACAGAAGGACAAGATTCCAATAGTTCCGAGAGTGAACAAGTAGTACGAGCAAGATGTATGTTACCAGTCATCAAATCCTCATTATCGGTAGAAGACTTTGCAACAGGGAAAATCGATAGCAAGCCACAACAAAAGTTTACATCTGGTTGGATTACTCTTGTAGATCAAGGATCATCGAGAGATGATACCTCAGTGATACCTATTCCATTGGGAACATATAATGTAACGAGTGATGAGCCACTATTGAGCTGTGATTTTGGCTCAAATGTCAAGTCAACTCATGATCCAGGTTCAACTTTTGAAGTAGTCAATACAAGAATTGAGTTTGAAGATGATACTAGAACGATGAAGTGCAGTAGTTGTGGCAGAGAGGGAAAATATCACACTATTGCAGTTCGTGCGTTAATCGCCACTGGAGGGTATGTTACAATTCTATTATCACCAGTGGGTGGTGCACAAGGTGCCGACACAAAACTTTGTGTATGTGGACAATTAGTACAACCTTTATCATACGCTAAACCGGCACCGGTATGAGCGTATACAACCAACTCCCAAGTTGCTTGATACAACATAGCAGAATGACTCCTCGGTCATTATCCCTTTAGTAATTTGGCTGACCACAACCTATACCACAACCTATAGAATCTATAAAAGTAATACAGTAATATGATTCATACAGTAGGATAATAGCAATACTATAAAGAGAGAAAGACTAGGGAGTTAATTTCAATGCTTTCCAGGACTTTATTTTGGCGATAGAACCACTCTAAGCACTAACCTACTAGATAAGTCAATAGATAGCACAATGGCGGCGCCAGAAGAAGGCCGAGAGGCACTACTAACATTGGAGATATCCTCTATAACAGAGCTGGTTAGTGCGCAACAACGTATGCGAGTACTCGTGATTTCAGGTGTACGTTTAAGTAGTCTACAACCCAATCAAAACAATGTTGATGATTTGCAACAACATCAAATTTATACCAATGGTAGTATTAATGGGAAGTCATCTACACTTACATTTCCTATTAGATTATGTGCACCTGCTACTGCTGATACTAATATAATCAAGCGGGGGAAACTACAGTGTACCAATACACAACAAAGTACATCATTCCATAGGATACTCGCTGCTCTTCGTCGAGGTAAAAATAAACTTGTACTACGAGAGTGGAAACAGGGTGCTTGTTGGTGGAATTTGAACATGAATCATGATGTACACCAACAAAGAAGTGAAGAAGATGTTGAAATTATTGATCATAGTAGACTTCCTATACTACGAAGAGGTAGATATCAAACACATGAACAACATAAAGATGCCATATCGGATATTGACACAACAACATTGTTGGATACAACATCAGCAGTAGCAACTACTCAAACAACATTATCAATGGCACGGGCTGAAGTAACAGGATATAGATTGGCAAGATTAGCAATGAACTGTCATCATGAGAATCGCGTATATATGCCAGAAGTTCTTTACTTCTCACACGACGATAACAAAGCACCTTCAATACTAAATCTTTCAATACAAAACGACTTTACAAGTTGTGATAATGATCAATACAATAAACCCTGGGCATTAATGTCATATTATGAATATGGAGTTAATAATGAAGACGAGAACCAATTATATGAAGAGATAATAGAGATTGAAGTGGATACTGAGATTAAGAAGGAGTTTAACTTTGATAGTATGATAACAAATGAAAAGCATGGTTCAATATATACTGATGCAACAAGAAACTGCTCTACAACAACTACAAATGACAGAACACGCCCCTGTTATCATTTCCCAACAACAATGATCAAAATACGAAATGAATTCGGATTCCAAGAGCCTCATCCACGACATGGTCGAGTACCTATAGACGAATGTTTGGGTTACTCGAGGATGATACTGGATGATGTTGTTATGCCTATACAAGCTTACTTTTTTATGTTGGATGGTAATAGAGAAAACATCGACGACCATCTAACATCAATTGTCTGGTGCAACTCTAATCAGGGCGGGACAAGTCCATTTCAGTATCATGATATGATCACAATATATCGGCAAGCGTTACATCAGATGTCTATCACTATGCATGACAATCATGTAAAGGGTACTAAGATTGATGAAAGAATGAACACACTACTAAACATGGTTGGTAAATGCATCAGTGCATTAGAATGTGAATGGGAAGGAGAGTATGATGGGAAACCACCACCTCTACCTCCGGTATTGTGTCATATGGACTTGCAACCGCAGAATTTAGCATTTGGAACTACTGATACCGATGTTATCAGCAAAAATGACGAAAAGTATAATACCAAAGACTGCTTTGTTGCATCTGTAATGGATTGGGAGGAAGCATGTTATGCAGACCCACGATTTGAAATCTTACTAATTTGCCGAAAAGTGTTGGCAAATCTAGATCAAGCTGAGGAGTTATGGCAAGCCTACTCAACTCGTATCAAGCAACTTAACAGCTCATTTACTGTCGGCCCTCTAACTTCATGGCTCAAGTTAGAGACTGTGCATAGTATATGCACTCTTTTACTTCAATCAATGGATTTACTTGGTGGCGGGAGAAGTCCATGGGAGACGAAGCCAGATTTGTGGTCAAAGATTGATAGAGAGAGGCAGCGATTAGTGAAGCTTGGTTGGCTTTTCTGTGATGGTATATAAATTGCTAAAAGGATAATCATTGCTAAAGGATAAATAAAGCACATGCAATCTACTTACGTCATTTAGAGTTCTCAGAAAAGGTGGGAATGTACCGGGTCATTATTTCTTTCGGGGGATACCATCGTCAATCAAGGCCATTAATACTGCATAGGCTTGCTAATACATCTCCTCTCTGGCAAGATAATTGCCTAACTCGCCACGCTATTTGATGTCGATAAACGATTAATTACTTCTGATGATACTGCAAAAGTAGATGCAAGCAATGAATAACTAAAACCATGAGCATTCAATGTAAGGACCAAGAGAATGATGAAGATATGATCACAACAACATCACCCTTTTGTAGAAATACAATGAACAGGAATTGTCTCGAACTACATGAAGGCAATTCTCAATCTCAACATCATACTCATACTTGCATGGCAGTAGAACAAGAACAATCATTGAGTAATGCATCAATACCAAATACTATCCAAGTGCCTCGTCGTGATATGAAACAACATCCGATAATACAAGGTGAGTTATGATATGATAATCAATGATACGCATCCTGACACACATCGTGCTCTACGTCCTTCTATCCTTTGTTCATTATTTCCGATCTCTTCATTATTGTCGACCACTAATCTCATGACATCTACTCCCCTTTTGTTTAAGATTCTCACCAATATCATCAGTATCAGCAGAGAGAATATCCTGTCGAATCATCCATGGAAGCGCTTCTGTTGCAGCGTCTCTCTCAAGAAGAGAAAGATATATTACTACAGAAACTATTGCATGATAGACGAGAAGAAACATCCTTGTCTACCGCCGGACAAATAACGAGAAGGGAAATGGATATACTTAATACCCAATCGGGTATACTAGTATCGTATAAAGAACAACTAGAGAAGACCCCATCCCCTGACCACCATTTTGACGAAGATACTTTGGCTTTGCAATTAGGTATGAAACAAAGCAGAGACGAGTGGCAAGATTATCAAAGGAAACAAAATCAAGCTAGTGCAATAGACGATGCACTTTTAGAAGAGATAAAGGCTAAATCTCTCAAATATGAATCGAACATACTTGAGGATGAGGAGCAAATACTCGAGGAAGCCAAGAAAAGATCATTGATATATTGTGATTCAAAAGAGGAGAGTTCTTTAATTGAGCAAGTCAAGCGTGCTTCACTTAAACCCCCATCAATTGACTCTTCTAGTTTGATTGACGAAGCTAAACAAGCATCTCTTGCGTGTGTCGAGCGTCAGATGACTGCAGAAACTGTATCGTGTTCAGAGTCAATAGAAGAGTGCGATCGTAAGATGCCTGCCAGAGAATTGTAAAGGAAGTATTAATGTGTAGTGTCTTTGTTAACTATATTTCAAATCTATTACTTGAATGGTATTCGGATGACTTTAAGCATCATTAAATCTCTACGTTACTTCTTTTCATAAGCCAGTCCTCGTTTATTCTAAGAGTCTACATATTCTTAGATGCTCTTTTCATTCTCTTGATCAATTCAACAATCTCTAGCATCGTCCCATTTGTCTCTGTAGTGATTGCTTTGTATATCCCTATTAAGTCCGATCTTGAAAATAGCTGTCCCTACTTCTTATTAACCTGATCCTTGACTGCTCCTGTAACTCGATCTGTCAATTTGTACTCGCCATTCAACTCGACAACCTTATCAACGCTAACCTCAATTAAGCCTCCAACAGCTCCTAACAAGGTCTCGGTGCCGCCTACCAAATCATATTCGTCGTTCAAGTCTTCCACCTTGCTGACGACTCCTCCAGCTCCTAGCACGAAGTAATCTATTCGTTATCACTTTCATCAAACTCATCTGATTCTTCATCACTTGTAACATCTTCTTCAGCACCGGCGACGGGGAGTTCGTAGTTGGTACGGCCGCTGGCCTCACTCCACACCCATCGGTTACCATTCCATTCAAATCCATCAAGAATTGTGGCTTTCTTTTCATTGTTTTCTGCTGCACCCAATGGTTGGATGTTACTCCAGTGGGCGGCTCTCCTGAGTTGCTCGGGATCCTTCAAGTTCTTGAATGATGAAAGTGGCATGATATGGTCCATTTCCCAGCATCGAACACCTTCTTGGCGTCCATGATTCTTCCAGTCCATCCAATCATTACCAGGTTCACGGAAGAACTGTTCAAGGTACCGTTTGAGTTGACCAGCTGTACAGCCAAGGAGTTTGAACTTGCCTTTGTAAGATGTACCCATTGCCTTCAATGCAGAGCGAAGACGGTCGCATGCAAGTCTTCTTAATCTGTACTCGACATTAGTTCGATATTGTTCATTTTGCAACCGGTTTCGTCTTTGGCGAGATTGAGCGTATGCTTTAGGTGCTCCAGTTTTGCCATGTTTACCGCAAAATCGTCTACCATTAGATCCAGTACATACTCCTTGTTTAGTACATCCTTCGAAGGAACAAGGATACAGATGGCGGGTACACTTCTTATTTCCACCTGAGGCGTTGTTTGTACAACCATCTACAGAACACTTTTTGGTTCCATATGCATGTCGACGACATAAACCACGAGACTCAACAACATTTGTACATCCAGGCTCAGAGCATTTAGGGTTGCCATTTGTAGATGGTGGCTTCTTCTTTTTGGATGACTTCTTCTTGGTTGGTTTCGGTTGGGGGCCATATGCATGTAGATAACACAATCCACGGCGTTTAACAACCCGTGTACAACGGGGTTCGGAGCACACAGGCTTGGAACTGGCAACTGATTTGTGGTGACGGTGTCTAGTAGAAGTTGTGGAAGGTGACTTCTTCTTCTTCTTGGATGGCTCTGGTGTGGGAGGTGCCTTCTCCTTCCTCTTTGGACGTCTTGTGGTACTTGCAGGTGGAGGTGGTGGCTCGTCAGAATCACTTTCATCCTCGGAAGATGATGAGGCATCCTCTGCATTATCATCCTTACTGCTATCATTACCAGAAGCATCACTGTCATCCAATAATTCTTTTTCATCATCTTGCAATATGTGACCCAATGCCTCCCGTTCACTTTGCATATCAGATTGAACATTTTTGCTCATCATCTCCTCTGTTCTGGCTTTACACTGCCGACGTGGACGCCGGGTGCCTGCATTATTAACATCTTCGACGGCGGCGGTAGCAGGAGGTGCAGTATCATCGTCTACTTGTGGTTGAGTTGCCGAGATATCATCATTACAAGGTTTGCAGATATATTCATCTGCAGCAGTTTGAAAATCTAGCTGATCCAACTCAGACTCAAGCATGGCACGGCAGAGCTGCTCATCTTCCTTGACTTGTTCCTTCTCTTTCTCTTGAGACAAAGCCTTAGCAATTGCCTCATTGATTTTAGTTTGACGATCAGTGGCATTATCAACAGGCGGAGCTGAAGGAGCGGTTGCCGCTGTGGAAGTGAGTTGCGTACTAAACATTCTTGCTTCGGCTCGTGCTAGGGGACAAACACGCTCCCGTTCAATACGGCGGCGTCGAGTGAGCTGTGTAAGTGTGTGTTGTTTTGTGTAAGGTGGATGATGATGAGTAAATAAGATACCTCATAAACTAATACATATCATATATCATATCATACATGGATACACTTACCTCAATCTCTTGATCAGTTAAAGGAGTGATAGGAGTAGAAGTTATTCGGGCTACTGATGATGTGCTACCGGATAGAGTAGATGATGTTGCTCCACTAGAAGATACCTCACTTGATTCATTGGCGGCTTGGATATTAGTTGCACCTTCTCGTTCAATACGGCGGCGCTTAGCGTTAGCGGCGTGTGTTAGTAAGTTTGATGAATTGAGGTTAAACATACCCCTACTAGTTGCTTGGCCACTTGAGGGTACCCCACTAGATGAAGATGATAATGCCTCACCAGAGACTGAGGTATCTCTCTTCGTCTTGTTACCGTCTGTAGTAGGAGTAGGGGCATTGCAATCGGTTAGCAAATCCAACATAAGTTGAAGTCGACGCTCTGGTGATTGTTTCGATAACTCTTGTGATGCCTATCGTGAATATTAGAGTGCAATGATTAGAACATTACAGGAGGATACCGCAGATGATATGATTGAAACAAACAATGTATATCTAGCAAAGCCCTCTCTGTCACAACTTACCTTTGCTAATTTATTTCCCATGATGACGATAGGGAACAGACGATGGTGATGATGTTGGAGAATGTGATAGATATTGTATAATAGCTGTGAGTTCCATCCAAAGATGAAATTTATGAGAGGAAGAGTAGTATATGAGTTTATACGGAGATGCTGTGTCACTTTAGGATACCAGCAAGTACTCGACCTACCGACAAGCCCTTAGGATACCAGCAAGTACTGTGTCACTTCAGGATACCAGCAAGTCGACAAGCCCTACCCAAGCATGGGATCCTCCATACAAACTCTGCTCATAATTTTTCATCTCCTCTCATCTGTAGGTGATATTAGATATCAATACTTAGTATCCCAGATCATGCCGTCGGTGAGTAAATCGTACTGTCACATGTTTGTGCATATCTTATGCACTTTTTATGTTTTTGTTTTTGATGCACATCTTATGCACTTCTTCTTTATCTTTCATTGTAAATACTACTGGTATCCTATCAGTCTACTGATGATGAAGAAGATCGACCATCTGGTAACCGTGGCCTTCCTCGTAATGTACGTGAAGCAATACTTGCAGATGAAGTGCGTGGAGAAGAAGCAGCCAATGAAGCCTCCGAGCGTCGTCGTCTCCACAATGAACAACAAGAACGTCGCAACCGAGCTCGTCAAGCTGCCCGTGCACATGCTCGTCGTGCCGCCACTGCTCAAGCAAGAGCACAACGTATCCAGGCAGAACGAAGACGTCGTGCACTTGAACAGCGACGCCTAGAAGCTCTCCCACCTTGTGCTCATTGTGGTCGTCGTCGTCATCGCTGTCTTGCTCGTATGATTGAACGTGGTCTTCGTGATGTTCAACTACCAGCTCATGCCGTAGCAAGGCCTTCTGATTCACTACTTCGTCTTAGTAATCGCAACAGGACCGCAAGGGCAATCCTCTTTGCAGAAGCTACCACTCTTCTGCATGGTACACTCGGCCAAGGTGTAACTATCGAACACAGTCGTTGTGTTAAACGCCTTATCCGTCAAATGTATCCTGATCCCCAAGGACAGTATGGAGGCCATGCACAATTTGCTGCACGTCGTGCCATCTACAACGCTACCCGTGATGATTCAGATAGTGATTAGTTAGCGTATATGTTGTGGATATGTTGTGTTCACATGATGTTATATCGCAATCTTGTTGTACTCTATTAGTTGAGGTATCTTTCAGTGATGATAGTCCATGAGGTATCTTCCAATGATATGATAATGACAAACTAATGATAAGTATACATCATAATGACATCTTCTATATATGATTCACCCCTTAACTATGATTATTGCATTAATAACTAGATATTAAAAGGATCAGAGATCCATAGACTTGAAGAAGTAGTTAGTTCATGAGGTATCTTCCAATATGATATGATAAATAAACACAAATTTAGATGCGAGTACCTACCAGATAGCTGCGATTTTCTCAGCTGTTATGCTTAAAAAGAGATTTTCAACGACTAAGTGGGCGTCTCTCTTTGTCCTAACTGTAGGAGTTGCAATAATGAAGATCGGAATAGATTTATTGAACTGGTTGCTGTTTTATGTGCAACATGTACCAGCGGTTTCAGCGGATTAAAAGGAATCAGAGATTACTCTATGGATTAGAATGAGTTTACCGAGCATGATCGTTGCATTAGTCACATGTTACTTGGAGGACTCAGTTGAGATATCAGCCAAGGGATTCTTCCAGCCGATTACTATAACAGTACAAGCTGTGGGTGGATTAATAGTGGCAGTGGTCGTGAAGTATGCAGACAATGTCCTCAAGGTATTTGCAACTTCCTTTAGCATCATATTATCTTGCATAATATCCTTGTCTTCTCCAGTCACAGGAACGAGGTAGATTCGACTTTGGACACTGCCTCTCCGGCTTCTGTGTCCTTGGCCTTTTCTAACATCTTTCCTAAGAACTTGAATGTGGAATCAAGTATCTTGTTGTCAGATTCAAATTGTGCAACGATGTTGTATGCATTCAATGCAGCGAGAGAAGCAGTATCTACTACTTTCTTAGGTGATGTTGTGGTAGATGATTGATCAGCATCAGCTTTTCGGGATAAATAATTGCACGTGGATGCTCCTACAACAGCAAGGATAGGACCACCCATTACAAGACCGGCAGCTCCTCCCAATAAACCCGCTGTAAACTCAATAGTTGCTTCATTGATTGGTACAATACCTAATTCTCCTGATGATTGTTTCACACCTTGCTTATTTGCAACAGGTACTACTACTTTGGGTTGTAAAGATACGGCAGCTGCAGATACGGTGACGAGAGGATCAAAGTCTGCACACTCATCCAACTGCCCATCCTTACCCATGTAACATTCATCATCAACGATAGGATCATTAGTCAAAGGAGTAGCATAAGCTGGATTCTTGAGTACTGGGGCATCAAAATCGGTATCTTCTGTGGCCGTACTCTGCCTCTTTGATACAACCGGTTGTTTAGCAACAACTGTGATGGGAGTGATTGGATCAAAGTCTACACACTCATCCAACTGTCCTTCCTTGCCCAGGTAACATTCATCATCAACGATAGGTTCCTTTTTCAAAGGTCCACTTGAACTTTGAGGATTGTTGAGAACAGGTGCATCAAAGTCGATATCATCCTCCAACTGTGTAGATGTTGCTAAAGCATTATCAATTGCATCGTATGCAATTTTAGCCTCAAGTAATGTACGCTGGAATTTATCATGATCTGTGGTATCAGAAGAGCTTGTGGTAGGTGCACCGAGTTGTTCTAAATAAGATCCATCAGAAGCAGCAAAAAGTTGTTTCGAGTGTTGTGATCTTTGGATAACAGATGAGCGGCCAACTTGAACAAAAGCAGAGGTGAAAGTGGCCGTAGACGTTAAGATAGCCAATGCGGCTAATGATGAGGTATTGTTTACCATGATTGATTGTTCAGTATATTTTGGTATTGTTGGCAGATGTTTGCAAAAAAAAGATTTTGTAATTTGTAATATCTTTTGGTCTTGGTATCCTGAATGAGACCAAGCCTCAGTATGGCGGCGGCATATTGAATACTGACAATGTCAGACGATAAAGCAACCAGCCCAACAAAGGAAGAAGAGCAGGTGAGAGTAGAGGCAGAAGCTGAGAGAATTGCTGCAAATATTCTGTTTGTCGGGATGAGATGATACCCGAGATATGTTCAACACTTTTTTCCTTATTATTATATATTATGTGACTCTCCTACTGAACTCTTCTCATAAAATACCTATACCATACATATTATATACTAATACAGGAACCAGTTAGTAAGAAAGTAAAGACAGGAAATATGGAACAGAGTGGAGATAATGAATGGCCGGAGGCATGGCTTATGCCCGATGGAGATTGTGAAGATCAAAAGAAACTGAACAAATTGGAACCCAACGTTCCTGTTACTGTTCAAGAGTTGAAGGATCTTGGTATTTGGTAAGTTCTATGTTTAATAGTGCACATAATTTGCTATATCAATAATGTATTTGTATATAATTATGTGTGTGATGAATGATTTGTTTGCACTTAAATGTTAATATCCAATAATTATTCATGAACCGGCCTTCTCATACGATATACCTTACAAATACACAACAACAGCTACTGGAAACTTGATGCATCCGCATACGATTATCCAAAAATCTCTGTACCTTGGGATCCAAAAGATGCTATCGATCCTAACTTAACCAAAATTCGTGATGATCGTGGATATTCATACGCTGATATTATTACTGTTCATCCTGATACATTACCCTCATATGAAACAAAGGTAAAGGCCTTCTTTGAAGAACATATGTAAGTCTGTTATCATAACACCTTTTGTGGAGGTTTGTGGTGCTTCCTCTCTTGATTCTTGACTAATTCTTCTTGATTCTTGGCTAATAAGTCACGACGCTGAAGAAATCCGATACATCTTGGGTGGGTCCGGATTCTTTGACGTTCGTAATAAGGATGATAAGTGGGTACGTATTCATATCAAAGCGGGTGATTTGATGACATTACCTGAAGGTATTTATCATCGTTTTACTGTCGATGAAGCGGATAGTATCCATGCAATGAGGTTGTTCATTGGTCAACCAGTATGGACCCCATTCAATCGACCATGTGAGGATCATGAAAGTCGTAAGAAGTACGTGGAGGGATACTTATCTTAAATAAGAACAAATAGTGTGTTGGATGGAGCAGAGCAGTTCAAAGGGGGTTATTGAATGCTACATGAGTAGGGGGTTTATGATACTGAGTGATTTTGTGCTATGAAGTGCATGTCAATAGTGGTGCTGACGCACAATACAATGAGCTATAAGCTAAGCCTGATCCCTTAGAAAGTCTCTTGTATCTCTTCCTGCCTCCTTGAACATGCCGACTTATTGCATCTCGACCGGATCTCCCCTGTCTTACAATCTTCCACCAATTACACTCTCTTTCACTTTCATGTGATTATCAAGATTGAGACTTAGTCGGCAGAAGTAGTCTTTGAAGACTTGCTGCTGCTCTTGTTTATCAACTCTTCAGATAACTTCCACAGTTCCTTCTGCAAATCCTCTCCCAATTCTTCCATCAAAGCTACTCCATCTTTCCAAACAATACCATCTTGATACATTGATCCGCTCTCTATATTATCTTCATCCTCAGTGGTTGCGAATACTATATTTAATGCACCCTGTTGAGTACTCCGTTGAAATAATCTCATTATTGGTATCATTAACATCTTTTTATATATTGGCACATGTACATTCCGTCCTAGTTGTGATGCACAAAAACCCGGAGATACTGCTATTGATAATATGTTGGAAGGTAATCGTTTTGCTAATTCACGACAAGTTAACATGTTCATCAGTTTACTATCACAGTATCCAGTTGGGGCGAATGACTTTTTCTCGGATACTCTTTGTTTGTGTATAAAGTCTGGCTTTTGTATATCAATCTTACCAGATTTACATAGTGATGAAGATACAATAACTATTCTACTACTTGTTTCTGATTGCTCCATTTGAGGTATGAGTGATTGAATTAGTGCAAAGTGTCCTAGATGATTTACACCAAAGTGAGATTCGTACCCATCTTTTGTTGTTTTATTCTCATTGTTAATACCATCGTTTGGTATCCAGACACCAGCATTACATATCAATGCATATATCTTTTCATCTCGTTCTTTAATCTCTTGAGCAAATGCTTGTACTGATTGTAATGATGCCAAATCTAACTTCCTACATTCTACAATGGATGTATTTGATGTATGTTCTCTAATCTTAACTGCGGCATTCTCTCCACTATCAGTATTACGACAAGCGAGTATAATCTTGCAGGCACCAGAGGAACTTAATATCTTGGCAGCCTCTAGAGTAAAGACGATTTGAAGCAATTTAACATAAATAATAGCACATATTTTGTAATGACAATTAAATAAATGCACATGTTCAGTTCAAATGAAACACCTCAATCTAGATCAAAGATTGATCTTTGATCTAGAGACTTCACATTGAACACACACGATAAATAATACAAACATATGGACTTACCAAATCCCAAGCCTGTATTACCACCAGTGATTATGATAGTTTGATCTTTAGTAAATTGTTTAGATGGTGATAAGTGTGTTATCCAAGATTTTGAGATACGTCGTCGGAGTAGATATGTACTTGTTGCAGTTAGGACACTACCGATTGCTATTGCAGTTGATGTCATGGTTACTTGGTGTACAAATTATTAGTTAGTTACCAATGCACACGACTCCTAAAATCTACTAAACTAAACTAAACTAAACAACTAAATAAACTTAACTAATAGTATGATAATGGATGGCAACACTAAACACTTTCTCCTCAATCAGCTATGGCACTGCATTACCTAGGATACAGCTTCTTGAGTCTCGGGTCATTCTGATCTTAAAAGGGCTGATATTTCATCTTCGCACTGTCCGATCATAAGATACTTTAGACATTTTCCTATCTCTATCTATCATCAACACCATCTTCATTGCCTACCTAACGTTCAGCCTCTCGATATTGAATATATACAGAGTAGTATGGATATACGCATAAATGCATCATTAATATCTAAGATTATTCGAGGTCGTTTTGCAATGGTGAGAATGAGCAGAAATTTGCAGTTGTCTAGTTACGACTCGTTTTGCAATGGGTAAAATGATGATATTGATAAAGGACCTTAATTGATATTACTTCCCTATCATATTATACTTTCACTGTCAATATGTTTACATTTCTTTATATATCCGCTAACACACGCTTATATCGTATCCCCCTTTATACCACACAGACACATATAAAAATATGAATTAGCCCCCTCCCAAAATATAATAAATAATAATGTTTAACATTAATAACTTTCGTCGTGCAACAATAAGTCTAACTGGAGGAAAGGATAATGATAATGATGAATTATACAAACATAAGAATTTAGCAAGAAGAGCAAGTTTATCGAATAATCAATATAAACGTGCAATTGAGCGTGCCAATCTTACTCGTCCACACAATGATGACAATAGTAATAGAAGAAGAGGTGGTAACAAAATACTAAAAAATGGTATAGTAAATAATATGCGATCTAGCTTTACATCGTCTAAATCAACTGCACAATCAACGCAAACTTCTACTTCATTATATAATGGATATGACTTACCAAGTTACGATACCTATACCAATAACCAACAACAAGAACAGAATAACAAAGAAGAATGTTGTGATCCACTAATGTATAGATTACAACATCAACAATCAATACTAAAAGAAAAACATGATAGAAGAAAGTTAAGAAGGAGTATATCAGATGGTGAGATTAAGGAACGTGATCCATTTGATTTATGGGGTACATCGAGTGATGAGGGTACTACATCTACTTCTAATGATAATAAAGGGAGTGAAAAAGATAAGGGTCAAGATGTGGCGGATGAGAAGGGAGTTGAAGATATGGCTGATCTTATTGGTGATATAATTCATGGTCGTAATAATAAAAGACAGCAAGAAGTTGTAGATGTTGCCGGATGGGGAGGTAATTGTAGTGATGATGATGAACACGAAGAGAATAATAATATTGGTACACCAGATTGTTCAGGGTGGGAAGGATCAAGGTCTACAAATGGGGGAAATGAAGTAGAAGATGAGGGAGGAATATATATAGATTATGGTAGTGTCAAGACTGAGGAACGGAAACGATTACCACAGTACTTGTTCACTCCGCCTGAAATGGGTGGTGGATTAGAACGAATAAGGAAAAGGCAAAGTAGTCAAAAACATGATGTTGAAGAAGAACAATATGATGATGATGAGAATGATGATGACGATAACTCAACATATACACATACTGGACTATTTGTTGACTTTGGTGGGATTGTACCACAAGACGACATCCCCACTGGACAACACAAGAGTAACAGAAGAAGAAGTCAATGTACATCCGATGCACAAATACATAATAAATCACATAGAAGAAGGAAACGAAGTAATTCAATAACATCAAGGGGGAGTTATAAAAGTCATCATTCAGATTTATCATCTGTTACCAATTTTACCAATTGGCCTAATGATGATGATGATGATGAGAATGAGAATGATTACTTTGATAATTATGAAGAAAGTAGAGGTTATGAAACATCCGAAGGAACGTCAAAGAATCGAAGAGCATCACTTGCCGAATTGGAGGATATATTATCAAGTTTGGAAAAGGAGGCATTAACGCCCACTTCTTCATTGTTTGATAATAATGATAATACAACAAGGCAACAAAAGCAGACGAAAGCTGCTGTTGTTGATAAATCGTTACAGATACCATCCATGTTATCACCTGGTTGTGGTCAAGAATCACAACAACAGAGTGATGAGTCTCAGCAAAAGAAGGTATCCCCATCACCCTCAATCAAATCACAGGCAACTACGACTACTCAAAGAAGATTAACTCTATCCAAGGAGGAAGAGAATGATCCACGTCTATTCCAATTGAATCAATCATCAATTGAAGAATTACAAATAGAATTATCAAACATGCAATCTCAATCAAAAAGTAATTTAGAATTGTCTTGGGGTGATACTGAACGTATGAGATGTGAGGTAACCGAATTGGATGATAAGATTACTGAAATTAAGAAGAAGTTGGATGATGCCAATAACAAGTTGGTAGCATCTTCAAGATCTTCTTCATTTTACCCACCCAAGCATACTACACGACACTTTGTGGAAACAAACTTCGGTACTACATCAAAATCTGTCTGTCCACCCCGAGTGAAGTTACGCCGTCGTCGTCGACGGACAATTGAGGGTGGTAGTATGAGATTTAGTCAAACTGTTGCCGGGAGCTTCGTTGCCAATGCAGATAGTTTGTTAGGTCTTGTCGAAGGAGGAGAACCTTATGATAATACCATCAACTTGTTACCTAATAGTATAATAGACTTGGCAAATATACGACCACAACTTAATAGACGATCGATAAGCTCCCGTTCATGTGGTGACAAGTCTCAGGAGGAAGAGGAATTACTAGGCGACTCGCTTGACGATAGTAATGAAGTGAAGTCTTTCTGTACTGCCCCGGCTAAGTCGTCATTTAAGGCTGATAAGTATAGTGCCGAGGCACTTCGAGCATTACTCGAAGCTGGTGATAATAATGACGATGGAATGTTGGTTGGTGATGTCAATCAGTCGAATTCAAGTATCATTAGTAGCGATTTGGGAATTGATTTGGATATACATAGTCGAGATGCACTTCTTTCCACGGATGGTCTATTGGCATTAACGACAACAAGTTCAAGTACTAATTCAAAGCCTGAGATTGATGATAAGATATTCAAGTCGTTACTTTCATTTCCTACACCCGACGCTACTGATGATGAAGGCCAGAGTGGTGTATTTTATCCAGCGCCTAATGACGAAGATGAGGAGGAGGACTCGTCATCTGATTCCAGTGTACAAAGTGGAGTGATCTTTTCAACTCTAGATGGCAATGATAATGACAGTGGTCACTATCCATCCTCTCGTCATGAATCAGTTGCAATGGCCTCACTTGCCATGGATGCAATGGAAGACTTTGATTTTGATCCATTAAAGTCCCTTGCAACTGATGTGGATAATGATTGTAAGTCAGTCAAGTCAATCAAATCGACCAAGTCGACCAAGTCTGGTAAATTCCTCAGAAGACCGAGCATGAATAGAAGACCAAGTATCATGGGCTTCTTTGATAGTAATGATGATCTTATGACAGATGTTGAGCCTCCACCAGCATCGGCTCAACCTGACGGAAACCTTCTTGCCAAGCAAGTTGGAAAGAATAGGAGTATAAAACGAATCAAATCAAGGATAGAAGAAAAGGAGGAAGAATTGGATCGAATGACTAAATCTGTACAAGAACAAGAGGATAAGATACAAACTTGTGAATTGAATATTGATGAGGCCAACATCAACTGTAGTCAGAAAGAAGGGCAGTTGAAAGACGAAGAATCTACAGCCCAACAAGAAGTCAAAGCACTTATGCAAAAGGATGGTGATAGTGAAACCAAGTTGGAAGACTTGGAAGATGCTGAGAAGGATGTATTATTAAGAGAACGTGAACTCATTAAACAATTAGCAAATATGCCTGAGGTTTGTATAGGCAGCAGAGATGATGAAATTGAATTAGAAAAGCAGCTAAGCTTGTGGCAACAAAAGTATGATAACATCCAAGAGAAAGCGATTGGGTCGCTATCAAGTCTTTTGAACGAGTTTGATACTCTAGGTATTCCTAATTTACAAGAGGACATAGAGAGTAGTAAGAGAGGGGAAGATACTGTATCTGCTGATATCATTGCTCGGTATGATATATTTTTGGATAAGGAATCAGAATTAGTAAGGGTGTTGAGTGAGCAGGAGAGACTATCCACCTTTGAGACGATCAAATCTCAGTGTGAACGATCTATTTATGTTGGGAAACAATTGAGTAAGTTACAAGCTGACTTGGCAATACATTCTCTCAATCTCACATCAATGATAGATGGAGATGATCAAGGAACTGATGTCACTTCTAGTTCAACTGCTTCTGAGCGTCTATCAATGGAAAAAGAGTTTGTTGATGCTGTTATATCAAACTTGAACTCAGCCAATAGAAGTCAAGAAGAGTTAATCCTTGAGACTCTTCCCAAGATTGTACAACACTTGAAGTATTGGGAGAAGATAATACTTCCTTGCTCTAGCTCATCATCGAGTGATACTGATCATACTGATGTGAATGATCGTCTGCCGATGTTGGATGGCTTAGTGAAGAGTGTTGAAGAAACACTGGCTCAATCCAAGTCAAATATACTCGATGAGCACAGCAAGTATTTGACGGCAATGGAACGGGCTGACTTATCTCCTTCTTCTCACCATAGCACACTGGAAGCTAAGTCAAAGGTTCTCAGCTGATAGATATGTACGAATAGAAGAATAGATATAAGTGTTTATAGTGTATGAGTTAGACCACTTACATTTCCATATCAGGAGACTGATATACGCTACCCGGATGAAATCGTCTTCTCAACTCGTGGCATGAACAATATCTCCAGTCACAGTGCTTAAAAGCAGTCGGATCTTGTTCATCTACAAGAATATGGATATCTTTCACAATGCTTTGAACCTCTATCTCCACTTCATCAAGCAGTAAATCGACCTCTTGTGGAGATGAGCCTAGATATAGATCTAAACATGTCGCCTTTCCTATCCCATCTTTTGTTGTGCTTGGATCGTTGACTGAATCATCCTCGATATTAGATGTTAGATACATGAGACGGAGAGAATTTAACTCGATTATATCGCTCCACTTTGGATTTTGTACATTTCTCATGGCATTCTCCAATCTCTGTTTTAGATTCCATGACATACTATACTTATACTGTTCTTTTTGTTCATCTTTTGTTAGTTCTGAAGCTTGATCAGTTTGCTTTATCATCTTTGAAAGCATCATGGCATATACCTTCATCTTCCAAAATGATTCTTCAAAAATCTTATCATTAAATCGCTTGCTGTACTTGAACCAAGGCTTCTTCCCGGTCTTGTAATCCAATATTTGTAGTTGAACTTTCTCATCTACAGAGTTGTCGTTCGGTAGGACATCGATTCGATCGATCTTGCCTTTCAACTCGATACATTCATCTTTATCGTCAGTAGATGATGTTGGTATTCTTGCATTCACCCACATCTCATTAACAATTGGGTTTGGTGAGGTTATATTTTTTGGATCTTCCAATTCATAATATGAACGAAGTAACTCTAGTGACGACTTGCCCCATTCAATCTCTTTTTCAATATCTGCGGTACCGCTGCCTTCTTTATCTCGAAATAATACATCATATTTATTTTCCTTCTTCTTGTTGGTTTCATTTGAATCATCCTCTCCACTACCTCGATCACCTCGTACCTTACTCCATCCTCTTCTAAATAGATTTTCAAGATTAGCTAATGTTCTCTCCTGGGGCTTGAGATCGAATAATTCTTCTAATGCTGTATGACATATAATACCTCGAGCCAAGGGTTCAGTCATTTGTGGATCTTGAGTTAATTTAAGTATATACAGAAAGAAGAATGCCTGAGGACACTTCTTGAATGTTTCAATTGATGTTGGTGAGTAATGTGTTGGATAGGGTATTGATATATCTTTGTCTTTGTTTTGTATATTCTGTAAATCACGGAGTATATCATATGGATCTAAGTCTAACTGTTCCTGTATATTGATATGCTCCTTATTTGTAGTACTACTAAAGAGTCGAGTTTTACTTATTGGTTTGATAGGAGTGTAATGTTGTTGGATATGTCGTGTCGTGTGGTGTGTATTTCTAGATTGCAACATGTTATACCGCTGCAATAATCTATTGCTTCTGGGTGAAATATAACTATAAATTTTCGATGTTTGTGATATCATCATTATTATGTTGAGTTGTAGTGTTGATATGAGTTTCATGACACAAAATTAGTTATGAGGTACTGTCAAACCACCTGGCCTACTACATACATACCACTTGATGCAAAGAGTTAAGTAGAGGAGGTCATGAGTCATGCCATGAGGTCGCTTGCTGAATACCCCCCTTAGTTCTATCAACAGTGATCGAAGAGTTTAGTAGGATACCTTTTCAAAAAGGATACCGACAAGTAAGAAGAATAGTTTAGTTGTAGTGTAAGATAGGCAGTCTATGATGCAATAAGTCTAGTAAACGAGGTAATAACAATGGATATTTTGACTCTGCCTAGGGTTGAGACTGTCATGACAAAGCTACTCATTTATCGTCTCCCACGACCTCTCCCTCGTCCCCTTCCGCCTCTACCTCGGCCACGGCCTCCTCTCCCACCTCGCCCTCTTCCGCTTGCTTTGAGTTGTTCTGATCCGTGATGTACTCGTACTAAGCCTTGCAAAACTTCGTCACTTGGGAAACAACTAGTATACTTGGTCTTGCCTCCTTCAAGCGGAGACTCACCCGCTTTGAACTCTATGGCCATCAGGTGGCATCCCAAGATTTCATCCTTTTTGTCCAGTATAACAACCTTGTCAATACTCTTGGGGAGATGAACAATTGTTGGAGTCCTTGTACTAACTAGTCTCCACTTGGGACCTAGGTGAGGGTCCAATATCAGTACTCCATCGCTCTCAGGCTGTATATATGAAGAAGAGACAAGATATGTGAGATGGGCATGTTATATGTGAATCAGAATAATTCAGACAAAAAGGACAATGACTTACATCAGGACTAACTGTCATCTCCTCGATGAGTGGGTGTTTATCAGGATGAGGACACTCTCGAATCATGTTCTTTCCTGCCATTCGTCTTATACTCTTTTCCTTTGCTTCGTCCTCTTCATCTTCTGGCTTTGTATTAGTAACCTCGTCATCACCTGGCTGTGGACCAAATTCTGGATTTGGGTTGTTAAAGCAGTTTGGACACAATGGAAATGTACGAGCTGGATTTCCTACGTTGTACAGGAGAAGCTCAAAGTTACATCCTTTTACAGGGCAGTGTCTGCCAGTCCATTGCTTGATTTCACCGCCTATTGGAAGAGGATATACTGTCTCAGTTGTTTTATTGTATAAACGCGGAGGTGGTCCTGTTATGAATTGTAGATATCTCCTCGTGTGGCCACATCGTGTGAATGGTTTACCTACATCTTGCAGTTGAGCAAATGAAGAAGAGAATAAGACATCCATTTTGTTCACATTCTCTACAAAATAGTTAAACTTGGCCGAAAAGATAGATATCGCCTTCTTCACAACTTCATCTCTATCGGCTAATCCCTTGGCAATCTTGTTGCATTCTAATTCAATATCAGATCGAATTTGTGGTAATACTAACGAGTTGTCAATTAGGTGGTATCCCTGGGCAAGGACTAGACCAAGCCTCGTAGGTTTCTGGAAGATGCGCGTTGTTATGATTTGTCATGATGAAAGAGAGGTGATTGTAACTTATGTTAGTGCATGTGTTGTTAAGGCAGTCAAATAAAGACTGAAGAAGGCCAAATGAAGTAGCCAAATCACCGAGTCTTCGTATGAACACGTAATAACACAAGACTAAAACAATACTAACGCGGACTTTCCAGCTTGCGCCCTGGAATTAGCTCGACATAGTATCGTTTTTGTATGTTTTCAATGTGAGTTGAGATACTGGCGTCGGTGCCGATTCCATGTTTCTCCATTCGACTTATCAACTCTGACTCGGTAAGATATGTTGGAGGCGTTGTCATGCGCTCCTTTACATCCAGTGTACAGAACTTGCCACTAGATGGTGTGACATTAACTTTATCGGACTGCAAAGATTATATTGGTCAGATACCACAAACTATAACATAGAAGTGAGTTGTCAATATTACTTACCTTCTTTGAAGCTGAAAAGAATAGTCCATATTGATCTCCTTCGTTAAAGTCTGGCAGAGCTTTTTCTTCTTCGGTGTCATCATCAACTTGACCCTCATCGTCTCCGTATTTATGGTGCATCATGATTGCAAGGAAGCCCGGCGAAGCAAGCTGTTTGCCTTGAATGGTGAAGTTTCCCTTGTCTTCGAGTATATCAATAGAAAGTTGAACTGTTGTAGACGTCCAGACAGCATCTTGAGACACACTAGCAATGAAATGTCTTGTCACTAGATCATACACACGTTGCATATCACCACTCAATTCTCCTGCCCTTGCATGTCTACATGGTGTGATTGGAGGATGATCTCCCATATCGACTCCGCCCTTCCCGACGTTGACTCCGTCACTACTCAACAGATCTGAAACATATTTACCCCATCTATTGTCCTGTGTTTGATCCTTTAACGTACCAACTATATCGAAGCTCTTTGGATACTTTGTTGATTCTGTTCGGGGGTATGATAAATATCCACTTAAATACAGTCGTTCTGCAACACTCAGAGCCTGATGTGGACCTATACCCAATCCTTTTGAGCACGCTTTCAACAGAGCTACTGTATTCAGTGGCGTCGGTCTCCCTTGTTTCTTTTCTTTGGTAACAACCGATACTACTTTTGCCGTAGACGGAGGAGAGGCGTCTCTACACTTTGCAACTAATGCATCAACCTTGTTCTTATTAAAAGACCTTCCTGTATTCCAAACTGCTCGACACATTATACCGCTATTCATGATCCCAAGATCGAGTACCCAGTATGGTTCAGGCTTGAATGTTTCCATCTCAACATGTCGTGCAACACAAAAACCAAGTGTGGGTGTTTGACAAGGCCCATAAGATAGAACAGCGGAATCTAAATCTCCATATCTTCCTTGAAAGTATCGAGTTTGAAATCTACTAAAGGCAACACCAACTTTCAAATCCAACTCTTGCCTTGCATCAACAGATAACGATTGATTCCGATCAGGCTTGCCTAGTGAATTGTAAGCCTTGATAATATCACTTGGATTGATGGCACTAAAATGTGCACGGTATACACGATCATATCCACTACCACTACCAGCCATTAGGTGTAAGCAACAATCAAGAACTTCAAAGTTAATATTCTCACCCTCACGATCGCAATCCATCCACAACACAATAAAATCAACACCCTTTGGGAACATTAGATTGGAATGAACATTAAGATATGAGTCTGTGTACTAACAATGAAATAAGCAAACGAGAAATCTCACCTTACAACATTCTTGTAAATGTTTCACAACCGATCCCTTATTTAGTTTTTTAACAATTGGTGCATAGAATAACTCCGCTGGATCGACACTATCCCAAGATTGATATTCTTTAGTAAAGTCAACTGAATAAACATGTCCGGCTACCGATGTTATACGATGCAATACTTTATTGGCGTGTGGTGCTTTGGGGAACTTAGTTTTGGATGTTGTAAATTCATGTATTGGTAAACTTCTACCGTGTGATTCTAAATGATCATTGCTGCTAATTAGTCCTTTTGCTATTGCAAGTCCTATCGATGGCTTTTCGGCGATGTGTACTACTTTGATTGATTGTCCTGCACCGTAACTTAGACTGTTTGTTGTTTGTGGTTGATTCGGCGGTATGGAAGGTTGGTTTTTATTCGCATCCTTCTTTACTTTTGGTGCAGTATCATGTTGCTGTTGCTGCTGCTTTTCTTTATCATGTTGTTTCTTCCCCTTCTTATGCTTCTTGTCGTTTTTTGTAGTTTGCTGATTCTGTTTCCCTTTGTTCTTCTCGTTTTTGTGTTTAGCCTGATGTTGTTGTTGTGGTTTCTTCTCATCACTACCTTTATCGTCTTCTACACTGCTACCCTGAGGATTCTTCTTAACATTCTGCTTCTTATTACCTCCCTTTTTCTTACTATCATTGCCCTGCTTTCCGCCTTCTTTCTTGGGATTACTGGTATGTTGTGATGGCTTTGTAGATTCAGATGCTTTGCTACTACTATTACCAGGTACAAAAGAAGTGGCATTTGCAGACAATGAATTATTATTGTTGGGTATAGCATCATCGCTAATACTAATATTCTTAACTCCATCTGTAGGGATACTACTACTATTTGATACAGCACCGCCACCATCACTACTCTGTTGTTGTTGCTTCTTATTCTTCTTATGATTATTATTTTTATTATTATTTGGATACTGTCTATCAATGCCATTCTCTCGTTTTATCTTGGATCTATCACCCATTATTTTAGAATCTAGTTTAGTTTCATTGTCATTATTATTATTATTATCATTGCTTGCATTGGTATTACCTTTATTTATTGCTTTATTAGCAGTTTTCTTCTTGTACTGTCTACGCTTATTATTGTTATTATTCTTTGATGACTGCTGCTGTTGTTTTGACTTTTGTTGCGCAGCAGCAGTTTGACCTGACGATGTTTGCTGCTGCTTATCATTAGAAGATTGATTATTATCCGTCATGATAGCCTATGATTCTTTATCGCAACCAATAAATACATAATATACAATAAAAAAAACAGTCACAAGACCACCATGGGTAATTTTCTCTCCTTCGTTGACGGCTATTTCTAGAGAACAATAATGTACTTGCAACCAAACAGGTATGGGTAGGAGAGTTATAATATCACAGTAATCAGCAGTTTATAACACTTCTTCCGTGTTTTGTTTGGTGCGGTTTATATGAGAACAAATTATGTGTACACTGCTCTTGTAACACTCAAACTGACCATAAATTTATGTCAATCGTTTGGAAATAGAGTGTAAATATACATATTGATTTATAAACAGTTAGAAAGAGAAAGATAGCGCATACTACAACCACAAAATATTAACACAATAATGAATAATATAAATATTGCAATGATGTTTAAAGTAAACGATAAGGTATTGGTTACTGATGCAAATACATCATCTTCCACTCCAATCGATGAAAGACCATTGTATGAAGCAATAATACGAAAGTCAAGTCTCAAGTATATAGATCCAATAACTCGAAAGATATTACCCGAGAGTAAAAAACGAGGTGGGCGTTATGGTAATGCTAAAAACAATCTCAATTCCAATGTACCGCCGCCGCCGGATGGTGAACAAGTATGGTGTCATTTGGTACATTACAATGGATGGAATGTTAGACATGATAAATGGATGTGTGAGAAAGATAATATATTTGAAGATACTCCTGAGAATCGTCAGCGTGTTGGTGGTTGTAAAGAAGAAGAGGAAGAAGAAGAGTCAAGTTCAGAAGAAGAGGAGGAGGTTGAAGAGAGAGCTGATAACAATAAAACAAAGGATGCAAGTGAAATTAGAAGACAGGCTGCAAAATTAGGATGGGAACGGAGAAAGAAAATGTTGGCTGAGAAGAGTGGTGGTAGTGCCGCAGTGAATGCATCAGGAAAGAAGATGAAGTCTAAAAAGAGGTCGATTGATGAGATAAACAATGAGGAGTCATCATCATCTGATGATGAAGAAGAAGAGGAAGATTTAGAAACTGTTTGTCAAAAGAACTTACAACTAATCACCGATGCATGCACATTGCCCTTTACACTACAAACAAAGCTTATCGATGACCGTGACAAGATAACGAAAGTTATATATCCTACTCCAAACTATCATACTGGTGACAATCCATCATCACTGACAAAATCACATAAAGGTATAACAATGTTACATAAATTGCCATCAACAATGAATATGATACAGATAATGGGACAGTACATCAAGGATAAGAAGCAGGATGATTTGGAAGAGTTGGCTAATGATTCAGAAGAAGAGGACGATGAAGAGAGTATCAGCAGCTCAACAAAGGCTGAAGTCAAATTACGGAAGAAACAAAGGAAGAAATTTGCAAACGATGTTGTTTCCATGGTGGATTTAGTATTGCCGTTGTTTTTATTATATAACGAAGAGCGTGAACAATACACAACGTATATCAATGAGAGGGAAAACACTACTACTGATACTGATGTGTCAGAAGTAACCTCAGGGCAAGGTGAGAAAGATAAACGACGTCCGTGTGCTATTTATGGTGCCGAACATTTGATACGGTTCTTTGTCAAATTGCCTAGCATCTTAGCGAAGATTCCACCAACTTCTGAATCCGGCCCCAGTGAGTTGTATATATTGAGGCATGCGGATAAAACGAGAGAGTTTGCCTACCATGTTAATGAACTATTGATCTACTTGCAAAAGAATGTCAAGCATGTGTTCACAGAGAATTACTTTGCAGTAGAACGTTGATAAAAGTATAGCTTATAATTTGTAGCCCTCTAATACTCTCACTTCATATCACATTCATGCCCCATATTTTTCATATGTTTAACCCTCTTTAGAAGTCAAAACAAACAACCCCATCATCCCCACTAGTACATATTTCAATACTGGATAATCATTCAATGCAATAGTTACCATACCAACATACCGTAATGTACCAACAGCCTTTCCTAATATATCCTCCCTCTCTAACCACAACTGTCCCGGGGCATACAATCCTCGATCATCTACACGATTATTATCACCCTTTGTTAATAATTCAACATGTCCATCAGGCTTGGTATGTACCTTTAATATACGATGTACAATTGGAATATCACGATCTTTAATTTTGAATACCACAACATCACCGACGTACACTTTTTCAACTGAATTATTTAGGAATAGTATATCACCACGTTGGAAGGCTGGTTCCATTGATCCCGAGAGAACTACTACTACCGGTGATTCGCTCTGGTAATTTTGAGGTATTATTGTTGTTTGATGTTTATATTTGTTGAGGAGAGTGTTTGGTATATCAGTATCGTGTGTATAAGTAAATAATAAGTATATCATAATATAAAGTATTATACAACACCAGCATGCATATTACTCACCTTTGTCATAAACATCAAACCCTTCCATATCATTAATGCTGAGAAAACAATCATTGCCAAGTTTAATAATTGGAATGTTAATTGACGTTTGTTTGCCCAAAGCTTCTTGAGCTCTAGGACTTGCTTGTCTATCATATCCTTAAACATGATGTTTGGTATAAGCCTATATTATAGCGTTTATTCAAGTCTATTGTAATAGCCAATAATAGAGTCAAACAGTCAATGGACAACTACTTTAATTGAGTGAAAATTTTATTTATAGGATACCGCTTCCTCTGTGCCTACATGTGGAAGTTATATATACACCTTATTTAGAGCCTTGTCGTGAGGCTGTCAAGTCTCTCACAAATCCGTCAGGTCTAAGCCTGATACGATTATAATGTATAAGTAGAGGATAATACAGTATAAATTTAATTTATATTATAATGAACAGTTATAACAACCGAGGAAAGCGTCAATGGTATCCTTGTCTAATGCTTCCCCTTGAATATCTTCTTTATTTTTCCTTTGAGTTTCATCTTTTGTTGTTTGGTTTCCTGACTATTAACTTCTTCCTCGGGTGGTATTTCTACACTCAAAGAACTAGCTCTTGGCTTTGGGGTCTCGTCATGTTTCTTTGCTGCCAGTTGCAACTTGAGATCTTCTATTTCCTTCTTCAGTGCATCGACAACTTCGGCGTCCACATCATCATGAGTTGTGGTATCTCCCTGTCCTTCATCCTCAGTATGCGATGGAGAGGCAGTTGTCGTCGTGTCATATTGAGATATATGAGTTGAAGACTGTTGAGACGAAACTGAGGGGATATTAGTTGGTGAATTAGATACCAGAGTCTCCAACAAGACCTCAACACGTCGTAGTCTTCCATCTAAGCAAGATCCAGTAGATAATTCATCATGTCCTTGATCTGAGGATACAGATTGGACAAGTGTTGGCATACCATATTGGTTGTGACTATGTGAAATGTTTGCTGGTACTGATTCTTCAATCATTGGGAGTGAACGACTTTCATGTGTTTCAACCTCAACCTGTTCGGTGTAAATTGAATTCTCCTCAATCGTAGGAGGGCTTTCATTCGAAAAGCTATCCTCCTTTTCATTCACCAATGAATCCTCACCATGACTTTCATTTGAAACAACACTTTTAAGAAGAGTATTTATACTACATTCATCTGATTCTGCTTTCATTGTGTTGTTTGCTTGAGAAGAGATCAACATACCACGGGATCTCGATTCCATTAGCCACGATGGTTTACTATCCAAGAGGTTTCGATTGGATGGAGTTGGAGAAGTATTGAAACTCCATGCAGTATGCTCAAGTGATGCATAAAGAAAGCTGAGATCGACATTATTTCCCAAGGGCGCATCTTGTTGTCGATTCTCAAATATTAGACGCCCGAACGAAGTCAGTCCTTCTCCCTTATCTTTATGTCTCACTTCCGTTATGATTGAATCAAAGTCTCCAGTCATACATGCGATTGCATTGTGAATTCTAGACAGCTGCAATCGTTGTTTGAAATCCCCTTCCACAGCGAAACGTATCACATCATCCCCTTCATTGCCAGCAAATGGCCATGCCGAGCGCAATCTAAAAGCTGAAGATGTTGCACCCAAAGGATAGAAACTCTTTGGCGTGTCAGGGTTGGCATCGCCTTCAGCAAAGAAGTAGTCTCCATGTCGACTATCTTCTCTATTGGTATCGTGTAGAGATGAGATGTTGGACTCTTGTTTTTGAGTACTGCTGTAACGAGAGACATAAAGGATGTGTCCACTGTGGCCTCTACTACCTAAGCTGCTTGTTATCCTAGCCCCCTTTTCAAATCTAACTTGCCATACTACATTGACTGTAACAAAGCCTTGGCCATCAACAACCTTTAGCCTGAATAGTGCTATTCTCATTGTTGTAACTACAATATAATGCTCTATTCCGTTTCCTAGGTGAAGAGCTTCTGACGCAATGATAATTTCATCTCCCTTCTTTGTTTTCTTCTCCAACGGATGTGCAAATAAGAGCTGCGCACTCCTTGCATCGACTTGATTAAAAGGTAACAGCATGCGTCGGCATCCAAAAACATATGGCAAACGGTACCGTTCCACTGGCTTGACTTTTGAATCCAAAAGAT
>Ga0214478_100145_pt1 | contig 38408 bp, 33 predicted proteins | sample M1_20Mar14CPVII9_2_FD_178001 | JGI IMG/M metagenome (GOLD analysis project Ga0214478, IMG submission 178001) | Marine eukaryotic communities from Monterey Bay, California, United States - M1_20Mar14CPVII9sort6BwellD7 | ecosystem: Environmental > Aquatic > Marine > Unclassified | place: USA... | reverse complement strand
ATACAACTCCAAATTGGAGTAGGGCGGATTTTGCATAGTATGCACAAACAATAATCAACTTCATAGCAACTAATAGGGAGGGATTCGTCTCAACTACATATCTGAATTGAAGAGGACAAGGTTGTTACAGATGGCATATATCTCGTTATGAATAGAGCTGCAACACTATCATTGAAGGCTCAAAGGGACGTGTTTTATGCAAAATCTGACCTAAATATGTACGTATATCTTGTACAGAAACATGTAGATACACTAAATTTATAAGGTATTTGATATCTCATATATATATTCTAATATCATGTGCAATATTAGGTATTAGATATCATTACTGATGTGGTATGCCAGGTCAAAGTTTGTCTTTTGCACTCAAACTTGCTTTTTTTCAGACTTAGCCATTTTGAGAGAGAAGGATACGGTATCCTAGGTGGTCGTTTTCCACTTTCAGATTGTAAACATATTTTGACAATTGATTGAGTGCCAATTTTGTGAGTAGATAGGAGCCGTGAAGTGATGCACCTGCCAAGCTAGATCTCGTGAAAACTGCCCGCCAGGAACTGGCCCTCTAATATTGTCGCTTGATATTGTTTTGAAAGCCATGGATTTAGCTCGAAAGTATCCAAGCGTTGCAGATGACAGTGACACGCCAAGAAGAATCACACCTAAGATTCTCAATCAACTCAACAATCTCATGGAAGTTTCTGACACACAGGCGGCTGCTGGACTACTTGGAATCAGCGCTGGTATATGCTCTGATAAGTTCGTTGTATACGATGCCAATTGCCAACTTTGTTAGCGATGAATGTAAAGCGACTCGACAACAGATAATACAGATAGCGGTACAGATGATGATACTTACATATATTCATCAATGGACGACTCGTCGTTGAATGATAACTCATGTTCAGATGGTGAAGAGTCAGATATGATTCCATCCGAAGTTGAAATTGATGGTAATACAAGCCATAGTGATTCGGATTGTGACTATCTTCCTGATGTGCTTGACAGGAATGAATCACTGCCTTATTAAAACAGTGCATATGGTTCATATCCATTGTACAAAGGGAATGATAATCAATTAATACCCGTGCCATACCCATTATTATATCGTTGCCGAGGTGAAGAGCTGAAGAATTTGAATAGATATGAGTATTTCAGCTGCGTTGAGATTATACGGAATAAGAAAGATACAGCAGCCACTCAACATAAATCAAATGCAGGGAGAAAAGAAAGTACACATTACCTGTTCTCCGAGGACTTCCCATTGTATGATAGTCATCATCAGATAATCAGGTCCAAACAGTGCACACTGAAGTTATATGCCAATCTACCATCTCCTCCTGGCAAGCCTCCTTCCAAAGATTCGCCTGACTACAAACAATGGAAGAAGAAGGCTAATATATATGCAAAATACCTTCTTATTCTATTCCGAGCCGAGCAAACATTATACAATCAAAGTAGGTCAAATCACTTGAAGTACGACTGGGAGGCATTTCTACAATTTGTAGCCGATTTACGGAAGGAAGACAAAACCCGTGAGCAAAACTTAAGGAGTGCGTGCATCCTTGTGGAGATGAGCGATCTAATAACTGGCACCAAGACAACCTTCTTTAAAAGGATGATCCTTTCTCACTACCGTGTCAGAAATCGACTATATGGTCAGAACAACAACAGGCGGAAGGTTTTGCTCAATATAGACATATGAAACAAAACATACGTACCATTGATTATGATGACATTGACGATGAAGTTGATGATTTGATTGCCAGCAACATACCAAGAGTTGGCTTGTGGATATCATTTCGGAAATGCAACAATACATGTTGGTCTTCAAGATCCAATCAAATCAGCCTTCATGGGCATAGCCGCTATCAACATTGGAGGGTCAACTATTAATTCCTTATTCGATATACCGATCAATCTCTCAAAGCAGTACAAGAATGAAACAAAGCCTTGGAATTCGGACCTCCTCGAAGAGTTCAAACGGAAGTATAACTTGGATAAAGTATCAACCATCATTATTGACGAGATATCAATGGTAAAGCCTTGGATGCTCACATATATTGATGCTAGGATGAAGGAAGCGATGCAATCCGACAAGCCTTTTGGTGGAAAAGCTCTCACCGCCTGTCGGGGGAAATACAATGCCCCACCTTGCCATGGAGATGTTGGAAAAGAAGATATGGAGTCAGAGAAATTACTTGAACAACGTATCATCACAGAAACGAAAGAGTAAAATGTCAAGATTTGAATTGGAGAGCTCACTTACGAGAAAAGGAGTACAGATATTCAAATCCGTGAGTGCCAAGGACAAAGATCATACTGCTCTCTTGGAGAAGATGAGCTGAGTAGTAGTCCCCATCAGTTTACAGCACAATAAGTCTGATTTTGAATATGATAATGTTCGTGGAAAAGGCGGAGGAAACCGTTCCGAGCTGTTGTTGGCTGATAACTTTCCAATTGAACTAGGATTTTCGTATACTGTCAATAAATCACAAGGCCGTACAAATCGGAAAGAGATTGTATCATTATCCGAGCATCCCGATCCCAAGTTAACATATACTTGGGAAAAATTAACACTGTCATCTCTAGAATCCAACAAAACCCAGACATGCGTCTCTTTCTTAAAGGGGGCGGCAGATCTACTATCAATTATGTTGCCAACTTGGAGAAGGACAAGTATACGGCCTTGTACTTTAAAGGATTTCCACAATTAACTGGAACCTCTCAAATTCGGTATTGGGATGAGAAGTTGGCAGCTAAGGCTGCTCACTTTATTTGAATTATTATTAGATATGTAAATTAATAAATGCTTTGTTATTACTTTTGGAGTTGTATTTAGCACCCGATATTATATGTATTATACTCTAGGTACAATGACGACAGTACACGATATATCAGTGACTATAGTAGCATATATTATTAGTGACCGCTTCGACTTCAATAATTTGTTCACTTCCATTAGGAAGCTTCCAATTTAATTGAAATTGAGTATTTAACTAATTGAAATTATTAGTATCCATGCCATTTGAAAGGTGATTCATACTTGATAATTAACTAACAATGCAGTACGTAGTATGTAACATGTAACATATCATTATTGATGGCTTTATTAGTAACATCTCCATTCGTTTATCTTTGTTTACTTAACATATAAATTTTTGTCGTCCAAATACATCGTCCAACACATAAGATCATTTGTTTGTCTGTCTAATACAAAAAGGTACAAAGACAAAGGAGTTTGAGTTTGTACGTAAGCTGTACGCTGTGTCTGACGAAAAAAGCTATGTGATTGACGATTGACCCGGATTTGATTTGTAGGTTGATTCTCGTATTAGTAATTTGGACCCTATGAACAGAACCCCACATAAGTTAAGCAGCAGTCTAAAGTGACATGTTGGAGCGTCCACAATCTTGATCGTCTGATGTTCTTCGGTGTGTTGGGTAGGACAACTCTCTACTCTCTTACTATTTTTTCAAGACATCTTCGATCTACCCTTCAATCAACAAGTAAAATGAGTGTGGACATAAAAGAACTTTGGGCATCAGACGCTTCGTCCTCCTGTCGCCATAGGCAAAGGAAGGATTTGCCCACCACTCTGCCAATCTTCGACGATGATAAAAAAATAGGCGTCAAGGGCAATAATCCCAAACCAAAGCCCAGACTATCGATTAAGTTAATGGTGCTAACACTGTTGGTATTTCAATACTTCTACCTAAGTCACAACCAGGTAGTCGAGACAACCCCTCCAACAGAATTAGAAGCAAGAAAATCTCTTCAATATAACGCTCCGATCTCTTCCTTTTCTGGTAATGATGCATATCGGAATTTGGCATTCAGCCGCGCCTCAGCAAGTGACGAGACTACGAAATCTAACTTAGTGGCACCTGGGGAGTTGCCGCTTCACCCAGATTCAATCGCCATTCTCCTCCAAGTTGGTTATTACGACATCTGGGATGATATGCAAATGTGTGTAGCAAATGTTGTTGCTGCCGCTGCTGGTAATTTTAATGACGTTGACGTCTTTGTATCACTTCTTGATGATGGTGGACTTAAGCGTTCTGGATCAAAGAGGAGTGACAACGCCTTAACTGCTCAATATATAGAAACGGAGCTTATGAAATTCAAGTCGGTCGGTTTTGTCCACGTAGCAGAATCTAGGAACCAAGGAGCAGACATAGGGCAGTTTCTCCAACAGGTCAAGATTATTTATGACTCTCAGCGAGTGTATGAACTCATACTCAAGATGCACACAAAGGCTGATGATGTGTGGAGGGAGCGTGCAATTGAGTCGTTGTGTGGAACTCCCGAGCAAGTGCTCTCCATTGTGAGGCACTTTCAGAGGGATTCCATGTTAGATATGATCAACCCTCAAGGTACAACTTTTGGGCAGAAGACGAAGACAGATGATATCTATCCTCACCTTATCCGCAAGTATGATGTTGAAGAAGAAACCTTCCAAGCTGCATTCGACCCAGGCATGAAAAAATCAATGCGAGCGATGCATCGAATTATCTTCCCCACCATGCAGACGGAAATATCCGAAGATGAAATTTTTATAGCCGCTGGAACAATGTTTTGGACCCGCCAATCAGCACTTAACGTCCCGGACCTCATGAACTCGCTCAATGCAATTTTACCCAACATGACCGAGGGCTACGTTGCAAACGGAGGCGTCGAGCACGTAATGGAGCGTTTGTTTGCTACTGAAATTATTGTCAGAGGAAGGCGGATTGGGGAAGTGCCACCTGCGCCTCGAGTTTTGGCGATGTATTTCCCACAGTATCAGCCCATCCCTGAAAACGATCGTTTCTGGGGAGTGAATTTCACTGAATGGACTATCCTGAAGCCATTAAAGATGACTGGAATACATAAACCCCTGCCATTGTCTAAAGGGGGGCTCGGTTATTACGATCTTCGGGATAAGAAAGTACGGAAGCGCCAGGCGGATTTGGCAAGAGAGGCGGGAATTAGTGGGTTTATCTATTATCATTATTGGTTCTCAGGTGCTCATGCACCTGAGAACCATAAAGTTATGTTTCAGAGTTTGGAAAATATGTTAAGGGACGGAGAACCCAACCTCCCCTTCGCTCTCTCTTGGGCTAATGAGCCCTGGACGAAACGTTGGACGGGCATTGGTGCAGTACAAGAGACTTTGCTGAGCCAAGAATATGGAGACAAGTCAGAATGGGAGGACCACTTTTCATACCTTCTCCAGTTCTTCACCCATCCAAATTATATAAAAGTAAATGGCGGTAAGCCTGTATTCATCATCTATCGCATCGGTCATATTGGGCCACATTTAAAACCCATGCTTGCTCTTTGGCGAAAGATGGCCATTGAAAATGGCTTGCCTGGAATTCACTTTGTTAACACTGTTGGAAACTTCCGCTTTATTGACAACCAAACCGCGGTTTTGGAAAAACGAGCATCCATAGACGCTGCCTTTCACTTTTGGCCGCAATTGCTTGGAAGTGGATACCAAATCTGCTCGTCTAGTTCAGATATCTCATCCATTTTCGACTTCGAAGATTTAAAGAAAACAGTGCAAGCCCAGTATTGGGGTTCTTTCACAGGATTCGACCGTAGGCCTCGCGATAATACTGCCGATCCTATACATCGCTCTGTGAAGGAATTTGGAAGAGGCTTAGCTTGTTCCTTTCTCTTCATGGCCAGCAATGTCAAGCGGGAGGTAACCAAGAATTTGTATTTCGTCACTGCTTGGAACGAGTGGAATGAACAGGCTACACTGGAACCTGATGATAAGAATGGATTTGGATATTTACAGCAGGTCAAATCAAAGCTTTCTAACATGCCACGAGTTCTAATTACCTCAATGGGGAGGGGTACTGAAGCAGCAAAACAAGCAAATGTTATGAAAGAATGTGACGCTTGCAAAAAATAAACAACCACATTGTAGTATCCGGTTTGAAAGAGTCTTTGTAGTTGTTAGATTCGTTGAGATTTACCTCTGGCAACTTTTTAGGGATAAATTATCCCGGTTCTGCCCTAAAAATGAAGTTATCTTATCAAAATAAATAGAAAGCGGCCACATAAAGAGCTAGTGTGAAGAAGTTTGCAACCAATGTGATCACTTTGTATAAAATCTTTGTCTTGGAAAAAGACTTTGGACTTAATATGTCTTCGAAGAGATGTTGTCAGTGTGGACAGTTTCAATGTTTCCCGTGTGCCTGATTAGTCCAATAAATACTATTACCTGTCTGGTTTTTATTCAACAAATAATAAACAACGATAATGAACAAGGACGCTATCTAGGTGCACCATTTTCTTGTTCAACAATGATGTATCTTATCTTCGAAAGGACAGATGGTGAAGAAGAAGAGATGGTTCACCGAGTGCAATTATTGGAAGATACAATTTTAAAAATTTGAAATATTTAATGAAGAACATGATACAAAGAAGAATAAGCCAAAAGGATAAACCAAAATCAAGCCTACTTTTACTCAGAACATGCTATGGTGCTGGCGGCAGATGGAAAGAAATGTTTGTCTATCAAATGTTGGTGATCGAAAAAGGATTGACATATTGCCAACAAGGAAGAAGCTGAAGCAATGTTCCTAATGGTAAAGTTCTTGTTCACATTACCTGAGAATAAGAGGAATGAATATTGTAAGGCACAAGAGAAAATGGACAGCGTAAAGAATCCTCAAAATCTTAGCACAGACACAGAATTTCCTGCAGATAAGAATGTGATGAACAAGAAGAGTTATTCAAAGGGAAAAAAGAGAGGAGAACTCATAAATTACTGCTACAAAAGAGTTAGTCAAGGGGAAAACAACAATGTATGATACTTTCAAAAAGTACGAAGAAGGCAAAGAATTCAAGTTACCTGGAATGAGAGGGGAGCCCCAAAGAAAAATAAAAAAACTACAACAATAATTGATGCCAATCGTAAGGAACCCTGCCAATTGTTCATAAAGTACCATCACAAAGTATTAACAAGACAATTAGAGAACAAATTAGATATGATATTGGAGAAGATATATGCAGTGCTGGCAAACATATTGATAAGAAGGGATGGAGAGGAGAGTTATACTTGGAAGTTACACCATTTCATTTCTCAGAACTCAATCAACATGATCCATTTTGGTCTAATAGAGGTGGAATACTACATAAAAGTGTAGATCTGACGAAACCCACAACACTGGGCATATGTAAATTTCTTGGCCAAAGAGATAAATCTTATGCAGAAGATAAAGACGAGTGGATTACCTCAAGAGCAAAGAATACAATCTGTAGACTCTACTTCAACCCAAAAGAGTTTCCTCCGCCCCCCATCCATTTGCCTTCATCATCAATAAAACATTTGCTTAGCTAAAGAATTACATTATGGTTAGTTCTACATCAAGTAAAAATCCCAGATTTAGTGCAAGAGTAACCGATATCAAATTGGAAAATAGAATTCAGCAGTAGTATGCAATGGGGGGAGTAAGAAATACCGAAAAAAGTATTCAGATGTGCCCATGCATACAAGAATGTACAAGGAAACAGTCGTGTCCCATGAGCTTTACAGTTTGTTGGGATAATTCTGGATACTACATTAATCTCATGACAAAGTTGAAGAAGAAAAGGCAAGCGGGTTATGGCATTAACAACGCCAAAATTATTCACCCTAATATCAGGAAAATTCAACACCAAAATAAATCTCGAACAGAGCCACTCGAAGTGTGACAACTAATGCCTTCTATACCAATATTATATCGCACCAGAACCACATCCGCAAACCAACCCTGATACTACAGCCAAACCAACAAAATAAGCCAATCGGCAATGTCAACAATAATGTACATTAGAATATTATTAGTGCCCAATTTTTCTTTTTAGTGGATATAGAACAGCTACATTAAACCGATGAAGACTACTCTATAACATGAGTTAGTGCTTCTCGTACATCCATCACGGGGTATATTCCTTTGGATATATCGAGGGATTGGATGTTCGTATTTCTAAGGGGTATCTCACGACGTGTCGGAGAAACGCCAAAACCCCTTAGTCTGCCTAACATTAACAACGATCCATTTGGTGGATCCTGCAGTTCTTTGATCGCAACTGTTGATGTATTGGAGATTATAATGAACACCTGGTAACGCTACTCCTAATGAGACGTTGACGGGACTTAACCCAAACCAAGGATCATCATAGTAAGAAAATGCAGTTAGTTAATTATTAGTATCGACGAGAGCTCTGTAATAATTATCGTGGTGTATTACATTGGCAAAATGACGTCAAGTAATAATAAATACCGTGAAACTGGTAATGACAAAAGGCACGTCAACCTTACAGTGGACGATGTCCCCGATGGCACTATTAGCAACCCAATCGAGAGTAGCAACTACCCAAAATCATACAAGTCATCTGACACGGATGCACCGCCGAACATCCACCCACTCATCGCTATGACCACCTCTGTAACTATCCGAAACCGAGCAGACAACTGCACGAATATTCTACAATTGGCAGTACAGAACCGTAAGGGAGGATTGGGGCGTAGCCCTCGAACAAATCATCATAAGGATTTTATTAGCAAGTTGGTGAATTTGATCAATGATAAACAAGTATACTAACACATATTAAATGTATTGCTTGACGGTAACAATAATACCCAGATTGGCATTGCAATAAGAGAAAGCGCACCTACAGTCCCTGTGTTGCTAGAATATATTCGTACCCCGGGTTTGATTATTGGATTAAGGTGGAAGGATAAGGACGGTGGTAATAAGGAGAAGATACTCACCGAAGACAATGTGAGGATATCCTTGCACTTAACTCTTTCTTCTGCTCGCTACAAAATGGTTTCGGCCCAATTACAGATGGATTTTTTAATATCCTGGCAACGACGTGTGCAATTGAGCATTTCATAGTGTGTCAATTTTATGGGTGCTCAACCTTAAAACCCATTCATTACAACCAAGATGAAGCATTAAAATCTCAACAACGCCTACTTGATGATTTAAATTGCAGTAAGCGGAAGAGTCTTCCGCTTACTGCAATCAAGTCAGAGACTGGACCTAAGTGCGCTTCCGTTTGTGCTCCGCTGCTGAGTGTGGATGCAAGACAAGATCGGGTGAGAAGGAAAGACAAGTATCACTAGCAAGTAGTGCTGTAGGTGGTGCCAAAAACTGGGGTTTAAAACTGAAAGTGCAAAACCCCACGCCCCTTTGCATCTGCAAAGCTGTCCCTTTGGTCAAAGGGTGGGGAGTGGGAGAAAAGCAATTATGCTACGCTAATTGACCCCTACTAACAACACTCAGCAATGGACGGCTTTGGCAAAAGAATGAGCTCAAAGCCGAAACGGCAAACTCTGGCGATGTAACGGACCTGCTGCTCCGCTGCTCTTCCGCTTACTGCAATTGCGATCAGAATAGATATTGGCAATGTCTAACATGCTTAGATTTTTCATTGGTACATTAAAACAACTCAATGGATTTGGTATTCCTTCTGTTTTCATACGTTCAATCATACGTTCAAACACAACTTTTGCCTTTTCGCTATTTCGGACTGAGTATGCTCCGCCTGTTTCTTCTGTATCATCATCCTCATTAACATCTCTATCAACCGATTCAGTTGGCATTATTAAGTGCACTAAGATTTGAGTAATTTTGGAATGTTGTGTATGTAATGTGTTAATTGATTTTTGAGGGGTGTTAGTAACCTAAACCGCTCGGTTATAGTTGGTATATGGTCTGATCGGATATGTAAAGAGTGTTATACTATACTGCTAATCGTATAGGGCTTTGTTTTATAGTTGTTAACAGAAGTGTGTACATTGACATTGAGTATGACAGTCGTTCTGGGCGTGAGGTGACTGAAGTTATTTTTTGAGTTACCCGCGATATCCAGTGACCTTAATCCACGGTATACGACAGATTGATAAGTAGATAAAAGGATTTGCGGGTTGTATATTGTAAGTATATTGTATTTCTATTGCAATACCGGGCCGATAATAGGCAATAAATTATAGTAAGCTGTCGTAAAAATCTTTTGGAGAAAAAAGATACCGTCATCAGTGATATCGGGCCAGCACCAAGAGAAATTCAAGCACGCCATGGATTTATATCAGTTCCCGTGAAAACTGCCTGCCGGCTCGGCCTTGATGTAAAGTTAGACTAACCTTGACGACACAACAAACAATCTCTTGTCACAGGTTTGATACATACCACTTGATCTGTACTTGCCCTGGCGTATTATAACTACTACCTAAACTACCATCTAATAGGTCAACAATCTTGGCATTATGAATTTGTCCATTGTTGTCATCTTCCACTTGGATAGACAACAATGTCTTATAATCAATCGCTGCTTTAACTTGATCGGGGGAAGTTAAGATAAAGTCGACGATATCACTAAATCCATTTCTTCTCCACATTATTTTACATTTATTGGTAGATTCGTCGTAAGATTCTTCAATGTAAGCTAGGTGGTATTCCCCGTCCCATTGTGATTTTTTCTCTGGACACAATGAGCAGCTAGATGCTCTCACTCCTGGCGGACAGATGGACACTGAAGGTGAAACTGACGAGGATATACAAGCTTCTCATTGGGGATTAGTGATGGATAACTTGATTGGGGGGGATAAACGAGGTGATACCGTTGCAGCTATTAAGGAGACAGTCAAGAGAAGAGAGATGTCGAAAAATTGTATCAAGAAAGCATCAATAGGATTGAAATTTGACACGGACAAGCTTAGAAACGAGCTAGAGAGGCTCAAACAACAGACCACCAACTCAAGAGATGATGATATTTGGAAACAACATGTGATCAAACGATACCCTTGGGTTGAACCACAAAGGAACGAAAGTAACAGACAGGTGTATACTTATTCTGAAAAGGATAAGCAATATTCTAATGGGTCTGCAAAGAACTGCTCTAAATGTGATTTGGACGATGTTAACATGAGAAAAAATGCAGGAAAAGTGCATCGTAAAAGAGATTGTGGTGAAGTCTCATGGACTCGTTTTTACTGCAGCTGTGATCCGAAGACACCGCTTTGCCACGAACATGTATTGAAACACTTGAATGAAGTATGGAAGAGTAAGCATGGAGGCGATTCCAACCCGAGTATTGAAGGACACAAGATGATTAATCGAACTACTAATGAGCCAGGACTAGGGGTGGCACTGATAAATTTTTCAACAGTATCCCTACCGTAGCCTCCAAATATTCCACGTTTCATTTTGCTACCTCTCGCTTCACAAAACAAAATCACGCGTGGCGACGGTAAGACGCTCGAGGCTCTTCACCCCCTCTCAGCGCCAAATTTGGCCAAACCATCTTTGCAATATTATACCTCTGTGACTGATAATACTGGATCCAGCGTAGAATAAATAGAATTCCGGCTTCGTAGTGGTATGGGGGCAACACTTGGTCATACCACTACGAAGCCGGATTTTTGAGTTAGTTGTTTGTGAGGGAGAATTACTGGTCAAAGAGGTCAACGATGAGCCTCAATCCTCCTCCTACGGCGCTTATCACCGCCATTGCTCCTCCTACTACCATTCATATTGAACACCATGCCATCCAATAACAACAACAACCCTTATCTTTAGTCTGGTAACTCAATGGCCGTGGTGGAGTACTTTAAGGCTGCCTCTGCCGACGATTAGCACCCTAACGGTCGAGGTCGAATTACGTGATGTGTCATCCTTCTCGCCACCAGTGCTCCCTCCACATCATTACCTCCACCCCACCCACCATCCTCCTTCATTAACAAGGTATTAGACCGCGGGTTGGTGCCCTCGAACATATGATTAGGCCGCCCTACACCACTTTTATTAAAAATTTGATCAAATTTTGATGTGGTGGTGAAGTAGTTTTGGGGATATATATCACCCTGTGCGATATCCCACCACCAAATACGCATTGTATGACGTTCATATGGTATAGGATAGGGGTTCTGGTCGGTTAATCATGGGCAGGGGGTCGTTATTGCAACACATAGCCGCCGATTATCAATTTTTTTAATGTTTGAGGGAGGGGAAATTTCAACCCTTTATTTAATTGGTGGCAATGTTTTGGAGGATTGGGACATATATTGGTTTGCAATCCGATAATATAGTACTTGCTGATGGGGGTGGTGGTGTGTTTATAGTGTTAGGGGTTGATGGAGGATGCAGGTGTTAAATTTTAGTTGTGTTTTGTGTTAAAGTTGAGGTGGGGGTTGAGTGATAAAATTGATGTTTGTTGTCCCATATGGTGGAATAGAATGGAAACCAACACAACACAACAATCAACTATCATATGGAAAGGAGAAGAGAGGTTGGTTTGACCATTGGAGGCATTATATCAATGGTTATGGTCAAGTTTCAGTCTTTTTTTCTGTGCTGACAAAACAACATTCATGATGGATACAGTCTAATCCATCAAAAACAATAGCAGTATACCATTAAAATAGCGATCTAATGCATTATTAAACTACTAAACTAAAGATATCTAATGTGTTTTAGTATGCATATTAGTTGTATTCTATTCTATTACAATTTAACATAAGATGTGCATCAATTGTTCTTAAATCATAAAAATGTGATACGACCATTATTGATCGCCTTTTCGCCTCTTTCCACTGCCATTGCTGCAACAGATCGACTACCATACTATACTACGGCTATGGGGCATATTACTGTATTGATAGATGGATGATAGACGACCACAGGACGCACAATCTGTCGAGAATGACTACATCGTCAATCGATAAAATTCATGCTTATTGTAGTGAGAGCGGCTGCTCCATACGACCAAGTTGCGCCGGCGCCGGCGTTCCCATAGCAACTGATATATAGTAGACAACATATATACATCATATTTCATGGTGATATAGCGTATCAGCGTCGATATTGATAGCATCCTACTACGTGATCGACATCGTGGCTATTGCAATTTTGTGTGATTTTTTTGTGCGGCGCCTCTTTGAAATACTACGATACACAATTTTTTATGTGATCACGACGTGATTATTTTAGCTCAACCAGGCCAGAATGACCATAGTAGTCAGCAGCGGAAATGGAAGGGTTGCGGTCAAAACAATCAAACCAAACTCTAGGATGTTCATATTGAAGTATATATGAAGGGTTCTGGGCGGTTAGATGATAAATTTAGGCATATTTATTTTTTGAAAATCTTATCAGTGCCACCCCTACCAGGACAATCGATTTGTAGCAGTTGCACCAAGCAGAAGAGCAAGGTAGAAAAGGGTAAGAGGGTCAAGGAAAAGATGGTCAAAGGAGAAAACTTTAAGAGAAACAGGCACTGTGAATGTGCCCCATCAGTTGGTTATTGTCAAGTCTGCTTTTACAACAATCACTACATTAGCAAATTTGACACTGGTTTAGTAGATGAGAGTGAGGATGACCGCAAACCGGCAGCCAAATAAGACGAGGATTGTGGACGAGTATAGTGGAGTGCATAATAAATGAGTACAGTGGCCTAACCAGATTGAAAGAACAGAGGCATTATCAAGACAAAAAGCCGGCCTGCATAAACATAAAGAAAAGAACAGTACTGATTCGTTAGACATTGTAAAGATAATAAAAACGTATGAACAGTACACTTAAAAGTCATATCCTCACCTTATGTGCACAAGTACGACACTAAGAATGCAACACTACTCATTTGATATGTGCACCAATTACCGTAGCGCTACCAAGACGCTCAATATGAAGTATCTCTAGGATAACAACTATTCGTACGTCTTCTCTAAAAGGCCAGGCTAATAAATGGTGTCTAACCGCTCCAAAATGAGTACTATAACCACTCAGCCATCTGCCGAGTGTAGACGTGTTGCACCTTCAAATGCAGTACTTGCACCATCATATATAGACATACGAGAACATAAATCATGTACAAAACAAGAGAGTATACACTCTGTGTGTAGTCTTCTTATTCGTTAATAGTATCTAAACCCACATAAACATCTTCTCCCCCTTGAGATAATAGGTACCGTGAGTGAGTATGGGTAATGACGAGGTGCGTTATTATGTTTTAGGAAAACCTTGGCCCCGCATCTAAGTAAGGATTGGGCCACTGCCAACTCGTCAATATCTTCACTGGCAATGGACATAGTGTTATATGTTGTGTTATATGTTTATATTATTGATCTGTTGAATGATATTTTTGTGTTTATATTTGCAACCTGTTAGAAGATTCTCTGTGGTGGTACGTAAGCTTGTTTCAGTTGAATGTTATTATATTTGCAACCTGTTTCGAAGGTGAAGTGGGTGATACATTATAATAGTAGTTAGTTGTCCAAGTTTATTACATACAAACATCAAAGATATTACAATTTTCATATAATTATAATATAGGTATCTTCAGAACATGTTGGAAATATCGGTCTCTCACAAAGCGTGTTAAGCTCTGACTCGGTCGAAAGATGGTATAAATATGTTTCTTCATAAGACAATAAACAGCAGATAAATAGCAATACGTGTAGCAAATCCAAACATCAACACATCAACAAAAATGATGGTTGAAAATCATTGTTGATGTCGTACCGTAACAGATTGCCTCCAAATTACAACACAGATAAACAAACATCATACTCACTTCTCTCGATATATGCCGTGATATTATCCTCTAGAGCTGCCGTCAATAGCACCTGCAATATGCTGCTATCTTGAGAGTTGAGAGTTGAGAGTTGAGAGAGCAAATCTTTTATGCCGGTATCCCGAACAGAGTTTTCACAATAAGATGAAAACTGAGCTGCCATTCTTACTTATCGTCGGTTGCAACAACATCCACAATAGGTAACTGTTTTCTCGGTGTAGAACGCTGGTAAGTGCATAAGCTGATCTGCATAATATTTATGTGTGTTTTTGTGTGCAGTTGCTCGTCTGCTGGTTCAGCGCCGCATAGCGTGAGGTAGAGGATACCACAAGAAGTTCAACCGAGTATGGTGCATGAGATGATTAGCCTCTTGTTAGTAGTTTATATATGTCGAGTTATTATATTTAGGCGGCCGGGATCGTTACTAACAGTTGATATTGATTGTATTTTGTAAGGTCATCTCTCACACCAAATGAAAATCTCAATTTATAACAGATTGTATTGCAAAGAAAACAGTTTAAACAAACGACGAACATACTTAAGATGATATCACTACCATCCGCCGCCATGAGTGGAAGGAGTACATTATTACCTATCCTATTAACCATCTTAACAATAACATCAAAAACATGTTTGGTACAAGCAGAAGACTCGATTCAATACTGGACAGATTATGCAATCGTTCCCAAACGATGCATCACCTACAATAATAATGATCAAATTATGTACAGTATGTATGATAAATCAACAAACTATTGTACCGATACACCCATGGGTACATATGTAGCATCAGTGCCTACATTTGTTAATGCCTACCTCGAACAGGCAGAAGATAATGCCAATGATGAAGGAATTGAGTATACCTACCCAGATGCATCAATGTATTTAGATTGTGTATATAAACAAATTAATGGTGTTGATTACTATTTACATTTGGGTTGTGCTGATGATGGTTCAAATTCATTAGCTGTTAATATTTACACTGATGAGCAGTGTACGGAACCATCAGTTATTAACGGGTATGATGATGCCAACATTCAGATGGATATTAGTATCCCATTCGAGAAATGCACTCCGTGTGTTATTTGGATGGATAAGAATGATGACGAGGTTGATGATGCGTATTATGTTAATAAACAGACGAATGCCCCGTTGTGTAGTACCATGTGGATGTATAAGGAGGAATGTAATGGAAAGTGTCAAAGGATTGGGCTAAATAATGCTTCAAGTAGTGAGGGTTGGAATAAGGCTGATAAGATTTTGTTGACTGTGTTAAGTTTGTTTGGTGAGTATGTTACCTAATTGTCTTATTGTGTGTGTGGAGGGTTATATGTAAAGTATTACTGGACTGTGAAGCTCATCCCTTCCTTCCATATCCATCCCTTCCTTCCATATCATAGGCTTTGGAATGCTCCTTGCCATTATCAGCAAGCGTCAGAAAATGTCAAACAAAGAAGTTTTACTTGAACAGGCAGCCATCTCCGCTGCAGGTTTACAACAATCACACATCCTTGGTATCTTTGCCTTACTAATCTTAATCATTATAATGTTTGCTTTATTGGGGTTGAAGAAGATAACATGGGCTCTCCTACTCATGATAAACATTGTATTGTTCGCTTACTTGATGAAGCTGACTGTCGATGGCAGTGTGAAGGAAACGATAATTGGGGCGGATGGGAAAATAGTAGAGGCAGAGGATAGCGAGTCAGAGGATGAAGAAGATGAGGTTGAGATGCCTGCTCCCGTTGGGCAATATCAGAATCCTGATCTTCCAGCGGTAGCATAAAAGCAAGACTCGGAAGAGATATGGAGTGAAGTATATGTATCAGAATGTTTGTTTAGAGTGTGGTAGCATTATCCCAGTACTTAAATGGTTTAATCTAGTAGAAATGTATTATTGTACAGCCAATAGACTGGATACTCTATTCAGTACACAGGTTTCTTTGTGATCACATTCTAAGCTTTAGCTGATATTAGATGATAATCATAATCCACTACAATCATACAAAACACAATAAAATCCCACAATTAGCTAGCCATCCACACAAACAATTCAGCTATTACAACATACCGGCGATACTATTGGAAGAGTGTGTTGAATGATTAGCTTCGTGAAGTGTTGGGAGACCCTCACTAACGTTGGAGACATTTTGACGACCAACTTTGATGGAAAAGTCCATTGGTCCTGCAAATATTCCTCCCTGAGGACAAGACAAAGAACGTCTCTCTGCCCGAGAAGGACGAGCACGGCGTGGTTGTGATGGAGCTGCCAAGTCAAGACCTTCTGAAGTATCCACAGAGCTAGTATCTGAGCCTCCATCAGTTGTCAGTGCTGTCATTCTAGTAGCAGGTGAGGCTCCTCCCATAAAAACTACTCCGGGAGTACCGCTCTGACTAAACATCTGTGGAGTAAGACGCGGACCAAGAGCAGATGGCTGTTCTGTGAACATCAATGCTCCTGTTGGGCAGGATACTGTTTTCTTGCGGTGAGGTCGACGACGAGTCACTGGTGGTGTAGCTCCTTCGATATCTTGTGTCGATGCTGCCTCGACATTTCCATCCTCTGCAGTATCATCATCAACATCCTTTTCGCCCTTTAGAAGAGGTTCATCCTCATCCTCTTCTTCTGCCTGACGATTTTCAATCCACATCTTAACAGTGTTTGGATCGCTATCGATTAGAATAAGCTCGTCACGAGTAAAGATTTTGGGAAGGAGGTATAACCGAACTGGAATACACGCCGCAATGATAATTGGAAATGCGATTGCAATTGCCTTGATTGATTTGACAGCATACAACAAGGCGAAGAAGAATAACTGGATACCCGTGAAGTAATGCATGCGCCTTCGTTTCATGTATTGGGTGTAAGGCTGGACAGGATACTTGCTTGGTTGCATGAAGAACATCATCATTCTTCCCCAGAATTGATTTGTCCCGAGTGAGACCAACCCCATAAATAAAAAGACTCCATAGAGTACTGGCACAGGAATCAGCTTAAGCACATCCAAGGCAAAGATTGTAATGAAACATAAAAGATGGATGCCAAGGTTTGTTAGCCTAGTCTCTTGGACAGATAAGATAGTTCCATCCTGACTCTTCTCGGCCATTGCATGGATGTGATTCAAGCTCCTAACAGTCGCCGCCACGAGCCAGGGGAAACCTAACAATGAATTAACCAATATTAAGACACCGATGACAATCGTATCGTAGTTGTAAGCATCTCCGTGTTTGAGTTTATGCGAAGGATGATTGATCAAGTGCCATGTGATTCCATCATCAAGAAAGATCAAGACAAAAGCACTGTAATATGAGTCGAAGAACATATCATGTGTTAGTTTCAGAAAGGATACCGCAAAAGTATGAAGAAGAGTACTATCAAGTATCAGAAGAAAGGGAAAAGTATCATATACAAAACTCACAGTATAGCAGGCCCGGCGGCAACACCGATTAACCAGGGTTTTCCATTAGTGTCAACTTAACGCGAGATCAAATGATACATGAGTTTAACATTTGGAGAGGCAGCAACACACATATGTATGTATAACACATCTACTTACAAAGGTTGACAAGCCAAGGGCGATATCCATACGGTTCTGCTTGGTCAAGACAGTCATTTGGCCAGCTGGTGCTGCAACTTGAATCACAGCACTGAAAGGTGGGTGCAAACTGTGACGGCACGTTTAGTTTTTCAATCGGTACCTCCTTGAACGCATTACCAATTAAACTCCAAACAATAATACTTGTTACTACTGCAAAATCAGTCATGGCATTTCTACAAGTTTGATTGGGTAAGAAAGGACTAAACTTGAACTTCCGTAATAAGAATGCAAGCATTGTAGTTCCAAGGAATACAATAACAGACAAGAACGCAGATGCCCAGTGACTGTAGTATTCCTCATCTTCATATGCATCATGAGATTTATGGTTGAAATCAAAGTAGTGTATAACCCCCGTTGATGAAAATGGGCTTCCAATGGCATTGATAATGAAAATCAATGCAATCTAATATTATGGGGCAATTGAGAAGTGAGATCGTGAAGTATGACGATATCAATAAATATCGAACACCATTATCAACTTACCAAGAAGGAGAAGATCTCATCTGTAAAACGTGTACACAAGATGATAACTCGATTAAGATCCACTACAGCAGCCAAAACCATGTAAAATGTTACCCATATTCCAATCCACGCATTGAGTGTTAAAAAAGGAACGTCCATACTTTGTGAGATTTTATAAAGAATCTCTGTAAAGGCTAGAACTGGTCCGGTACCTCCATTAATCATCATCGGTTGTCCTCCCTATATTATTATGTGCAAAGTGAGCATGTGCACAAAAATTCATAAAACAATAATCTAATAACTCACCGCCAAGGCATAGACAATACCACACCAAGCAGTGGCAGCAATCATTTCAACAGCACCAATATAATTATTAGTTGCCTTGCCGTAGATAGCTCCGAATGTAACAGCGGGGGCGATACACGCAAAATATAGAAAGAATGAGCATGCAATAGTCTGTTATATTGCAATAGTGATATTATAGACATAGAGAAATAGATGTATGAGTTGATATGTAAAGAAAAGGAGGTATGAGTTGATACTGATAGCGTGCTATAGTAAAGAACACATACAAGAGATGTACACATCAAACATCATACAACATCATACCTTGCTATTCAAGTTGACCATCTCTTCTTTCCAATGAGTACCAATAGTACGCTTAACATCGGCAACAATACCACGTCCCCATCCTTGTCCACTTCTCATTTTATGTCCATCATCATGTAGATCAACACTACCATTATCATCATTATCATCTTGATTGAATGATTCTTTTTGTGTTTCAGATATAGTACTGGGTTTCTTTAGACTGTCATCGGACGAGTCGTCCGATCCCTTACCTATTGTGGTTGACATATCTATTGCAATAATGTTATCGCTGGAGGAATATCTACTATCAAAGCCGCTGCAATTTATGTGGATGTCAATGATCTTTGATATGCATCCTCTCAAAATTTATGGCAGATTGATTTTGGATATCAAACGGACATTCATTCGTAATACGAATAAACTCTCTACAACCGTCATTGCAAATCTCCACGTGGATTGTGATGATTGATGATCAAGTTGTGTAGCGGCGTTTAGGGGTGTAGTAGACATCAACATTGTAACGATATCATATCTCTACAGTCGCCATAGCATCCTAGGATTATATGTTGTATCTTTTGTAGGCGGCCAGAATAAATCGTCGCTACCATAGCTCTAAAAAAAGAAAGCAAACTTTGTGAACACATCCATCAATATCAATACAACATAAACAACTAATCCATCATGCGTATGGGACGACCAACCAAGAAGCGTAAAGCATACGGTAAACGCCGTATAACCGAAAACCCAAATCCACCTCAATTTTCATCGGGTGGTATGATTGTAGGACAAGTATCATCCGATATCATATCAAGTATCCTATCACCAATATTAAATGATTTGGCAAATAGTAGTGTTGAGGAATATGCAGACGCTTTATTAGTTTATGAACAAGCGGTTGCTACACAAAAACTTAAAGATGGCTTAGCCAGTACTGCTGATACTAATGATAGTGAGGAGGTAGAGGTTGAAGATGGAGAGCAAGTTGAATTAGATTTAGATGGCAACATTGTAGACTCTCCTAAGATTGATCCAATCTTTACAACCAACTTATCTGCACCAAAAACACCACTATTTGCAACATCACAAGATATAGAAGAATTAAACATTCTCCTAAAGGAAACATCATCACATTTCTCAACACCAGCCAACACCTATAAGGTACACGCCAATGCAGCCAAATTTGAACGTCTCCTAGATGAAAAGTATGGCCGTTTCCGTCCCTTCATCGAATCACATCCACAAGTGGAAGTATTTATTAAGAATATATCAAGAAAGTATGCAATGGGTGCATTCTCACCTTTTAAAAAATCTGTCCCGATTAATAAAACAACCAGTATAATGATATTATTTATGATGCATCGTAATAATGTACGAATTGAGGCATTGGTATTAGTTGCTACATTTTGTTTAGTGGGGTTACAACCGTGGGCATTGGTTGCATTGGTTGCACTTGGAAAGTGGGAAATGGATAGGAGAAAGTCCAAGAGAGTTTATGGTATGCCTAAAAAGTTGATTGTTTGTGAACCATATTATGATCGTGGTGGAAAAGACAATGAGGAGGAAGATGAGGAGAATGAAGAAGCGGAACGTATCAAAAAGTATCAATTCTTGAAACAACCAGTAGGAACAAAGTACAATCCAGCCGATTTGAGTATCCGTGATGAACACTATGATGTATTACTCTTGGGATCAGGCATTGAAACACTCTACCCCGCAGCACTACTAGCCCGAGCTGGGAAGAAGGTATGTGTACTATCACCATCCACGGACGTTTCTGAATGTTTAATAATGGAAAAACAAACATTCGAGGGTGGGAAGTTTGCACATATTCCGTTTGATGTAAAAGGTATGAATATTGGACATTTGAATAGACAACAAAAATTGTTAGCGCCTGCATTGGTAACGAGTACGGATACACAGGGTGGTATACGATTTGCTCGAGTTGGTAGTTCGAATGATGGATATGCTCATTCTATCTTATCAGTTCCTGGATTGGGCACTGATAACATTAACAGTGAAGCGATACCCATCGTGATAAATGCCGAAGGACCAGCTTCAATAGCAGAGTATTGCTCAACATGCTTGGGTGATGGATATCCCGGAGTTGATTTAGATGGGAATGATAATGGTAACTCAACTAGTCTGGGATATATCAAGGCATGTGGTCAGATTAATGCAGGTGCAGCTGAATTCTTTCTATCCAAGTTATTTGCCACCGCAACAAACAAATCGGAGAGTAGTAATTCATATCAACAGGCAACTATCCGTCCAGCATCGGTATTCTTGAACAAGTGCTTACCGTTGAATGCCCATGTTCGTAGTTTAATGGCAGCTATCGGTATGGCGAATGAGAATTTATCACCCGATCATACTAGTATGGCAGCACATATTACACATTTATGTTCCATGTTGAGTGAGGAGGGGATGGCATACCCCATCGGTGGACCACGAGCTTTATGTCATGCGTTGACAAGTGTTATTGAACAGTGCGATGGTCGAGTTGTGAGTGGTGTAAGTTTACAAGAGTTGTTGTTTGACAAGTTGCCCGAGGTTGAAGAAACAAAGACCGCCAAGACAGCTACTACTGTAGAAGAGTCGGCATCAGACTTTAGTGGACCAAAGCCACGATGCAAGGGTATTCGTCTTCAGAATGGTTGTGAGATTACAGTTTCTGAAACCAATGGAGCGGTTGTTTCGACGTTGGGGCTCATCCCGACATTCTTACATCTACTTCCTGCTAATGTGCGCACTGATCATGGAGTACCACCAGGCTTACCCGCTGTATCTGAACGACGTCCAATAATGAAGGTACTAGTTGGGTTGAATGGAACGAAGGATGAGTTGGACTTGACTGGTGCAGATTGGTATCGTTTACCAAACGCAACATTGCCCCGTGACGAGTTGGATTCTGAGACAGGCCAAGTCAAGTATGGCACCATTGGTGTGGATGATGTTGATAGCGTAGATGATGTCGGTGAAGTTTCAGGAGAGGATGGGATGATATCAGAAAGTACTGCAACTTCTACAGTTAGCCAGAGCGGCGGCAGAAGAGGAAAACAAAGCAAGACTGCTACCAAGGCTCCCCGGCGATCAAAGTTTATACCAGGATCTAGTTGGATGAAGGTGTCGTTCCCAAGTGCGAAAGATCCAAGTTGGGTTGACAGACATGGCTCTGTATCGACATGTGTCGTTACCATTGAGGCCGATGATGATTTTGTGAAGGCGTTTGATACCAAGCCTAAAATCTATTCAGTTCTGAACAAGAGTGGTTCCTCTGATATGGAACGTATGAGTGATAAGGTGCTAAAGGATTTGGTGGATACATTTCCACAGCTTGAAGGTGAGTGTATTAACAGGTGAATTGGTCTGCCTCGGGTTTATATGTACCTTTACTAATCAACAAGTCTCTCTTCTTATATTATCTGCAGGCAAAATTGAGTGTGTGCAAATCTGTGGACCTCTTCGTTCTGGTCTCACTCAAGATTTGGCTCGGTTTGGTATCAAGGGCAACAAACCCAAGATGCCTTATCCAGGTCTCTTCATTGGAGGCAGTGATTTGACTGTAGCCGATTCAACATCAGGGTCAATCGTGAGTGGTTGGCTAGCTGCCAATGCTATCATGGGTTACAGCTTTATCGATCACTTGTACTTGAAGAAGAATATCACGACTGATCTGCAACAATTCTTAGATGAGCCAAATATGGCCACTGTTCGAGGTGGAGAAGTCGTTGACGACGTAGCAGTCCCATTCAAAGAAATAAAGGACAAGAAGGGTGAGGAAGTAGTGGAAGTTACAAACACTGCAGCTGAATCGACTAAAGAGGAATAGGTAGTGTACTTGTATGATGGAATGTTTGATTTGGTTATGATAGACTAGCTAGAATCATAACTGAAGCTTTTAAGTATTAAACTGCATCACAATGAATATATTACTGAGGACACTTTTTTGTTCCTCTATGAAACAGGGACCTGTATTAAAACAACAAACATCTAGCGGTATTCTAGAACACCTCGTCCAACAATACATACATCCTAAATCAAACTCCTCTCTCTTTTCAATATCAGACCATCCATTACAGAACTCTATTCGATCCATCCTTTATTCAATGAGCTACCAAATCCTTCATCAAACTCGACTTCGAATGACTCTCCACTACCCAGTGTCACTGGAGGAGGAGCTTCCTCGTCCAGAGGTGGCTCTTTATCTGCAACTGGCGACTCTACAATCGGTGGCTCTTCATCTATGTTGTCATCAACGACACCCTCCTCTATATCATTCGGTACGACTACGGGTACAACATCAGGTTCAGGTTCCTTCTCTTCTTCTTCTTCAGCTGGAAGCTCATCTACTTTTTCTTCTTCATCCTCCTTTTCCTCCTCCTCCGGTGGTGGAACGACTGCTGCCGCTACAACTGCCTTATCCTCCTCCTTCTTCTCCTCATTAGCAATAGGTTTTTCGTCTTCAGCAGACTTCTTCTTCTCGTTATCCTTACTATCACAACATCCTTTATCATATCCATTGTTGCAACATAATGGATCTGGTTTTGGTGAACAGAACAAGAAGAATCCCCCAATAAAGAAGAGCATAAAGGCAGTGAAAGAGTATATTGAACCGTTACCAACCCGACAACCTCTGTTAACTACTGAATCATTGGGTGTTTTCCGATTGAAGCATGCGTCAGATAACCAAAGCAAGAAAGTAAATCCTTGATTAAGCTGGAAGATACGATAGAATGATGATAGAAACTTATGTTAGTGCATGTGACTCGCAAATACAATCAAATAAAGACAACTAACGCAGACTTTCCTGACAACAAATGACGAGAAATGTTTGCATGTACTTGCTACAGCAGACATTACAACAGCAGTCCAGTAGCATGAATAAAACAAGGATGAAGCCACAACTGGCAGCAATAACTGAGGTGGGAAATCAGAATGTATCACATGAGTTTTATCATTTCAAAAGGTACATAATGGAATATATTTTATAAGATACTTACCAGAGGAGATTGCAGACCAGAGATGAAGCCATCCAACAGAATATAGATTTTGGTCTGAGTATAATACGCAATCAAGCCATCCCGAGTTTTGATCAGGAGCTGAAAAGGTTAATAGTCCAAAGGTAGCTTGTCCATCAGGCCCGTCTCTCTGCACAAGATATTAATATTCAATTAGAGGGTTCTCATATTTTTATTATAACATGTAAATTTGGATATATATCAATCAACTCACCGTGACAAACTCACAAGATCCGATGGCCAAACAAGAAAGTACTACCGCCGCTATCATCATGATTAATGTTATGATACGGCATAAAGTAGCATATCCCTGACAACATTTGCAACAAACCATTGTAGGTGTCGAGAGGATACCACTTATGTTTTTATATACCACACTATCTAATCAAACCACCCCACCGATCGCCAGTAAGTATGATAGTGTGTAATATTGTAGTGTTTGTGGTGATATCAGATGTTTCTACTACGCAGCAAACCATATGACCCTACACATTGAGCCTGCAATGAAAAAAGTTGGTCTAAGGATACCTTTTACCCCTACGAGTCATAATGAAAGGGTAGCCTACTACTTTTTGACAGTAAATATATGTTTATGTAGTCTAAACAAAACACATACTTTACATCTTTAAGATTGGACATCTTCTCTATCTACATTCTCTACTCATTCACCATTAGTATCAATATCCTTCTCAATGGCGGAATGAAACGAGTCGGTTGAAAGTGCATCCACCTTGTCAATCGTTGCATCATCATTCACCCCCTCTTCGAGTATATGATCATCAATATTGCTGGGTATCTCCACAGAAGAAGCAGCCGAATATCTCCTCTCTGCCGCTGAAGACTTATCTTTCATTTCATAACTAGATGCCACAGGCTTGTTGTAACTAGATGATACACTTGGACGCTGTTGAGACCTACGATCATAGGTGCTCTTTCTTGCTGCAAAGCTAAATCCTCCAATAGCCCCTCTTCGTTCTTGTGCTTGGAAATGAAGACGATACATTTTGGGGAAGAATATTAAGCCAGTACAGGAGAATCCCATTAGGAAGATTACTGCTGTCCTTACAAAGTAGAACGCATCGTTGTTGTTTTCGACAATAATGAGGATGGGAATCGAAAGTACTAGTATCTGAACAATCGACAAGACACACGCACTAATCCACTGTCCTTCTTGAAATTCGCTTGATACCTTCCTCGTCACAAAGCAGAGATATAGTGCATAAAGCAGCATGAGCCCATCGACTACCACCAAGGGTATAAGATAAGGCAAGATGCTTTCTGACGAAGTACAATACCCAATACTCTGAATTGGAAACCCATTGGTATCTGTTCGTATGACTTCTCTCTCCCATTGCATAGGATTGATGAGCTGCCAACACAAGAGAATAGTCACCTGGATCATGATTACGATGGCCATGATCAGTATTACATCCTTCACGTCAACCTTCTTATTTCTAAAGTTTGAGGCGGCCTTCCAGACCAGTCTTATTCGCCAGATCTTGGCAAAGAGGGCTGAAAATATGATAGCAAAGCCTATACTGAACAGCCAAGGTAGTGCCATGCATGCAGCGTCAACCTTTGATATCGAAGGATCGTCTCTGTAATTTCCTTGGACTCCAATGGGTAGTATACTACAATTCATCACAAATACACCGAGACACACAAGACCCAGAAATAGAGGTTGAGATGCTTTCACGACTTTCCGCTTTCTATAATATGCCGTCCATAATCCACAAATGATACTCAATAGGCACTGGATTGAGAAAAGAACATATCCAAAAATTGCTAGACTGCTATTGATATAGGTCTTATCTTCCTCAGGCACTAACACACAGCTTGCATCGATGCCTTGTCCACTTGATATGGCGTTGTCGTCGTCACAATCACAAGAACCATCGTCTAAACATTCACCGGATGAAGTTGATACCGATCCTGTCTCGCACGTAGATAAAAGTGTACAGTCACGTTTCTCCCAGGACGGCATTGGGTATACCAACTCTCCAGACCGAGTCTCGATGGGGTAGACTGTATTTACTGTATTGTTTGAATCATATTGCAAGAACAAGCTCGGCGCTATTGATTGGCCATTCTCGTCAAATGACACTCTTCCGTAGAGTGTAGTAAACTCCTCTGTTGATAGTATTGACCTGATTGTATCCGAGTCAAACGAGTCTGCCCGTTCAATAGCTTGGACTAAAACACCAATCGATGCAGCACCTGAAGCTGAATGATAGGTTGGGCTTCGAGCTGTATTTGAAAGAAATAGTTCTGCAAACTCTCTCGCACTCCAACCAACTACGTCATCTGTCATCAAAAGACTTGGATCCCATGGAGATATCCCCGTCATATACTGCGCATCTGTACCGACACTACTTGCAAAAGAATCCATTCCAATGCAGACTGTAAAGACTTGTGCCTTTGGTGACCACTTAGCTCTTCTCATCGCCGTAATCCATTCAGCACAGCCTTTATCGTACACACAAGTAACTACAACATCAGGATCTTCTTCTGATCGTGACATATTCACTGCAATAGGATCAAGTAAGTTCATTAAAATGCTGTTGTGTAGATAGTTTGTTAAGTTCTTATTTGATGTGTAGTAGGGTTCGCATACGACATAATGTTTGAGGATATGGTATCTTTTTTGCATAAAAAATGAGCACACCCACAAAACACAACACGTCCACAACTTCTGCTCTCCTCCTTGATAAATGCATGTATTGATACAACTTCTTTGTGTGCATATCATATAGAATAATTGGGCATCCTCACATTAGCCCACGGTAAGTATCGAAAGGTGACCGTTAGTTGTGATTGACGACGATAACACACAACAATCAGCTCATCATAAAATTGTAATTGTGCCAAGAAGATAAGTGAAGAGAATTGGTAGATGTGCATACGATACGATACACGGTATACTTGATTGATAGTAGATGTTGTTGCAGTGCTTGTGAGGTCTAATTATGTTGTCGCTCGTACGATCCGGCTTCTGACGTCCGTTCTGCTAAGACATTCAAAGTTATACAACTACCACTACTATTTATCATGTTGACAAGAGGTTCTAATAATAAGAAAAGAGAACTACAAGTAAAAGGTGCCAGTGTTATTGAGATTGAATACTCACCAGAATATGAAAGAAGGCATCTACGCCATGACGATCCTCCACAGCCCCGTCGTAAACGTAATAGATCGTCAAAGAAGAGGAAACGTATGTACCAACGGCAACAACAACAAGATCAGCAAGAGCCACCAACAAAGAAAAAGAATACCAAATACCCCTCTTATAATCTGCCTTATCCCAAAATCAATAAAGAAGCGGCTGATCAATTAAAGAAGAATAAAACAGCACAGTATAATAACAACGGCCAAACAACATACAAACCATACCAAATCAAAATGAGAGAACAGAATGTTAAGTCATCAGTTGTGGTTAATAAGGAGATTGGATATCCAATGTTATTGACTAAGTGGATAGTATCAAACAGTAATGGCCTAGTTGATGAATCTTCCATACCAAGTCATGTTGGTATTGAGAATCATATGATACACTCAATCACTTACACTAAAGAAATGATGTTAACCGACAAGGAAGAGGACACATTCATTAAATGCAAGTTACTATTAAAACAGTCCAGATATCACAAAGAGCTGTGCTCTAAACTTAGTGGATCAGCTATACTTGAAGACAACAATATGAGTTATGTTAGATACCTACCCAATGGCAAATTTGATCTTGTAGTGTTGAGAAATGTTAACGATGATTCAACAACAACAGTACAATGGCCAATTGAACTACAATATCATAAAGATACAACTCGTTTATATGCAAAAACATGTAATGCTGCTCCATATGTTACTTATCATGATGCTGTAAGGATGATGAAAGACGAAGATGTGTTAGGTGGTTATGGTGTACGTGGAGCCAAATCAATTGACAAGATCTGTACTAAGACAGCTGGTTCTGCTGAGAATGCCATCATCCATTGGACTAATAAAGATGGAAAGAAGGTTAAAAGAGCTATCAGTGGTGCCATTGACTTCAACGACATGTCTCATACACAAACTGAGAAACAAATTGAAAGAAGTAGTGTGATCCATCGTAACTACACACTCTTCAAGCTTATCTGTCCAGCCTTCTTCAACAATTATGAGCTCAGTGAGGACATCTCCACTGAGTTACAAGATGAACTTGATACCACCAAGCATAAACGTTCTGCTACCAATTTGGCTGACAATGAGAATAGGCCAACTCTTCTTGTCCACACAGATCCACGTTGTGGATACCCCACAGCTGTAAGTGGTCCAACAACATATGAAGTCCACCAAGACTCTTGGAAACACAAGTGTGGCGGTGGTGAACTCATTCTTCTCAATGGCTGGCACTACATAGATTACTCACCAAATGATTTGGTGCTTATCTCGCCAGATACTCTTCATGGAGTATCTACATTATCTTGTCCCAATGGCATGAACCAGAGCTTATCAAGGTATAGCCATACCATGACATGCAAGTTCAAACGTGGCAGAGAATGCAATCTTGATTTAACTAGCTATAAGAAGTAGGTGTGTGTGGATGTACAATATTCTTTTCTATGTGTTATCAAGCAAGATTCTTCCCCTATATATCTCTTGCTTGACTCTTGTTCCATACCCCTCATTGCTCCATACCCCCACCATGTATCATTGGCCTAAGCATCATTCCTACTCTTCTTTGCTGCATTGATATGACCAGATACAAGACCTGGCTTCCTCTTCTTCCCTCCCTTGGCTTTCTTCCCTCCCTTGGCAGCTTTCTTAGCAATCTTCTCTGCCGCTGCAATGGTACTCTTCAAATCTTTTACAGCAGCACCAACCATAGTAGATTGCTCATTCTTCAAAGTCTTCCACTCATCAGAGTTATCCAACTTCCTTTTGAAATTGAGCCTTACTCTCATATGCATACCCATTCCTTTCAAGATTGACTCTGTTGCACGGACATCAACTTTGGCATCACTAATAGATGCAATAAATGAACGCAAGTAACAGCTAACATTGTATTGATCTGTCAACTCGCTAAGCTCCTTTGTGTTCGTGCACTCCTTGTCTGCACTGCATCCACACGTAAGGTTGGAGAAGATGGATAATACATCTGTCATTTTCTTTCCATCACTAATAAATGGTAATCCAACATAATTATCCTTCTCGTCACACTCAGCCAAGGGAAAATGTAAATTCTTGCCAAGCATCTTGTCAGCCTCTTTTGCCCAATGTGCAGAAACATGCAAACCCCCTAAACTATCAATAACTGCCTTCATAATGCCTTCTTCACCACTAGTAATTACTTCATTCATAGCAATTACAAATAAACTAGATGCACCATCATTATCACCAACATTAGCTGTAGCATCATCCATATTAGCATCATCCACAGTACTATCATTATCACCAACGTTAGCTGTAGCATCACCTGAATCACCACCATTATCATCAACATTAGCTGTAGCATCACCCATATTAGCATCATTATCATCAACGTTGACAGTAACATCATCTGTAGAGGCATTTGCCTTATGTGAGGGTGCACCATCCAACTTGTATAAATGTTTGCTAATACTTTCTGTTGAAGGATTATTCATACCACCATCATTGTTGGTTGTAGGTGATGTACTAACAACTTGTGTCTTTGTTGTTGCTTGTAATTTGGGGGGGGTGGTTGTATTGTTAGCAGACGGTGCACATGGTTCATCTGTGTTTGAGGTGGCACGTGAATCATTATTGGCAAGGGTATCAACATCATCTAAAGTATCATCTCCATCATTTGAGGATTGGTTCAAGTGGGAAGCAGCTGCAGAGATATCACCAGGTTTGTACGTTGGATTGGCTACCTTCTCGTTGGTAACAGCAGATGTAATTGCTTTTTGACTAATCTTTGAATGTTCAAGAATACTTCCCAACTTTTCACGCTGTTCAGTTGTACTAAAGAGATTGGGTAACGACAACGACGCTGCCATGATATTCCAGTTATTTGTAGTATAGTTTGTGGGATTATTTAATGTATCCAAGTGTTGGATGTATAGTAAACAGTCAACAACTCTCTAATAAACACTGAATTGACACATGCACCTTACTAGACCTTAGCAAGAAAAGATACCGCGCCGCCAAGACCTTGAAAAATTGCAACAAAAGTTACGGCTACTGTCTATCTACTACTACCGGCAGCCTCAATAAACACAACCACAGTGTAATACACTTAGTCTCTTATCAAATACCAAAAGTTATAATATGTTAACCGCAACAGGTAGTGGGAATAGTGGGGGTGAAGATGGTCGCGGACAATCTAACAACAACAACATCATCCACAGCAACAACAATAAAGCCTCATCTACAGAAGGTGATGATTCTATTACAGTAGAAGGTATTACTTTAAATACAAGTATGTTTGATTATGTGAATGTGAGTAATACAATGGATGTCATCCAAGTAAATATGAACAAATCGTGTTCAGCATTGATGTCGTTACTTGAGAAGAGTAAAGATGATGAAATTCGTACCAAGGGTAATCGTAAAGAAGTTAAGAGTATTTGTGTGGATATTAAGGGGTATTATAATCAGTGGTCATTTTTACAGCAAACTTTAATCAACCAGCTAGGAGAAAAGAAGGATGAATTGTCTGGGGAAGAGGCGGACAATGTAATGCATGCTATAGGTGAACAAAAGACAGTCCACGAGGAAGTCACCAAGTATGTTATGAAGTTGTTGGATGATGCCAAGGTATGAAATATTAGTGTATTATGAATTTGTACAATCTTAATGTTCAGATCATAAACTAACATGCCCTGTTTACTTTAAATATAGTATGATGGTATTAATAATGTAGTACACATGAAGTCTCTTTTGGATGAAATACGTAAACAGGAGAGTAACCTCAATCAACAATTAAACAACGTGGTATTTAATGAGGATAGTTATGACAAGGAAAGTGGGAAATTGAAATCTTCTGATTTCCTAACTAAATTTAAGACTGATATTGATGCATGGAGTGAAAATGTTAATAGATGTATACGATTGGCATTAGAAATTCGTGCACAATTTGAAAAAATGGATAATGCAGCAGGGGTGGAGAAAGACGAGAGTGATGTATTATATCAACTAAGGGAAATTATTACTGAACTAGATAATAAACACAAGGAGATAGTATTGGTTGCAAGAAGTATATGTGATGAGCTACATGATGGGGTAATATTTGACCCAGAGGTGGAGAAGGAGGTTGTGGCAATTAAAAAGAAATGGAACAGGGATAAAGAACGTGAATTCTGGGATTGGATGGAACGTTCAGGGGAAACTGTTGTGCAAAATATTGATTGGTATGATAATGCATATGCTCAAATTGGAGTAGATCGCTGGCCTGGCAACAAAGAAGGTCGCAAGGCGAGTCAACATCCACTCCATAAATATCTACAAAGGAATAATGGGGTCAATCCTTTGCCCACTGTTGACACTTTAACATATACCTACAAAACTGAGGGCAAGAGTAAAACTGTCACACTATGTGAAGTAATGAAGATTGTTCAAGGAGCTGCCAATGAAACAGAATTACTTCTTGGTGAAAAGATTGCTGTAATTCTTCGCATTGGTAACAAACAGACTCCTTGGTGGATAGAAATCTTGACAATTGAGCAGCAAGCTGCTGTTTATGCTATTAATTCTTGGAAAAAGGATAAGCATAGCCCCACATATAAATGGGCAGTGTCTAAGTTGGAGGCAGTTGGGCTGTGTTTAGACAATGACAGTAAATTCAAAGAGTTCATGAAAGACGCAAAAAGTGTAAGAAGTTGCTGTTTGTATGGTATGATATGAACACCTACTGACAAATCATTTCTTCTTTCTCGTATCAAATAGGCTGATAGTACAACAACTCATAATGAATGGGCCTGTATAATGTTAAGGGTATTGGGACACGATGAACATATCCCCTGTGACCGTCGTAGTTTCTCTTCTGAACAAGGAATGATTGATATGGGAAAGAAGGTCCACAAAGAATTGCCTTTTATCAAGCCTTTGGAGACTGTCAAGTCAATACAACAGGAACAATTTGAAGGAATGAAAGCTGGTATTGTTATTGTGGACAAATTCCTCCAAGCAAAAACTAATGCAAAAAGTCAACCATCTGTCCAATTGAAGGAGATGTTAACACGTTTGGGGATCATGTGTCAATGCTTACACTGCCAACAGAATGAACAAAAGATTAATGCATGCCGTCAATTGGACCATTGGAATGATGTTGCCAGAGAGTTTAAACAGAAATTCAAGGGTCGTAAGTTGAATTGTCTCTTATTTGGATTTTCCTTTCTTTGTTACTAAGAAACAGTATACTATTGCACATGATAGAACCTTCGGAATATACTATGGACACACTTATTAAGCATTTGGAAGCAAATGCATTACTAATGTGCTGTCAAATTGCCCACCGACTTAAAGATACCAATGGACTCAGCATGATTGCATCTGGTCTCATGGATAATCTCTACGAGGATAATAACTATGAGTACTTGCAAACCAAGTATTCAATTCAACAGTTGATAAACAGTAGGTTTCTCAACATTCTTGATGGAGAATTCCATGGTGGAGAAACTGTGTTTGGTAAACACAAAATACCATTGGAATGTTCAGGAGCAAAAGATTACCATCACTACACAGGTTTACGTAACCTTGGGTTGTGTAGCAGTGATACATTCAATGTTTTGAAGTCTCTTCTTTGTTTGGATAAAAGCAAGTTGGAGAGTACTGTTGAAGAGCTTGTTGACAAAGAGGAAATTGAAGTGGTGAGTAGATCTCTCTTACTGTATTCACCCTATTCACACACTATTCTTATATTCAATCTTTCTCTCTTGTCTTCTTGTGCTTACAGTTTAAAACAGCAAAGAACAACAATATTGGTGATCTTATACAAGAAAGTATAAATCTCACTAAAGTTGAAGAAAATTTGACCACTGAATACTTCAAAACAGGCTCACTCTTGTGTATTGATCATACAGTTTATACACGTGTGATTGAGCAGCCAGAACTAATGAACATTTTAGGTGTTGAAGACCCCTTTGTGTACACCAGCACACTAATGATTATGAATAAGGAGTGGATGAACAAGCTTCCCACTGTTGACAAGAAAATTGGCATTGATGAGCAAACATCTCGTTTGGATGCTTTCTTGGTAGACAACAAACCCAAGGACCGTGCTTGGGATAATAAGAACCTAGATAAATACATTGAAAACATGAACAAATCAAGCAAGACAACTTATGGAGAATTAGGCTGGGTACCAGATGCCAAGTAAACTGTAAATATAAAGGTATCAATCTATGATGTACAGAGAATGTTGGACTGGCTTGCACTTCTGTTTGAGTTTGTACAATTAAACCATGCTGCTCTGCTAGCTCTGGCAAAGCAGCACATACACCTTTGGTGAAACTAGCCTCTTCCCAAATACTTGCAGCTGTCTGTGCCCCTGATTTGGCTAGTGCCTCAATCGCTTGTGCTAAGTACTTCTTTGTAGGTGGAAATGTACCGAATACTGTTTTGTACCCTTCAAACTTACTAGTTGCAGCAGCTCCACCAGCAACTAATATTGTATTTGTTTCATTTGCAAATGGCGACATTGATCCTGTAAGACCAGATGAATAAGGGCCAAGCCAAAACGATGCAGATGTATCACTATTATTAGCTAAAGGTATCATGCCATTTTGTACAATAGCACCAACTTTGTCAGATGATGAGTCGTCACCAAACTGTACAATATGTAAAATGAGAGGTGATATGCATAAGATTTAAGAATATAAGATGACTACTCACTGTTGTTAGCTCAATACCATACCGATTGCCCCCAACTAATATCCCACATCTCGGACTTGTATTAATTTCATCAATAAACATTTCAATGCTACGGAGTTGTAGTTGACCAGTTGAGAAGAACTTATCACTCGGTTTGAGAGACATGGGATGTGAAAAGGATACAATCCCATCAAATTGACATGAGGCATCGTCTTCTACATAATCAACACCAAATATAGATGCATCCATTGTTGATGTAAGAGAGTTGGCATCTGCCCCTCGTTTTATCATTATCGTACCCGGTGTTATCCCGCTTGTGGCGATTGCAGTATGTGCACACCATACTATTGCAAAAATGATTTGTTGGAGTTTAATAACAGATGAGCACATCTCGTGTGTATTATATACCATACTGTTGCCTACCAATATATGATGGAAAATGATTACAATACACCTTCTCAGTTGCAGACATTGACAGACAAGTAAATAATGTTTGTTCCAAATTCAACAAAACCCTTCCTTATATATATAATCTAAGAAAGGTAGATATCGAATAGGTAGTATAGGTAGTAGTTACAGTCAACAGCAAGTATATCAGCGGCGAGCCTCTCCCTCTTTGAGTTGAAGTAGGTATTGTATTAGATAATCACGAAATAGTCCAATCTAATGTCCAAAATGGGACGGTATCCTAAGGGTCACAACAGTTGCTAACCTACCTCAAAGCAATGCTAGCTCTAGACTTAGATCAGTTGCTACATATGCACGCATGTGTTGAAGAAAAAGTGTTTATCTAACAGTTAGGCTGTTATCTACTTGAATTTCCGTTATGAAGCTGAACTAACCATGCTTCCTTTTAGTAGTGTAGAAATTTTACTTTCTTCCTCAACACATGATTATTTTGTTTATATTTTGTGTGTCCGTCTTCTTCACCACATGCACATGATTCATGAAAGACGTTATACCCCCAATTTACTCTAGTTTTATTTGCATAATAGCATAAGAAGTAGCTTATTTCTTTGAAGAGTTCATAGCGAGAGAGTATAATAGCGTTCCCAAGATAGCAATTGATGATCCGATAATCGATCCAGTTGACATGGGTGTCTTAAATGCAACAACACTAGCAACGATAATAACCACACGCTTGATGGTGTTACCAACAGCATGGGTGACAGGGTTGACCTTACCCAAAGCAAGGAATGCAACCTCATTATATAAGTAGTATGAAGCGCCACCCAAAGCTAGTAGTGTTGAAAGACTCTTGTTTGTGAATGCTCCACTGTCCACGGCACCCTTGAAGGCGCTTAAGAATCCAGTACCCTCCATAGCAAGCATCAATGGAATAAGAATAAGAGTAGACATGGCTGTCAAAACGGCATATAAGTTCTGTGCATCAAGATTCTCTCCCATCTTCTTGCCAGACATTGTCTTCTTCGATAAGACACCACGAAGTGATGATGAGACATTGGAAAGCATGGCAGCTGATAGTGCCAAAAAGGTGAAAGAAAGTTCTTTCATAGAAGCAATGGCAACGCCACCAATAATGGGTAGTAAAGTAGCATAGACCTTCATGGGTAAGACTTCACCCAAAAGAAGAGCGTTGGCTCCGCAGGTAACAACAGGCTCAGATGCCTTAACAATGTGTGCAAATGATACTGCACCGGCTCCCAATGCAATAACGGCTCCAACATGTACACCAGTATGACACAATGCAATAGGAATCAAGGTTTTCAACTCATCCATACTAAGCTTGGGTGCCTTACGTAATCCCAACAACCAAAGTGGTACAAAGTACAAGATACCAGTGGCCATTTGAATAGTAGCAATTGTCCATGGAAAGTCAAGTGCATTAAGTGCCTGCTTGTTGTAAATATTGTATCCAATGTTAAAGAGGTACCATAGAGCAAAGTAGGATGCTACTTTGAGAGTCTCGACCATACTGGAGGAGCTATCTTCCTCAGCAACAGCGGCAGCACCTCCAGAGGATGAAAGTGCTAGAGATGTTGGTGAGCTGGTTCTGAAGTATATGATATTAAAAAGAGATTGAAATGAAAAGAGTGAGTATAACGATATGGTGTCAATAAATATGGGCATGAATCTTCTTTACAATTGCAATCATATAAGTACTTTGCAATTGCAATACAAATGATTGACATATCTTATGCACTTTTTTCAGATTCGAGCTTAAATCTCTCTATCCCCAGCTCATATTCTATAATTGCAATATCATCTCCTTTATACATCTCATAATATTAGAGCTACTCACTTGGCAAATGATTTGCTAACTGGAGGAACAACAACACTTGAACTGCGACTACTTGTGCCAACACTTGCAGCTCTTGGCGAAAAAGCAAATGCCGAAGCCGATGTGGCCGCTAGTGCTAATAAGACAACCTTCTTCATGGCCAACATATTGATGGTAATAATGCTAATAGTATTTAGTATTAGAAAAGCCGTAAGTGTTGATGCCTAACTACAACGTCAGTGTTGGTGTTGAAGAGGTGATTCAAGGCGGTATCTTACCCAAAAGTTAGTAAGTATTCGCCCTAATTGCCCCTGGACAAATGAAAAATGCCCCTTCATTCATTCTATATAATTTATATCAAATAATACTTGGTGTTAGCATTGCAATACTGCGTCAATTGGAGAATATGGAAACGCTAAGAAGACGGCCTAATGCTACTGTAGTACAGGAAGATGTTGTGACTTTAACCGATGATGAATCATCATCATCTTGCTCGCAAAGCTCACATCTTTCTGAGTCAGCTGTAACATCTGCTGCTCAACAAGGTATGCTTCAAACTAAACAACAAACATCATCAGATGATAGTACAATGAAGTCTACAAAACTAAGATGGATAGGTCTATTAGTTTGGCCATTAATGCTTTTCCTACCATTGCTACTCAATCATACAACTACATATCACTACTCAACAATTTTCCCACGAAGTTGGTACACCCTCCAAGGACAGCAGTTAAACAAATCAATTGAAGAGGGTGGTATATGGGAATGGGGTACATCTACATTATATTCTTCTTCAAATGGAAATCCATTGCGTCATCCGTTAGGACTATCATTAGGTATATCAGCGGTAGCAATTGGTCAATTCTTCTTATTAATATACTTTAGATTACATCAACAAGAATATCTAGGCAACACTACATCAATACAAAGTCGGGGTGCAGTAAAGTACAACTATACAGCTGCATTACAAAATCATTTATCACAACCTGGTGGATTTGTTTTATTGGGTTTATATCTAAGTATTACATGGATATTTAATATGTTACCATCATCGTATTACTCATTTGAGGGTGGGATACAATATACTCGTGTTGCTTTATGTTTGGTAGTACAAGATTTTTTACAATATGTCATGCATCGTGTGGAACATGTGGCTCATCCTAAAATGTATAAGATATCACATAAGCCACATCATAAGTTCACAAATCCAAAACTCTATGATGCATTCGACGGGAGTGTACCAGACACAGCAATTATGATATTATTCCCATTATTTGTTACAGCACATATTGTTAGAGATTGTAATGTGTGGACATACATGGCATTCGGATCGAGTTATGCCAATTGGTTAACATTGATTCATTCGGAAGTGACATTTCCTTGGGAACCAATGTTTAGACGATTTGGTTTGGGAACTGCGGCTGATCATCATGTGCATCATAAATTCTTCAAGTATAACTTTGGTCATTTATTCATGTGGTTTGATTGGATTGCAGGGACATATCGAAACCCCAAGGATGTATGGGGAAAAGAGTTCAATGTTGGTGTTTAAGTGAGAGTGTGGTGGGTAGAGTTGTGGATATGGGATCAATGTATAGAAAATGTCTGTTTGTTTTATGTTGTATGTTTAAGGTCACATAGTAAATATATGTTTACCTGTCCTCACACTAGTTTATTGAAGTTTCACGGCAAATGAGTATAAGCTCCTTGCTTTTCCCTAGCACAATGAGATTACCGTCCACAATCAGTGATGAGATCTAGCTAAGACCTCAACTGATCTTACTAGTATTTATATAATATCTTGTTTGACTTTCGTTATGTTCTATCATCAACCCTCGCCTTGTCTTCTCTGTCTACTTGTATACCCTCCTAGAAGTTGGCATTAAACTTCTCGACAAAAGATAAGACACTCTTTCGAATGTCAGATACCAACAACTTTCGACACTCGACACAATCTGCCGTAGTATGAAAACCACTTTCATCGTCCGGAGCTTTAGGCCCCGTCTTCCATTTGTTTACTTGGACATCAAGCTCTTCTTCATCAGATGTATTACCACTGTGAACTTCAGGCAACTTCAATACTCCAGTTGCAATTACTGTACTTGCACCATCGACAATCTCATACTCAATAT
>Ga0214478_100144_pt1 | contig 38499 bp, 37 predicted proteins | sample M1_20Mar14CPVII9_2_FD_178001 | JGI IMG/M metagenome (GOLD analysis project Ga0214478, IMG submission 178001) | Marine eukaryotic communities from Monterey Bay, California, United States - M1_20Mar14CPVII9sort6BwellD7 | ecosystem: Environmental > Aquatic > Marine > Unclassified | place: USA... | reverse complement strand
GGAGGTAGCGAATCAACCGAGAGTTCAAACAATGGTAGTGAAAGGAAGATTCAATTCTGTTCTATTACAGTTGCTCTTTCTATGCTTGTATTATTTGGTATTTGATATATGTTAGAAAGATACAGTACAATACAACAATTAGAGAAAAGGTTTAGTAGAAGAAGTGTTAACGATGTGTGAGAGAACAGTGAGATCAAACGCCACAAAGCATTAGTATTAGACTTATATCATCATTACTTTGAATCTATTATGTTATTATTTGGTACCTTCATTCTATACTTCTCTGCAACTGATGTATGCGGTAAACCCGGGCATGGAACGCCGTCGAAATTACGATCCAATTTGGCCACATCTCCATAGTAGGGAAAGTATGTCTCATACCATTTCAGTGATTCTTCGTAATTATCGAAATCTGAGCATCCCTTGATATCTCCTGGATTTGATGGTTTTGTTGGCGTCTTCTCCCGTCTTCTTACAACAACCTTGCCGCCGTCATCTTTATATTCAGTTTCTACCGTATCTAACTCTTCAAACTCTGCTACAAAGTTAGCTGTTTGTATTGACGAACCACTGATATCATCCTCTACTCTTTCAGGATCTGCACATGATGTATAAATCCCTCTTCCTCTTTCTTTGCTAAGTTTCTCTAATTTGGATAGGTCATTTATGATATAGGAAGGAGTTGTTTTGCTTCCCTTTCTAACCAATGCAAATCCACTTCGTATTAGCTCTTCGTTTACTAGTAGATTGTCTGAATCTCTTATTATCCATAGACGAGGTGTAGAACTAGATGAAGATGATGACTTGGATATTGTTGTATCGATGTCATTATTATTATTCATTATCTCCTCCAAGTTTACCAATCTAATAACTGTTCCTTTCTTTAGTAGCTGCTTTAGTTTATAACTTGGTGCTTTATCAAAGCAGTCTGGTAATGTATAGGTTGATCCCACACCTCTTACTGATTCTAATGATATATATCCACTCTTTTCTAATTGTATTGTACTAGCATCGACAACTCTCTTAACTATATCCTTTTTGTATTGTTTTGTATTCTTCAGCTGATCCCTCCATGTTGATGATGATGATTCAGCTGACGATGAAGATGATACCAATATTTGTGACGATACAATAGGAGACATACCGCCATTTTGTTGCAACCAGTTCATAGCACTCATCTCGAATGATGACGAAGAAGATTGAGTCATCGTCATTGGAGGAGATAGATGATTATGATGAATATCTATCGGTTGATGTTCCAAAGTAAAGCCAACGACTATGTTACAAGAAGTGTAGCAAAACTCTATACACATCAATGTGTGTATAAGGTATGGAAAGAGGTTCATATTCTGCCTAATAGTGATCATATATCACATTAGAGTCGGTATCCTAGGGTATCTTTTTCACCACCAATTGAAATACTGTTAAGAGATAGGTCAACAGTCACCTATATTGATTGAGTAGAAATATGATATTGTATATTGATACGATATTTGTCTATATTATCATGGAGCAGTGTTGATATCAGTGGGTGGTGAAAAATAGTGCTCACAATTAGATAAAATCGGTATCCTACCAAATCTCATACAATGGGAGCTTTGGCGGAGCAATGATGTGGTTATTTGTAATATAAAGACTATATACGGAGATAATTGGAGTGTAGTATCATTTTCGTCGATAGTACATAGTAGTTAATAATATCCGTTTTACTAGTTCATGAGTTTTGCAAAGATAGAGAAATGATTGCAATGTTAACCCAAAAAATGATGTGTATCATCTTCCTCATACTACTGATACAGCAATATAACACTCCAAACTATGTACTATCGTGGACTGCAAATAGAGTAGGTATATCCAATCATCATCATAGTTTGATACGTCAACATTCAATAAGAAGTAGGCCGAGCTCTCTACTATACATGAAGCAACATGAGAATGATGATATGAAAGAAAAGTATATAAAGTTAGCACAAGAGGCATATAACAAGTATTATTCAAAGGACAAAACATCAACAACATCTGATGAGGAGTATTTAAAGTTAGCTCAAAATGCTTGGATAGAAAGTAGCAGTGGTAATGGTGATGTATCAAAAGTTGCAACTAAGCCAATCGAATCTGTAGAAGATTCAACATCTAGTAAACCATTCTTTGCTACTACTAAAGCAAAGACTGATGAAAAGAAAACTACAATTAATGGTGAGAAGAAAGATGATACAAGTTTCGGAGATATAGCAGTCACTGGTAACAACATCAATATATCAAAAGATACAAAAACTACTTCGACTCAAAATGAAAAGAATGGCAGTGTTGTGGATATACTCACATCTTTTCTCAAAAACAATAATGAAGAGAAGAAGAAGGAGACGAAACAGAGCGACAGTGGAAACTTTATATCAGTTTGGGGTCGGATATTGTTTGGTGCCAAAGAATCTTCGGATATCAACAATGAAGAGATTATTCCATATGGTCTACGGGCTCAAAGTTTCAAGGCGAGTGATGTGGTTGAGAAGGTACCAATAGAACCGACAACAGACAATAAGGAGATAGTGGAAGTTGACGAATCGGCACAAAAGAAAGTAAATCCAGAAAAGAAACCAGTAGAACCATCTACAAAAAGTCAACCAGTAATGATACTGAAAAGAAAAACTAGTAATGATGACGAAGATGATAGTAAGAACAAGAAGGATATCAAGAGATTGGTCCGTGTGGACAATGGCAGAGGGTACTCATTAGTAAATGATCCATTATCATTAGCATCATTCTTTGGTAAGGACATTGTAAAAGAAGTAGAGGAAAAAGAAGCGGATGTAATATCTTCAGTAGAGGATATTGATGAGGCATTGAATGATGAGATAGTAGATGCGCTACATGCCGTGGAGATACATCATGCTATTACAGAGGGAATGACTGCAGAAGAAGCTGAACAAGTTAGGAAAAGAAGACAGCCTACTGTTGGCTCATCATCGTCCAATACTCCACCGACTCCACTTGCTATTGAAGATGGACAAGGTACTGCAGAAGATGCCGAGGCAGTACGAAGACAGAGACTTAAATCAGCTGACGAAGTCGCAAGAGAGTTGAAGCTAATGGCGAGTACAAAGAAAGAAGAGTCATCTACTGCTAACAGCAAAAGTCTTCCAAATGATACATTAGAAAAGGTATCACTAAAGGAGATTAGAAGAAGTACAATACCAAAAGTATCTCAAGCTGAAGTACCTATAGAAGAAACACAGCCGCCAATATCGTTGTCATCTGAAATGAATGCTATCGTGAGTAAAGCGACATCATTTCTCAAGGGGTTTGGCGGAGAAACAAAGACTTCTACAGAGGAGAATAGGGCTGACAGACAATCAAGTAAAGCACCACCGGTTGCAGTTGAGAGGATACCGAAAGAGCCAATTATAAAAGTCGATACACCCAAGAAGTCTATTGCAATGAATAGAATGAAGGACAAGGGGCAAAAGGGTAACCGTGGCATTAATAAGTCGAAAGAAGTCAATGTAAAATCAAACAAATCATCAGTGAAATATAGTTACAAGGCACTTGGAGATGAGATATCGAATGCGTTCCGTGCTGCTGAACAGGGGATATACCATGTTAAAGAAGGAATGACTGCTGAAGAAGCAGAGCAAGTAAGAAAGGCAAGAGTATCTGGTCTTACAGTAGATTCCACAAAGACCGAATCAACCCCAGTTGCAATCGAGGATGGAATGACTGCTGAAGATGCCGAGGCTGTACGGAATGCACGTTTGAAATCTGCAGATATTGTTGCTAAAGCTGTGGCTGCAAAAGGGGCAGACACTGCTAATAGATCAGACATCCTAGACACTCCATCAATAAAGGGTACAATATCAAACAAGGATACAAGTATTCCATCTATCAAGGGGCAAAGCAGTGTTGGATCATTACCACAAGTACCTCAGAAAGCAATAACAAAGAATGTACAACCTCTCAAGAAAATGGACAAGGGAGTATTAGGGACGTTGAAATCAAAAGGACTTGTATCAAAAGACGCAGCTACACTAGCAGCAGCAAAAACAACTATATCTTCGTCACCACTATCATCAATACCAAATCAATTATCTGCCACAGCTTCTTCGAGTATGAAGGGTGAGGAGAACAAGAAACAATTTGGCAGCTTGAAAGGAAGTAACCTGAATGGGTTGAAGAAGAAGGATCAGGGGCTAGTTGGCCTGAAAGACAAACGACCACTATTTGGCAAGACATCATTACCATTCATGAAAAAGACTCCAAATTCATTCAAGGGTGGAAAGAAGAGTCTAGACAGTGCTTTCTCAACATCAATACCGACAAGCAAAGGAGGTGTAGAAGAAAAAACGGACAAGAAGAGTCCAACTGTCTCATTTGGCTTGAAGAAGTCCCCATTGATGAAGGGTCAAAACAAGAGTGATAGTACTACATCAAGTAAGATGACCGAGAAAGTTGCTATTGCAAATGATAGTACACCAAAGCAAACGCCTAGCTTTCCAGCGCCACTGAATGTAGTTAAGGATGATTTGAGACAGGGCTTCTCAATGCCGTCATCAAAGACGACTGAGGATCTCGCATCCAGTGATGGTACTCCTGAGACCATAACCAAGGATCAGTCTAGGCTCAAGCCATTGAAAGGCTCTACTAGTTTCGGGGAAGGTGGACTACCAAATTCCAAGTTTAAAGGCTCTACCTTCGGGGAATTGAAAGACAAGAAGTCTTCGGATTCATTTAGTAAAACACCACTAACAGTTCCAATGAAGGAGTCATTTAGTGGGCAGAAGGCCAAGAACACTATACTTACTCCGCCTCCTGTTGCCACCTTAGATAATCCACCGACTATCGAGGATGAGGATTATGTACTTTCAGTTTCAGAAGAGGTAATAGATCAGCCGACTGCAACAACACCGCAAGCCGTCCCTGTGAATCAAGCCGCTCCTCCACCTCATATCGAGCTTGAGTCTAATGAGGTACTACTAACTGATTCTGAGTATGCCTGGTTGTTAGAAGAACCTACATACTTTCCATTTCTTCATGTTGGACGTCGCATTAGAAGTAGTAAATATGGTACCACACACGAAGGCTTGCTTGTTCTTTCAAAGGAGGGCAATGGATATTATCGAGCAACGCCATGTATAGCAAAACGGCCATGGAGTATCAAAGAGCTGAGTGCCATGGTGCCAACAAAAGTACAATCACTTGAAGAAGGACGACAATACGATGAGGAGGACACGAAGCCACCTGAATCATATGAACTGGATGCTTTATCGGCCACTTTAAGGCAATACTATGAAGTAGAAACTTCCTTGTCGCAAAAGTTTAACAAGAAGAGAACACTTCAGCAGAAGATAAGACAGCAGAAGCTGCAAGATGAGAAACAAAATGGTGGACTAGTTTCCGACGAAGATAATGATGCAGCTATGGTACAAATGCTCATTAGAATCTATCCGGATGATGGTAGTGGTGGCCCAAATGATGATGATGTCCTCCCAGAATATGGAATCACCGGTCTTGATATTTGGGGGAAACAACTAGGAGATGGTAGCCACGAATGGTTAGTCTTTGAAGGCAATGTAGACACAGATATTACACTACAGGATGCTCATCAAATGGATGACGGCACCATACATCGTCTACACGGCATTCAACGGATGCTCAACCTTTCTGAGGCGTTTAGCTTTGGAGACACGTTAGATCATATCTTCCGATCACTTCTTGAGGATTTAGTGTTTTTGTCGTCTTGCAATGTTGTCCACCGTGACCTTCAGCCTAAAAATATCCTATGTGATGGCACGAATCAACGCTTAGTTATCACCAACTTTGGCAATGCAGTGGACTTGGATCGTGAGTTTTGTGTTTCTGTTTCCCAAAGTCTATACTTTCAACACTCATCCTTGCTCTTTTTTCGAATCATTTATTGTCACACTACTCCTCAGCCCCTCGCGTTGGACTCGAGAATGATAGCCTTGAGTTTTATCATCCAGGCAGTATTGCTAATACCCTCGCAGCTGATGTATTTTCAGTAGCACTGATACAAATTCAACTTCTATTTGGTATCTCAACAATACAGCAAGTTCAACAACAGATGAAGGGCGTGAGCTATGATCTTGACTTGTGGCTTCAAAAGATGATAGAATCGAGATCATGTCCGAGTGAAGCACTTGACTATTTGAGACAACGGCCTGGTCTTTGGTCACTGCTAAAAGGAATGATACGACCCAACCCTCTAAGAAAGAAGATTACCTCAGACAGCCTTCGGAGTCTAAACGAAGTCCTTAACAAATCGAGTGGCAAGATAGATGGTTATATACATGAAGGAGAATCATATCTCCAGTCTATTCTCGATCCATCGTCAGTTGACCGTGAGATACAGCCAGCCGAGTCATCGCCAGAAGTCGGAATCGGCGGAAAGGAAGATGAAGGTGCATTTGATATTACACAAGTTCCGTTTACATTGCAACCTCGAACAAAGGTATCACCATCAATCCTCGCTGAACTTTCAAAGAGTGTAGAAATACCAGCTTCAGTTCAAACAACAGAGAACGAATATATCCGAACAGTGACATCATCATCAATGTCCACAAATAAGAATGAATTTATTGACATCACTCGTATCCAATTCTCACCAGAACGCACATCGTTACTTACGGACACACTACCAGCTACTGTGCAACAACAAAGATCGGGAGCGATGGCCGGATCGTATTATGATGTACCACAAACTTCTCAACGAGTTGTGTCGCCATCCAAACCAAGAACAGCTAATGCTATGCCAACTACCACCACCTCTTTAGAGGTAATTGAAATCATTGCTCCGGCTGGCAAGCTTGGGGTAGTTGTTGATGACGAAGGTTATGTAATCAAAGTAGATGAAGATAGTCCTCTATTAGGTCGAATGCTTCTAGGAGATATGATCATCAGCGTTGATGAATATGACGCCCAGCGCTTGGTGATTGAAGATTTGTACAGACTACTGATCAGTAGAGCTAATGCCATGAGGATGATTCAAGTACTAAGAGAAGTAGTGAAGCAGTCTCATGACATCAACCAAGCTGTTTCAGATTTAGAAGATCAAGTCGAAGATGAGCAGTTTGACGAAGTAAAGACGTGGCTGTTATCATATCTGCCTCGCCTATCATCGTCGGATACTATACGATACATCAACGTCCTTATTGAAGATGGCTTTGATTGTTTGGCTATGTTAGATGAGTTGATTGAAGAAGATATATCCTTCATGAAGAAAGCACATAAACGTTCCATGTCGAGGCAACTCTTTAAACCTCAACAATTACCAGCCGAATTATCATCACCACAGTCATCTGATAAAGAAAAAGCACCGGTCCATAGCAAGAAGGTCTATAGTGTAGATGATATGAGTGTTGCCACTCGAAAGGGTATAGAAGCAGCTATCAAGGAAGAGAAACTACAGCGTCAGCTTGCTGCTAAAGAGGGTATCAAGAAGAAGACCAAGAAGCCAATGAAAAACGATATCACGGCCGCCAGGAATAAGGTAAAGAGTACCAAAGCGATACCCAAGCAAGAGAAGAAAACAAAGCAAAGTTTCAAGCAGAAGAAGAATACCAAAACAACTATTATCGAGCCAATGCAGTCTGGTATCACTCCCGAAGAAGCAGAGAAGATTCGAGCAAAAAGAGAAGAATAACATACAACTCGCCCATTTGTTAGTTCAACACATGACATCGGTTGAGAGGTTGTGTTGAGGAGCGCATAGAACTGATTACGTAGTATATTATATCTTTAACACATACCATATGATACTACTCGCATCATGCTCTCAGTCTCCTCTTGTCTTAATCACTCCTCCTCCATTTGAAGGATACCGGAATATCCTCCAAACTGAGTTCTCTATTGACATGAAAACTTAAAACAACTTCAAATCCAACTTTACTAACATTGCAAACGTAGGTTCCTATTGTCGGGATTATACGCATATTGTTGTATTTGGCCTATCGGGTCAGGCTTGTTTTTTTTATCATTCACAGAACTTCCGATTTTGGCCGGTGATTTGCTGAATTACTAATATCTCTTTTCATACCTACCCAACTCAACAAGAACACTACCATAACAATATGCCCAAGAAGATTAAACCACCGTCTAAAGTTGACTTCCTTACGTTTCCTGTGTTCGGATTAACATGGTCAGGATCACCCTCAACCCCTAAAAATGATGGTTATTCAATTATAGCCTATTGTGGTGGCGGTGGATCATCCAAAACTGGTGTATTTAATAAAATTTGTGTATTGGTGAATGTTGATAACCATTCAACTACTGATAATGCTAGTAGTGAAGGAGAAGGAGGTTCAACAACAACATTTATATCCAAACAAATTGAAATATCAACGGGTGAGGCATTATGCTTTGGTGTTTATACCTTCCGTCCATATAATGATACATTAAACATGGGACGACTGGTAGCATGTATTGGTGATGAAGTTCTATTGTACGGTATTCCATTGGGAAAGAGCGTTAAAGATGACGAAGAGAAGGAAGAGGCTGTCCTATTAAGTAAAATTAATGTTGGGAAAGGATATGGTGCCAACGTCTCTACATACTCAGCAATACATCAAGATGGAAAGTTAATCGATTGTTTAGCAGTTGGGTGTGAGAATGGTACAGTAGTTATCTTCCACATACAACAAACTGGACCACAATCCTATGAATTTATTAAAGTTACTGAATGTATAGGACATACCAAGGCAATATGTGCAGTTAACTTTCATCCTCGAGGTACACAGATACTTAGTTCAGCTAAGGATGGTACCGCTCGTATCTTCTCAACAAGCACTGGTACTGAAGTGGGTGTATTAAAATGTGAGGTACATGATCCAAATGGTCCACCACCAGCCCAGCCTACTCCGGGAACAATGAAGACTAAAGATCCAAGGATGATGAAACGTCCACCTCAGATATTAGTACGAGGATGTGCCTATGGCGACTTGGAAGGCAAGGTCATGTATACTATTGCCAGTGGTAAACGTGGTCCGGCCTATTTAACAAAATGGAGAACGTTGGTGCCATTGAACAAGTCTCCAGGCGGTGCTCCACCACAGCAACAACAGAATAATGATGAACCATTATCAATCAATCAAGATTATCGAGTACAATGTTCACCTGTGCCGATTTCAGCAGTGTCGCTTTCATCAGACGGCACTATGTTTACAATGGGATCAGTGGAGGGCTCGGTACTACTTTATAATATTGAGAAACAATGTGTAGTCAAGGAATTTAAGGAAGTACACGATTTGCCAGTGACTTGTGTTGCATCTCGGCCTGTACCAAATATGTTAATGCTGCCTGGTGATCTCGAGGGAGGTGTTAACTTTGATGCCGTAAGTGCCAGTGCTGACAATCGTTTGGGACAATGGACATTGCAAAAGAAAAGTCGAGTCAAAACGCCATCTTCTCCAAAGAGCGCAAGACAAAAGAGTATGGTTGAAGTATGGTTGTGGGAGATGTTACGTATCCCTTTGTTATTGATCTTCTTGCTATTGATTGTGGCTATTCGGGATACGATTGATATCTGTAGTGAGGAATTTAGTTTATCGGCATTAGTTGTACCTTCAGGAATATCAAAAGCTGGCCATTGTTTGTACAGGGAGGTATTGTGGGCTGAGGAAAGTAGGGCATCGTTCATACCAGAGTAAATCAATGATTAGATGTTTCTTTTAACTCTATGATTTCCTCTTTCGTCACTCAAAAATCTATACTTGGGGAATTTCTTCCCTCTCTAATTCTAATCTCTCATTAGACAAAGGACTGAGAAGAACAGTGGGTGCAGGTTCAACTCCATGGTCCTCGTAATGCCAGATATCTGGTTCATCTTCAAATGAGAAATAAAAGTCGTAGTCTGACCCGTATTCATCCTCACCGTCCAGTTGCCCACCCCATAGTGAGATGAACCATTTATCTGTGTTCCGCCCTTCGTCCATCCGGTAGACTGTATACTCAACTTCTCTTCCCTCATAGTGACCAGATTTCTTATATTTCGGGTAACCATTAGTATGGTTTCCATTGCGTACATATGCACCATTAACCTCAGAAAACCCAGCTCCTGTTACAACAACCTCATCAGTTTTTCTCAACTAGATCCAGTAACATTTTACGCGTTCCATCCACACCCAATCCTTTCTCATCTAACTTTTGCCTCATTGTATCTATAGACATTGTGTCAAAATCTGCTATACCACCATGTTTCCTTTTCCGTTTTCCTCTCGCCACTGCCGTCAAAACATCAGTAAGCATATTCTGAGACTGAGGAACTTCTTGGTTATCTAAATGTTTGATTGCGGCTGTATCATTTTCAACTAGGCCATCACTTTCTCCTTTAGTAAGGCGCAGTTCTTTGTATACGACAAGTGAAAGTTCTCAATGAAATTGTCAAGAGTGATATTGCAACCCTTTACATACCAAGCCTCGGCAGCAACTTTCAGATGACCAATACCAAATCTAGGTATTAGAGGCCTCGTAAACTCTTTCGATGCTTTTTCATGGTATCATCAGGTATAGAACCACCATAAACATAGGTTATCAAATATTGGAATATATCGGACTTTACATCCTTGATGGGAATATATCCATTAGTTTCTTTGCAACTTTCACAATATTCCAATAGTGCTGGTGCACATCCTTGTAAAATTAATCTATGAGCATGTATCTTTTCACCATTCACATCAAATGTTCGAGTAATGATAGTATACCCCGAACACTCGGATTCTTAGGGACGTATGGTTCGACTGTAGACATTGTGAGATAGGTATTTTGTTTTTGTTTGAGTATTGTTTAGATAAACTGCAGGAGACTGCAGGTCAAAGGACGGAAGGTGAACCTTATAAAAAATTAAAATGAGTGTTTCAGCCCTAATATAATCAATTGACGAGGAAGAAGCCTGGTCAATAAATGGATTAGCAGCAGTACGAACAGATGAATTAATCGATGTTTAATCCACTACACAAGCTTTATATCAATGTTTACCAGTCTATTACTTTCTACCTAGAGATTGCCACAAACTAAAACCTAGTGTAATTGGGAGTCTTTGCGTAATTGAGACAATGTTATCAAGTAAGTAGTGATAGAGTTCTACCTTGACTTTTTGACTTTTGTTGCTTGTGATATACAGATATGTTGGTATGAGTACAACCTAATATGATGATGAAGAAGACATTGCAATTTATAATACTGTTTCTACTGTCCTGCATATTGTCAGGTGCAGGAGGGTTTATTGCAACACACACAAGCAATAATAATATTCATGTACAACAACAAGGTTTACAAACAACAACGGCTCTTTATGATGCTACTAATGATAATGAACAGAAGCAACTACGTGTGATAGACTTACCAACGGAATTGGAAGCATTTGAATATGTCGATGAGTATGATTATGCCTCTTACGATATATTCGAGGATGCTGACAGGTATGTGTTTGACTGTTGATATTGTTTTTATTTTGCTTGCTTATCTCAATCTTTTATGTCATTCACATCAACTCTATGTAGAGAAGTAGTATCAATGGAAATGTGGGCAGTGGACAATGGTATACAAAGAGCAGACTGTTTCAAGCTTAATGAAGAAATTAAAGGCAAGAAGGAGGTATATGCCTACACAAATCAAGATGTATCAAAGGGAACACCTGTATTGTACGTACCTGAACATTTAATACTATCAAGTAATAAGGCAATAGCTGAACTACGTACCGCGGATATGGAACAATCGGAACAATATGTTATTAGTAAAGATGGTGAATCACAATCTAGACAGTGGTATCTGATGCTCAAGATATTGAATGAGATCCAACTGGGCAGAGATAGTCCATGGTATGGATGGTTGAATAGTTTACCACGATATTATGAAAATGCAGCTGCCATGACAGACTTTTGTTTACAATGTTTACCACCATTAATGAGAAAGTTAGCAGAAGAAGAACGTGATACACAACGCAAATTATCAGAGGATACAATAATGAAAGTACCATTCTTATGTGATGACTTGAAGTATCATCCACGTGACTTTTGTAAATGGGCATATCAGATTGTATACACAAGAGCTGTTGAAACTGAAGATGGTGATTTGAAAATCATACCGCTCGCAGACTACTTTAATCATGGCTCTGATTATACCGAGATTGAACCGTATTACGATGAGGCTGGTAACTACTATGCCTATACTAGTTATGATGTACCGGCGGGTAGTCCATTGAGAATAAGTTATGCCGATCCACGCAATCCAGCATTCTTATTGGCAAGGTACGGCTTTTTCGATACAAACTGTCCTGCATCGTATTGCAAGTTACTTCCACCGACTGTGGATCAAAACATGTTAGACTTGGGTTATAGTCATGAGAGAATGCTCTTTTATAGAACTGGAGAGGTAGCCGATGAGGTGAGTGTTTTAGTGAGACATTTGATCCATGTTAATGTGTTTAGTTGTGGTTGAGAATCTAACACCCTTCTCTTCATAACATTACAGGTCTGGGATATATTTCTCTATTTACATCTAGGATCAATAAATCCCGAGGAACAACATGCTTTAATGACTGCTCATAGAGAAGGAGATTTCAATACAAAGCTAGCATTACATGAAAAGTATTACTCGGCAACATCCACGGCACTGCTGGAACATGTTGATGGGATACTTGAAGAGATTGATAAGGTGATTAAGAAGTCAGACGCTCATCCGATATATGTCAAGAATGAACATCGAAGACTTCCGCTGATACATAGACATAATGAATTCGTACGGGAGACATTTCAGGCTGTAAAAGATCGATATGGAGGAGGAGGATGGTAAACCTGGTAGTGATATGTACTTAGCGGTTAATTATTGATAGGATTAGTTATAACTCAAAAACCATCACTTAAACCAAGTTTCACCGACACTATATGATTCTTCAATTAGCTTGAATTTGTTACATACCATTGAAGCTATTATTCTGCTACTATTATTGCAGTTGGCAGTTGGTCGATTGATGAGGACAAAGAGACTTGATTGCGGTGCGTGGTCTTGTGGCAGGGGTATCTTAGGATACCTTCTCCCTTAAAGGAGTTTTCGATTTTCATGTTTACTCCTCGAACACAAAAAGTTGCCGTTGCTACTTACTTAAATAAACCTTTGATACGATCACAACTCTTGAACTTGTAATACCTAACACCCAGTAGGGAGCAGTAGTAATAGTAGATCAAATCTATTTATTAATTAATTAATAATATTATCAAATTTCCGGGGGAATTTGTATTGCAATTAAACACCAAAAATACCTCAGACATAAAACTGTTGGTTATATATCATTTACCCCATTGATAGATAAGTCAAACACATATTAATTAAACATTTACAATAATAATTAGTATCAAATACAATAAAAATATCACTATAAAATGAAGACCCTATACAACAAAAGAACAGCCGCCGCTGCTGCCCTTTTACTTACTCAAATCATTACGCAAACATCAGCCGATACCACATTCTGCTTAACTGAAGATGAATGTCTAGCCAAGAGTATCGAGATGGATATGCCATTCTATTCTGGAGATTATCCCACAAAGGGGTGTTTCACAAAGAATGATCAAATGTTCTTTTCTCAAGGTTGGACAGAAGCTGAAATGTCAACGACAGAATTACCAGGAGTACAAGTTCGTGTCAATTGCGGTGATAATATAGAATTACCATTAAAACAGAATGAAGTTGATGTTGTTGCAATTGGTGGAGTAGTAGTCGTTGCCGGTGAGAATGAATGTGAAGTAGGACCAGGTGCCGATCCAGAAAAGACATGTACCAGTCCAAATCGATTCTGTTTCCTACCAAAGGGCATGTGTAATGATAAGTCAGGTATACATACCGGAGAATGTGTAAACATGCCTGATAACTGTATTTTGTTATTTGATCCTGTATGCGGTTGTGATGGTGTTACGTACAGTAATGAATGTGCAGCAACTGCCGCAGGTGTCTCTATTTCACGGGATGGTGAATGTGAGACGGGTGATATTGATGAGGTAGTAGAAGAGGGTGACGTTCCCTGTCTTACCAAGGAGGATTGTGAGGCACAGAGTGAAGATATGGGTTTGTTATTTATGGAAGGAGAGTACCCCACAAAGGGTTGTTTCTCTAAGAATGATATTGTATACTTTTCACCAGGTACCGAGGAGGAAATGTCAGAGCCAAATGTATCTGGAAAGCAGGAGAGAGTTTGGTGCAGTAAATCAGTCGAGGTTAATGTTGATACTGCTGCTCCCATCACAAGCAGTCCAACTACGGGATCTCCAATCACGGCTTCACCAACGACGGCTTCGCCGACAACGGCAAGTCCAATTACAAGCAGCCCAACATCTGCGAGTCCTGTTGCCTCACCAAAGGAAGAATCTGCTTCTCCAACGGTAGGAGGAAGTTTATCATCATCAGCTCCCGTTCTTCCACCTGCATGCTTAACAAGACTTCAGTGCCTTGCCAAATCTATTGAGTTGGGCGCTCTATTCTTCGTGGGAGATTATGCAACAAAGGGATGCTACTTGAAGGGAGATAAGGTCTTCTTCTCAATTGGAACAACAGATGAGATGAATGAAGCAGACTTGCCCGGTACACAGGAAAGACTTTGGTGTGAACCTATGCCGACATCGTCTCCGACTGTAAATGATCTTGACGAGGAGAGTTCTTCTGCCCCAACAATTATCAAAGTAACGTCATCTCCAGTATCATCAGCACCAACAACTGACGAGGATGTCGTTGACATAATCCCTGAAGATACAGATACTGAATTCGGTGTGGTAGTTACTGCAGTGGTGAGTTGTTGAGTATCTCATGTAGTATTGTATATGTTTTCTTGTTGCTTTGTTTCTAATCTTATTCTTCATTCATCCGATGCCCGATATCAAAAGCCTACTGAGTCTCCTCCAACTGATGGTGCTGCCCAAGCTGCAAAGGGAGGTAATAATAGTTCAGCCGGTATCAATGGTGTCAAGGTTGGAGTTGCTGTAGTAGTTGGTGTAACTGTATTGCTGTTCTAGAGTGGCGCTTATAGTGTATGAGTAAAGAGTCAAGCGAGGTGGTGTGGGTGTGGTGTGGTGTGGATTAAAGTTGCTGCTAAATGGTTTGATTAGATGTTTTGTTTTTGTCAAAGTGTTTGTAGTTTGCATATAATTAAATCTGGATGTTTATAAAGACAAAGACAGATATGATTAAGCATTACTATGAGTAAGGAGTTCAACACTTACTTACTTGGTTTATGCCCGGTGACGGTATTCCTTTCAGACACGTGTCTTTTTACTTCAACCTTGTGAATAAATATATAAACAACTTATCAATCTTCGTACATAGTTGTTAATCATAGTGAGGCAACTCGCATAAACACCACAGATTTTAGTATATTCATATGAAATAGATTATTATCGTATAATTCAATAATAACTACCGCCAACCTTTATCAGAGGGTAAGACATTTTTTTACTACTTCTCATACGACATTCAATACTCAATACATACCAAAATAAAATTGCATATTATTACCTGTTACCTTCACCATAATATTATATATTATTTAGTATACAATATAAACAATGTCCAGTTTATTATCAGGCGGAAGCGGTGAAATTGAAGCAGCCAGGAAGAATCTTGACATGGCTAAAAAGTTATCAGCAGCAACTACACAAACATTACGAATTGCCAAGGAACGATTAAAAGATGCTAAACAACATGTTGATCATGCTGAAACTGAAAATAATAGTGCCATGAATGAAGTGCAGAAGGCTGAGGAGTATTTAAAACGTGTTGAATCAAAATGGAAGGTGATTGATGTTGATTTAGATGATGATGATGATGAGAAATTGGATGGTGCCAAAAAAGATAATAAGACGGTGAATAATTCGAATGGCGGCAGTACAAATCTATCATCATCAAATGAAAATACAAGAGCTTCTTCTCGAGATAATGTTGATGAGCCTATCATTGATACCAGAAGAAGAAGTAGGGCTTCTACAAATAGAAGGGCTGCTCGTCGTAATAGTGCTGGGCATATGCCTGGTGTGAAAATACATACTCCGTCTATGGACAGTGGTACCATCATTTATACAGATGATAGCTCTTCTGAGAATGAGATGGAGAATCTAAATAAAGATTGTGCCGATAGGGAAAAGAGAACACGTGATAAAGCAAAGAAGAAGAAGCAGCTGCAAAAGAACAAACCAGCTGAGAGTCAGAAGCAGAATGATACCGAATGTATTGATCTGGAAGAAGAAGACAGTTCAACACAGGGTTCTTTTGATGGTGTCCCTACCGATAGAGTTCTTGATCCCAAACATCAAAAACGTGTGGCACAACTGAAAGATAAGTTTGGAGAAGACGATGATTATAATAGTATTGTAAGAAGAGCAAAGAATCATCGTGGAAACAAACATGGGGAAGGTTCATTACGATCATCACCAAGCAATAATCGTTCAAAAAGTCAGAAACTACCAAAGAGAGATTTCAGATCATTTGGTCGTGCACGTCGCCTAGAACGAGGAGGGGGTAGGGTCATGGCTTTTGATGGATCTGACGATCCGCTAGATGTAGTAGGATTACGAGATAGGTCTTCTAGGGAGAAAAGAAAACATTCTGATAGTGCTATTGAGGTAGATAATGACGACGACGATATTATGGGGACTATAGCAGCAGCATCAAATCAGCGTTATGAGGATAAGCCCAAGAAAGTGGTAGAACTCTCTTCACTAGGAATTGGTAGGACAAGAGATGGTCGTGTTGGAAAAGGTAACTCCTCTTTGGTGTTTATCTCACAACTTTCAACTTTCTATTTATGTCTCTCGTTCATTTATATCTATGTACATAGCAGCCAAGAAAAAGAGCCCGATCAGTAGCATGAATTCACATTTGAAGTCTACTTTGGGAAATGATACATGTGAATCAGATGGTGATGAATTTATGAGCAAGCCGATACCGAAGAAAAAGGGAAAGAAGAGTAAATTCAAGAGCCAAGGAGGTCAATTCGATTCCTCCGTGGACAAGTGTAAGTTCAAATCGGCTCAAGCAAGTTCACATTTGTCTAATCTAACTATATTACACACACCTCCCTCTTATCGTAGATGAAGACAGTGGATGGCTTGCTCCTATGAGAGAACCTGGTAAGTTGTGTTTTGTTTGTTGTTTGTTTTGATATATTTGAAAAAATGTTCTGTTCTATTCGATCTAATGTCTCAGCTTATACTTATGGCAGTCAAACGAAAGGTCAAGGGGCGTAAGAAGAAGCTCAAGAGGCTGTCTCAAATGAAACATATTGAAAATGAAGACGCCACTTGTCCTAGTCCTACAGTCTAAGCATGGAAATCCAAGACCGAGTTGGTACTCAAGAGAACTGGAGACAAAAGTATCGTACCTAATAAACTATATAATTTGCATTGGAGTCTGACTTAGCGTACTAGCATAGCTTTGATTATGGTATCTTTTTATGAGAGTAGAGTACATATGATTTTCAACAGAGCGGAAGAGATGTTGATCCTCTCGTAATTGCAGAACACAATATCAACACAAAGTATGATTGCAAATCTCTTCTACTCACCACGTCAACTAATTGTTGGTGATGCTCAACTGGTTGGTGTACTTGATATTCCAGGAAATCATTCAGAACGTCCACCGATTCGATTATACTTTCCGGCAACAGTAGATGAAACAATCAATACCAAGAAGAAACTAAAACAAGCAAGGTACTTTGTAGATAATCGTGCAGCATATGTATTACAGGGGTTTGCGCATATCGGTTTTGCAAGACACACAACAAAGTTCCATCGATTTGTTTTACGTCCATTGCTATGGTTATTATCTTTTATGTTTCCACCAAGGTGGTTGAAAATTCCAGATACAGTGTTAATAAGGAATAATGTTGATACCGAAGCAGTAAAATATACAACTCCTAAATTATTAGGAAAGGATGGACAATATCAAAACCTTGTTGTATTCTCACACGGCTTGACGGGTACCGGGGAGGAGAACACTGTATTATGCACGTCATTAGCTAAGAGGGGATATGTGGTGTGTAGTATCCATCATCGAGATGGTAGTAGTAGTCGGGTACCATTATCAGATGGTAGTTGTTTGTTTTATCAACACTTTCCTACAGGAGAGGATTATGATCCAAAGCATCGGCTAGAGCAAGTTAATGTACGAGCTCAAGAATTCTTGTATTCAACTGCATTCATGATGGGATTAGAAGATGATCATGGACTTACAGATCATGCGCAATCAATTCTCAATCAGATACGTCCTCATTTAAGTAGAGATCATATAGTCGGAGCTGGATTCTCTTATGGGGCTGCTACTACCTCGCTTGCCGCAACATTGAAACCTCAACAATTCAAATGTGCTATCCTCCTTGACCCTTGGTTACACAATTACTCCTCGAAGGGTCATGAGTTCGACTTCCCGCCGGAGTCATTTGGCAATGCCTGGCCACAAACTAAAGATGATGATAGTAAGGAAATTGATACACCCAAAACGGACGGACTGAATGTGCCAACAATCATCATTAACTCTGCTCAATTCGCGGGGTATACAAAGCTGTATGGTGCAACAACAAGATTAGCAAAGCAAATTAATGACCGCAATATGGAGGATTCGGCAGAGATGCACATAATACCTGATTCTACTCATCAAAACTTTGTAGGCAAGTATTCTTGTATTGTTGGTGCATGTCTGAGTTTTTTTGTTGCAATCACTGCTAACCATATCCTTATATATCACCACAGATACAATACACTGGGTACCAAGACGGTGGGTGGGGAAACGATTAGGATTTGGAGGTACAGATGGTTATGAAGCGATGGAATCAATCCTCGATTTTACTCATAGATTTCTAGCAAAGCATGCTTAGTATTTTGAGGATGCATGTGTTTAGATGTGATCATGGCGGTCATCTAGGCTAGTTAGACATGGTGAGATATGAGTGTAATAGTAATCCCCACATTCATTTTTATCAATACATTAACATTATCCATCTAATACATTTCCCCCGATGCTTTGCAACTTAAACTCCCTTCCTTAACCTACGTCCACCCTCTCCTTCGACGACACCAGTATTAGCTTGCACGACAGCTTCAGGCTCATCATTATCAATGATAACCAAATCTGCCGCATCAAGTGTTGCCAAAGCGCCGTTGTTATGACTTGTAACAGCAATACCAACATAAAACTCATCTGATTCTGATTCATCAAAGTTGATAGTCCGTGGCCCATCATGAGGGATCCACTCAGCATCTATTTCATACTTGTAAGCTGTGGTGAAAGAACTTCCTTCCTTGGTGACTTGGAGGTAGACAGGTTTGGACTTCTCGCTCCACTTAGTGTTATGACCCATACCCTGATTAGTGGTTGCACGCCAATGTGTAGAGAGGCCATTTGATCCTGTCACGAAGTAGGAGTAATGCCTAGAGTTAGAAGCGAGAGACTCACGAACCATCAAGCCTCCCTTCTGCCAACCATGCACTACAGGGTCAAAGCTATTGATGCGGATTTCAAGGGTGACGTTCCCACTCTTCTTGAGGTTCATAAAGTGGAAATGATCATTTCTGTAATAAGTGACGAGTTGATATTATAAGAGCGAGGAATGGAGAAGATAAAGGTGAGACAAATGTTCAATACGGCACACCAGTATATCATGAATATATATTACTCACCGTCCCCAGATGTCATAACCACTTGCTTTCACAACCCAACCACCATTAGTACTTTCAGATGCTGAACCGGCGATTGCTGTACTTCCAATATCAGTTGATGGAACGAACACCGTGGGTGCACTTGATATGGAAGGCGCTGCACTTGGGAAGTAGTATGCGTCGACATCATATTCAGCGAAGACAACTTCTTGTGCCTGCCACCTAGCTGATGAGACGGCCAATCCGACTTGATAGGTTTCACCAATGTTGTTCATCTCCTCTGAGCCGACTACTGACCAAGAGATTGGACCATCTTGAACATCTTGAGTTCCAACATAGGATGTGAACGTATTCATTCGCTTCTCAATCTTAAGCCAAGCCTCGGTAGCTCCCTTGTTGACACATCCCCATCCTCGACTCCATCCGCCAGACTCGAATCTTCCTTGCGCACATACACCTTCAGTGCCTGTTAAGAAGAGACTGAAGTGGGCAGCATTTGTATCCAACGATGAACGGAACATAAGACCTTGCTTTGACCACCCGTGTGGAGTGGAGCCTTGCCACATGGTACTGAGATTGCCAACATGTACAATGGCGGTATGATCACCATTGACCTCCTGAGGAAGATAGTTGAAGTCGTCGTTGTTAGACCAGATATCACGACCTCTACCAGTCATGTAGATCTTGTTCTCGGTAGTATCTTCGAGAGCGATGCCTCCGGCATAATCTCGACCCTTGATTGGGACAGTTTCGATGATTTCAAGCCCCGAATCTTCTGGCTTGTTTACGAAGTAGCCAACATCATGCTTGTCGGAGAATTGATTGAAGCGACTGCGCTGGTTCCTAACTTTCGTGCCGTCTGGTGAACATTCTCCATAGAACTGGAAGATGCGCGTTATCACAGTTTATGAAGACGAAAGAGAGGAGATTATAACATAAGTCAGTACATATGACATGGAAGAGCAATCAATAAAGGCAAACTAAGGTCAAATAAAACAGCCAAGTCCTCGAGACTTTGTACTGAACACACGAATCATATCACAAAACAATACTAACGCGGACTTTCCTGCACATTGTAGTTGAACTTTTGTACATCATCTGACTCTGGACACTCCCACGCGTTTACATCGTTAAGTGCATCATCATATGTTGAATAGAGGTCGAAGTCAGTTTTCCAGACGTTGTTTCCACCTCCATCACCACTATGATAAAGGATGTGAGTGATGAGATCAAAGTTGTCAGGAATAGGTGTCCTGCGACGGTAAAAGATCTTCTTGTGTGTTGGAATACAATTAGAACATGTGCGGTAGATGATGCCATAATGAGTGTTGGTAGGAGAGTCGTTGCCACCCTCGAGAAGACTCTTGGCGAATGCTCGGTGACCATAGCCATCATTGAGTTTCATACTTTCACGACCGGCAACATTCTGGGTAGTTGAAAATTGAAAGAGGACACAAATCAAATGATATCGTGTGAGCAAGTATCAATCAAAAGATAATGTCACATAAAAAGGATGGTACTTACCGTCCATTCATCAATATCATGATCATAACCGGGCTTGAGACCCTGTTTGTTGATCTCATATCTGGTAGCATGATCACAGCCCTCATTTGTAATAATGCGACCGGCCTGTCCAAACTGTTCTGGTGTGATTTTACCTTGGTAGTACATCGACGCCATGTATGCCCATAGATCATTATTCCTGTTGTTGATGCCTCTGCAGGCATTGAAGTCAACGTGAACTTGGGTTAACTTGCCAGTGAACTCACTACCATTGTATTCAATAGAAACAGTTTCAGTAAGATCTACTTGGGTGCAATCGGAGCGGGTGACGGTGGGCATTTGTTCAACACACTGTTTTATAATGATTATTGTGAAAGCAGTGGTGCATTAGAGAATGAGAGTTGCAGTATAAAAACGAGCACATGTTTTCATGAAACAACTTACACCACACATTGGAGCCCCAGGGATGTTCTTCACATACCCACGCTGGTACATGTGATCATACATACTGACGAAGATGAGGTTGTTGGCACGGTACCGCGATGTGTGATCGTTATCGTCATTAGACCATGCTAAGCCGTGGCAATGAATGGCACCCTCGCCATTATCACCGTCACCCGAGTAGACGAGGATACCAGATGTATCAAAATCAGTAGTTTGATTACCACGTTGCAAATCTACATAACAGAGATCAGTGTTATCGGCAACATCTTTATCAACACAACGTTGGTCATAGGGATCATCGCAGTTTCCATTACCGTCGTTGGCTGATAAGAAAGAGAGGTGCACATGATGTGAGCAATCGGTATTGAATTGCAAATAAGGCTATGATCAACCAACAACAACTCACCTTGACGATCTTTAGGCCAGCAGCACATCTATAATGAAGTATCAATGGAAGAAATAAGATACGAGTGATGAGCAATGAGGATGACAATGCGAAGAAGCATCAAACACATACGAAACAAAAACTTACAGCTGCATTTGTCTCACAAGTTGCCAAATCACCAACTTCACGTTCATTGCTCTTGAAGTTACTCAGTTCACCTGGCCAAGCGACCCTTTTACCTTGATTGGTACCCTCTTGGAAAACACGAACTTGTTCAGCATCGTATTTTAGAATACTGGTAGGACGTCCACCTGGATATAAGGTCTCAACCTCATCTTGCCAATCAGTTAATCCGTTGAAGAACTGCTCTTCAAATGCCATATCAGTACCAGTACCACGATTGGCAGCGGATGTGAAAGGTACCTTATCTTGTTCTGCATATACCATATCACATAGTGATTGGATGCTTTTACCTGCCAACTTGGCCTTTAAATCATCTTCGGCAGATGTGGTACAGTCGGAGGGAGTTGCCCCTGCGGCATTATAGACTTGGTAGGAGTACTCGTTAATGATGTTTTCTACAGTACATGCTCCTTCAAACTCAAACTGGAATCCACCATTTAAACATTCTTGTTGGGCAAGAGTTGTCGGTAAAACAATTGTGGAGAGGATGGATACGGCGGTGATAGTGACCTTCATCTTGGTGATGCTTAATATCGGTGGTTATTTATCGGCTATTGGATTTGTGTAGTAGTAGGTAGGTGGTTGCAATTTGCAATGAACTCTTGACTTTGTTTTTGTGAGATGATGATGATGAGGAGCCGCTGAGACTAAGTGTGATACCTCAGTGAATAAATCTTTTTTCTGGCTGCTCTCACTTTGTTGGCTGCTTTAATCAATACACGTACAAACTGTCCATAGTCGTGGCCATTACCAACAACAATCACGCACAAAGTGACCCTTCCAATCGTTTCTAGGTGTGACACTTTAAATTGTGGGCAGATGTTTGGGGTAGTTCAATTCTATCCGAAGGATACCGGTAGGACAGATTAGATAAGCTCGGTATCCGTCAAGGGTCATTTTCAATAAAATTGCCAACGACCGACCACCAAATAGCTCAAATTAATCACCTTTGTCTGCCTTGGGTAGTGAATCAGGTATTCGGCAGCCTCAGGTATACTCTGCTCACTCGCTACTCTTCCATAAAACGGCAAGGTATCATATTGCAACAAGAGAGTACTAAACAACCTCATACAACACCACATACCTACATACTCATACAACAACAACTCATCATATATACATCAAAATCATGAGACTCTCATCAACTCTCGTACTATCACTACTAGCATTCAACAATGTATCATCGGCATTCAAACAAACTACATCCATCGAGCGGCGTATGCGCATGTTGCAAAAGAAGGAAGTAGGTGGCACTTCCTCTTCTCCTCATCGCAAGTTGTCTAAGGGTAGTGAGAAGAAGGGTGGGAACAAGTCATCACGATCTGGTGATAAGGGTAAAGATAAGAAGGGCAGGAAGAAAGACGATGATACTAAAAAGGGTGTCAATGGTCGATATGATGGTAAAGACTCTAAAAAGTCTCACACTGCCCATCTCGATGCCAACGACTCAGGTATATCTACGGATTCTACTGAGTATACCTACGGCACGCCCATTAATGTTTCATTTGAATTAACTGAGGATCTAGTGATTGGAGATGCTGGAACCAATGGTCGTCGTCTTGATGGATTGGATGTAACTACTCTCAAAGTTGGTTTGTTCATGCGTATGGTAAGTATATTACTCTTATCTGTTTCGTATCTTTCTCTTCTCATCTCAAATCTGATTTGTTCATCTCCTTCCTTTTTATCACAGGCGAATCCCCAAGATGGTGCATTGGAACCAATCATGCAAGTGACACCTGCTATAATTGCTGGCGATGAGAGTGATGCTAGTACTACTACCGGCGGCAGTAGAATGTTAAAGGGTACTCGTAAGAAGGGTGGCGATAAGAAAAAGAAGGGCGACGCTAAGAAAAAGGGAGGTCCTACCACATCTGATCCTGAACCACCTACCACTACTATTAACTTGTCTGGCACTGGTAAGTAGATTATTGTTTTGATCTAGTGTGTCTCTTTGCAACCAAGCTCATATCTTTTCTAACTTTTGTCCTACTCATACGCGTATGCTATCCTCTAAACAGCAACCTTTACGACCACAGATATCGTCTCGCTTGATCCTTCCATTTATGGCGTTGGTTTTGATGCCTATCTCCTTGATGAGAATGGAGCAGCCATTATTGGCCCTACAACATTCTATGAGGAAAAAAGTCAAGAGATGATTGAACAAGCAGCTGCCGAGGTTGCAATCAAGATGGCTGAACAGGCTGAGACGGCAATTGTCAAATACAACCCTACCAAGATGAAGCACAAGGGTGGTAAAAAGGAAGACGTTGCCATGATGGCCCAGGCAATGGGAATTGGAAGTGGGAAAGACGGTGAAAGTATGATTATTGCCACCACTGAACGTCTCGCCGATTATCGTTTGGACACCGATGCCATGTATTATGTGAATGGAGATGATATCACTGCTACTTTTGATATTCATCAAGATGTGGTTAGCGATAGCGGAAGGATGTTGAAAAAGAAACCATGGGGAAATAAGAAGAAGAAAAAGAAGAACAAAAAGAAGAATAAGAAGCCCAAGCCTACCACAACCACGACGATTGCCACGACTTCTGCAACTAAGGCTCCCGACACAACTCAAGCTCCTCCTGATACTACTCAAGCTCTCGACACTTCAACGACAGAGTCGCCTCCTCAAACCACCTCAACAGTAGGAAGTACTACTTCTGAGTCTCCTCCTCAAACTACGGATGCCCCGGAAGAGGAAAGTACCACATCTCGAGCAACTGTTGTTACTACATCTCAGGCAACCAGTCCTGCTAGCACCACCACCGTCATTTCTACTGACGGCAGCACACAGGCTGCTCCTGAAGCACCGGATACCACCAGCACTGAGGCACCTCCCGAAATTGATATGGCAGCCGACGATGCTGATGATGAAACTTCCGAGGATGAAGAAATGGAGGATGAGGTTGAGATTGATGCTGACGATGTTCGCTTGTTCAGTCTCGGAATCTTCATGAGGATGGTAAGTTTGTATATACTATTCTCTTGATATAATGTACGCATCCAATTCATCATATCGAATGTATAACTAATCTATACCATTCTCTTTCTTCCCCACACTATCACCACAGGCAAACCCTCAAGACGGAAAGTTGAGCCCAATCCACTCTCTTCCATTCTGCCCCAATCCTGAAGAGTGCAACAAGAAATCTGACGAGCTTGAATCTGGTACCTTCAAGTTCTCATCTTTGGAATTGAATATGGAAGAGAATGGAAGTGGTTATGATGTATGGGTGTTGAATGGCCGTGGAGAGGGGGTCGCCGGACCTCATACCTTCTATGTTGAAAAGGAGGCGGCTTTAAACTGAGAAGGATCGAGATGAGGGTGTGTTTGTGATAGATGATTGGGGTTTTGATAGTCAATAGAGAAGAAGGTAGACGTAAAGATAAGAACTGAAACTTGTAATTGCATTGCATCCTTATGTTCTTTTTATGTCATACTTCTATCCCCTCGTAAACAAAAAAGCACTCTTGATTTAAAGGTAGGGTATCCTTTATCATTATAATAGTTCAATATATTGAATAATATGTTCCCGTATCAACTGGCCATAGAAAAGGTGTATGAGAGGTACATTGATACTTTCAGGGCATTAGCTTGATATCAAAGGTTGTAATTTGTACATAAGTGAGAGGATACCTTTCGTTGAATAATATGGTATCCGGGTCACAACTTTGAAACAATCAATGGCCCCAGCCATATATATCTAATCAATCATCATAAACATAATCATAAACTATAACATCAATCAGCCTTCTCCACTTCTATAGTATATCCACATTACACAAATCTACAAATACTCTTGCCATCTAAACAAAAACAACCATGAACCTACGAACTACCATTTTGCTCTTTTCACTACTTCCATCAACAGCTGCTGCAATTGATGTCGATGACATCAAGCATGATGACACCAACAATGTCCGTGGCGCAGTACCATCTCCGTCATCAATCAATATCAATACACCACGGTCATTACTAACACCATCAGTGTCTATTGTTGATAATGTAAATCGTCGATTAGGAAAGCCGACTGGATGCAAGAAGAATTGTCCTACTCCTTCGACCACAACCATTGCAACAATACCTTCAAGCTCTACTACAACCACCGCATCTCCACCAACCGGTGGACAGTGTACCCCTGAAATAGGATGCTATTTCGATACTTCATACAATAACTGGAATAGCTGTACATATGTGAATGGTGGTGGTAGTTGCATATGGGAGGGTGGTACATGTAGACAATGTAATAATCAAGAACTGATCCGTTGTGTTGCTAGTAACGCCCCAGTATCAGTATTTGAGGGATATGCAGACAACTCGATGCCCGTATCTACGAGTACTTTATCTTCCGGATGGGGCTGCACACCAGGTGATGGAGCGGTAGGGTTTTACTCTGGTGGATCTTGTGGCTCGTATATCCAACATGCTGATTGTTGCTCTGCGGGTAAAGTCCGCACCGTCAATTACCATTTTGGTACGAATTGCGTTCCTCGAGTGTGTGATCCATCAATTACGGGTGTGGAAAGTTGTTCAACCACGGTCTCGACGACTACACAAGCTACTACTATTGGATCATCAACAACAACAATGGTTCAAACAACATCAACCACCACGGCAGCAACAGATCCGACAACAACTGAAGCTAATGCACAGTGTGCAGAAGAAAATGAATATTGCAAAGGTAAAGATTCAAAGCCCTGCTGCCCTGCTCTCACATGTGATCGAGATAAGAAATGTCATTAAGTGAGCTGCTGCATTGGAGTATTAGTTTGATAGATTGAACAGCAAGTGAATAAGTGTATGTGTGCGGGTGATTATATTGATCAATGCCCTTTACTAGGAAGTCTTTCCCAGAGACTGCAAATAAGTGCAAGAAATTCAAGATAGGAATTTATGAATGTTAAGTTAGGAAGAAGAATTATTAGAACAACAGTTATGTGTATGTTCGTACAGGTAAGAGACTACTACTTTAGTATGATTCAATAGTAGAAATTTGATCACCGAGTAATCTTATTCCTTATCCCCTCTTTATTTTACAACATCAAAGCAAACTCTAAACAACAAACTCTCCCCCGTCCCTTAATCAACAACTTATGCCTTTTCAACATAGAAACCATGTTGATGTGCATGACCTCCGGACTTCACATAACTATTCCACTGGTTCCATTTACGTCCATATGGTCCACACTCCCGGGGGAAACCAATACGATCAGCATCATAGTTGCAATACTCCCAGGCATTATCCTCATTCAACGCATCCTCATAAGAAGAGAACAACATGAAGTCACCATCGGGATTCTCATCATCAATCATTACATTACTCTCGCTACTCCAGTTGTTCATGAACATATCCAAAAGGTATACTTCTTGCTCGGATGGTAATGGAGTCTTACGCTTGTAGTAAATGGAACGATGGCTCTCATCGGGACAGGAATCGCACGTGCGGAGGATGATGCAGTGACGCTCAGTAGTACCATCTACTTCCTTACAACCAGCATTGATTAGATCACGAAAGTTACCATCGGCTTCGTCTTGGCTAATGGGAGGAGGTTGGAACCTAATACCCTCACCGACCACAAGGTCAGACCACTTTGCAGGGTCGGGGGTAAGATACTTGGTGGGATCTTGACCAGCAATGAGGAACTGTTCATCGTTCAAGTACTCTTCTAGATCATCGGCACAATTGCCAGCACCCACGAGGTGCTTGTCAATGGCATCATCATCGCCATTATTGAACTTGTATTGAGAGGCTAGATCACCCTCGGTGCAGTCAGCATAATCAATAGCAACGGTGTTCGAGGCACCGACAGCGGGTACTCCTTCCTCATCATACATGACCTTGAATGAGTAAACAACTTGAGAATTAGGGTTCTTGGATGCAGTACGGCAGGATGCTGTTTCTACGGTAGGCATATGCTCAACACACTGTATGGCGGTATATAGATTGATAAATCAATGATGTTGGGTTAGAATGAGATGAAAAAGAGAATAGGAACACATCATATGTCACTTATATGAAATAACTTACACCACACATTGGAGCTCCTGGAACATTAGCACGATATCCTTTTGTGACAGTCTGACGAAGTGAGATATCATAAATCATATTACCGAGGAGTGCAGTATCCTCGTCCTCCTCCTTCCAAGTAAAGCCAGTACAGTATGGCTTTGTCTGAGAGTTAGGGAAGACTGCCCAACCTTTGTTGATATGATTCGACTGAGGAGAGTCTGCAAGGTCATGACGGCATACATCAGTTACAGCATCACCATTATCTCCGAAAGTTGACATGGCCGTATCATCAGTGAAGCAACACATGATTGTATTGAGTTCACACGACGTCTCGAGGTTCATATTGGCAGGATAACCATTCAATCCGCGTCCAGTCTCCTTGTTGTACAGATAGCGAGCAGCATACTCAGGGAACCCAATCATAGTATTATCACTTAGATTGTCTTCAAATCTCTTGGTGTTACCAGCGTCAATGTCCCAATCCTCACCATCAACAAATTTACCTCCACCTGCAAAGTATGTCCTATCTTGTTGGTAGGTGCCCTGGATTTCAACGAATTGTGTATCAGTGAAGTCACACAAAGCTTCAACTTCAGCTTGACGGTCTACAGTAGTCAAGGGAGTCAAAGTGTAGTTAGGATCGTAACAGTAATCGGAGTCCCCATCAGGTGCACCGACACATCCTGGGGGATTGGCATCCCCATTATTACGTTGGAGACATACTAGTTCACCCTGACAATCGGAATCTCGATCACCTATTTATTGTTGAAAGATGGATGAGATATACAGTCGAACGACATCATGTACACATATCATGCACACATATATCAAACTTACAATCTCCTTCACATCTGCCATAAGCGTCCGCTCCGAGGTTGTTTTGCAAATCTTTTAGAGATGGTAATGGATAAACGAATAAGTTCTCTATCTCGTCGGCGGTACATCCTTGAGATAGAGCGCTAGACTCAAAGTTGGCATAATTACAATCGGCACCGGCTGCTAATGTTGAGAAGACACCCTGACATTCAGCCTTGGTACGATGTGTGAGTAGGGCAATGGTGAGGGCGTAGGAACTTAATTTGATCATGATAGGTATGTTATATCGGTAGTATCAATGATGATGATGATGATATTGGGTGTCGCTTTGGGGAGATGCTATTGCAAATTTTATGAGTTCGAGTTGGACCAAAACCTATGAGATGTTGCTGAATAACTAACTGGTTCACTATGTGGGCTCTACTACCTGACAAAGTGACAGGATCGTAGCTCGTAGGACAAATTGAAATCGTGAGGAATAGTTGCAAATGGCCGTTGAAATGACCTTTCTGTCCTAGGCCTATCTAATTTGTCCGACCGGTACTCTTCGGACTCAATTAGAACAGAATAGAACTGCCCTGGTAAGACAGAGTTATAAATTGAACTACTGTATGTCAACACGATAGTTGACAGTTTATTGGTGATTTGATAATGGCCACGATCGTTGTCAGTTGCTTCGTGTTTTGATAAACCAGCTCAGACAAAGTGAAGCAGCCACAAAAAAAGATTCTAATACTGGGGTATCTCCAACTGCTCCTACTTCACATCTCAAAAATAACAAAATCAAGAGTTCATTCCAAATTGCAACTACACCTACTACTATACAAACCAACAACCGATACATAAATCACCGCCAAGATGAAGGTCACTAACACCGCCATCTCAATCTTAACAACTGTACCGTTCATCACTACCACCATCGTATCAGCTCAAGAACGGACATGCTCAGGAGTAGACGGCTCGTTCAAACTCTCAAGTCTATCAGGTCCATGCACCTATGACACTCTCCTCGAAGAGTATACACGTCAGGTATATGATGTTACAGGTAACACGTGCTCAGCTGGTAGTACTGTTACTGCACAGGATGATTTAGATACAAAGTTAATGGCATCTACTGGCTTGTCTAGTGGAGAGGAGAGTGCTGAAGTGATTTGTAAGATGATGTATGATAGTGATATTCAAACGTGAGTATAGTATTTGTTTTGTGATATGATATGTATCCTGTCCGGGCATGATATACTCACACACATCTCATCTCTTTTGCAATACAATACACAGTCCATTCACCTACGCCGCCGATCAAGATACCGAAGATCCAACCATGAACTTTGAACAACAATTCTACAATGGGCTAACCAAGTGGCAAGACGAGGTTGAAACACTCTATGAATCAACTGATGGTACACCCACATCAGTACTACGTGAGGATGCTTCCAAAGTCCGCGAGTTCTACATTGGTGATGGAAGTTATACTCGATTAGAATGGCCTAATCAACTTACCAACTTTGAAGATTCAACTTGTACTATGAATGCTGCCATGTGCTGTTGGCCTAAGGATCGTCAAGGTATGTTTCGTGTGTGTTTTTGTACTCTTTGTTGCAATGAATGTAGAGTCTATGCGTATCATATGCGATTGCTCACATCATGTGCACTTTCTCCACCTTGTTCTCTTTCCTTATTTCATAATGATATCAGCCAACGACGGTAATGGAAACTGTGATGATCCCTACGACGAGAACTGTGTCAACAAGGATGTTGCCGATAATACCAATCTGTGTTTTGCTGACTTATCACAAGGCGAAGCATCATCACACTTCACTAGTGATGGCTTTGCCGTGTTCCCTGAAGATAATGATAATGGCGAGGGTGCCATTCACTGTCACGGCTTTGCTTGGGCAGACGATGAGTATGAAACAACTAGTCGGTACAGATCTAATAATCTATTCTTTGTTAGTATGTATGATCACATGTACCAGCGTGGATATGTGAAGAACATCCCTGGGATGCCGGTAAGTTGCTGTTGCTTGTTGTTGTTTGATACTGGCCAGCAAACTCACCTAATCTCTTTTGCTTCATCATATACTTCCTCTTATAATACAGATGTGTGGATGCATGGACCAGATGCCCACCGTTACCCGATCTGATTGTACTCAAGTAGATCTAACAGAGGAGTGGGATATGGAATACAATGGTAGTAACTTCACGGGCAAGTTAATACATATTGAGATCGATTTCAATGCCTGTCAAGGTCGTAACAATCGTAACAACGATTTATGGGCCTACTCTGCAAGACTGTATGATGAAGGACGTATGTCTGCTGAAAACTTTGGTACCATCGGGAGGAAGTTAACGAATGATCATGATTGTTATCATAGTACTGAATATAACAAGCAGCTTAAGGGGTATACTACCGGATATGAAGCTGAGAAAGATATCTTCACCAAGGTTGCGGGGAGGGATGCTATGTATTCAATGGAACCTATGGGAAAGGGTGCTTTTGATAGTGCATTCTTTGATCAGACATTGACTGCTGGTACTACCCCCATCATTATGAGGGTGTGCCCAGGGTGTAAGAGTACTCATAGGAAGGTAAGTCTTTAGTGTATTGTCGTCTGTCTCCAAACTTATCAATATGTGGGTCAGCAGGTGATAGCTAACACTGAACATCTTTCTCTTATTGCTCTATCTTTAAAGGTCTTCTACAGGCGTTTGACCAACATTACAGATCCCGAGTTTGACCTCTTACATAACATATTGTACGAACGAAATAATGGTAATGGACAGAACGTATTTGACGAGGACTTCACTCTTCATTCAAGCTATGCAGATGCCGTATCCGGTAATGCTCCATGGACTTGTGATGAAGGTTACAACTATGGAGCATTATATGATGGTGAATGTTCACCAGGTGGTACCAGGACTCGTGATCAGTACTCGAAGTTTGATTGGTTCCCAGGAAAGTCCGCGTTTGTGTTCTTTTGCTGTGTGTTATGGTGGTTCAATATGAAGACTTGGCCATTCGAATACTTCATTTGAACTCAGTTTGCCTTAATGTGATCGCCTTTACAAGCCGCATGCACTAACATTTGTTGCAATCACTTCTCTTTCATCGTCATAAACCGCTAAACGCGCATCTTCCAGGGCCTCAACCAAATGTTGCATACTTTATCAACAAGCCATCTAATACTGGTTTTAACAATACTCGTTCCATTCATGCTACGGCTTCTGATATTGGTTCACCTTCTGTTACTGGTAATACACTGGTCGATGGTGACGTATACTATGTACAAGGGGGTAAGTTGTTTGTACCGGTATGATGTATCTTGCCACTAAAGATACTGATAAACGAAGACTAACATTACATGCTTCTTCTTCTTATCCGATTTAGGTGGTACGGATATCTGGAATCAAAAAGATCAGTTCCACTACTATTCCGAGCCGTCAGAAACAGATGATATTGATGTATCCGTCCATCTGTCTGCCTTTTCAAATAATGGAGATCAGAGCTGGGCTAAGGCTGGGTTAATGCTCAGGTCAGATAACTCTGATAATGCCGTCTTTGCCTTTTCCTACCTCACTGGAAATAATGGAATTGACAATTCAGTCCGTCGATCTAAGGGTGCGTATGTATCAACTTCAAACAAGAGGTACAAGACTGACCCTGTAGCACAAACAAGTGCCTGGCTTAGGATCGTAAAGAAGATGGAGACCGTTGAGTTTTATCACAAGGCAAACGAGGCCGACGAGTGGACTTTACAAGCAACAGAGGAAGTCTTCTTTCCCAATAACTCATACCGCGTTGGCCTTGCGGTCACAAGTCACTACTCAAGCCATCGTGCCGAGGGAACCTTTGAAGACTTTGTTGTCGAAGAGTACCTCTTTCCCACCTCCGCACCTTCCATTTCAACTGCTCCTACACCTTGGCAACCCAATGTTGACATTGGTGAGCCTCAGCGAGATGGAGAGGCATATTATGGAGAATCTTGTGAATGTGATGTTGTGAAAGGATCGGGACGTGAGATTTGGGGTTCGTCCGACTCATTCTTCTTCGTTAATGATCAATTTGCCTCCTCGTCCATTGAGAGTGTGGAGATGCAGATTCAAAAGTTTGATAATTGGAGGTTAAATAGTCGTGGAGGCTTGATGATGCGAAGTACTAATGATGATGATTCTTCTTTTGTCTTCGTGGGTGGAGCAGGACGCGATCAAGGTGTAGTTCTCTTGTCTCGTCCTAATTCTGGGGCTCCAGCTGAACATCACAAGATGGTTTATGTGAATAATAAGAACTCAATGTGGGTTAAGCTCGCCAAGAATGGTACCGATATCATGGCATTTTACAAGGAGCAAGAAGGAGACGAGTACATCGAGTTGGGTACTGCTTCCATGGAGATTTCTAGCTCTATCCAAGTCGGTAAGGCTGTTACGGCGGGTAGTGATGATTCGTGGGCATTGGAAACAATGGAGACTCGTAATTACAATGTTACATTGGTCTAAAGAGTGAAAGATGGTGAACTATGCCTGAATAGGGCGAAGCCAGGGATTGATTTAACGGGGATAGATAATAAGAATAGTTAGTTTGTGTGTACAATAATAATCACTTGTTTTGACGTGTATACCAACATATCTAGAATACTAATATCATCTAAATAGGATAAGATAGTGCTAATACTACTCCCAAGAGTTCCTACTCTCTTATTGTGAAGAAGATATCCAGTACAAAGTACACTAGAGATTCTCCTCTAGTGTTGTATTTGGGTATCATCCTAGGATACCTTCCTTTTAAAACAACTCCAGGCATCTCTCATTTCCACCATCAGCCATTGGGTTCTTGGCATTCGAGTATGGTAAGATGGTGATGATATCCTCAGATGAATAACATAATTACATAACTTCATAGTATGATTATACACTGAATTTGACCGTAAAATTAATTGAACGAACTATAGTCAAAAAACTACGATAATGTAAATGATGCTGCTTGAAAGTAAAATAGCTATATAATGGAGTCTCCTGCAATTAAGAACGGAGATCCAAAGAGCTCCTCTTCTGCTGCTGTTGCTGCGGCTGCTGATCCAAAGATAGGATTCTTTTCATTGCATCACTGACATCAATAGCTTGCAATTGAGATACGTTGGCACCAAACTTGGTTTGTACACTCGTCTCGACTCTTTCTGCTACTGCATCAGCTCCCCACTCCTTGAAACACTTTATGGAATGCATAAACAATGCATTTGCGTCTGAATGATTACCTCTTTCATATAAGTACTCCCCTGCCAATTCACTAGCAACAGCTTCCTCATGTATAAACTTATGCTCACGAGCAGATCGTATTGAGCTAGTGTAGAGTGGCCCTGCAGCATCTAGATTGCCCATTGTGTGCATCTCCATCGCCTCGAGTAGCAGTACTTTGTTCTCCCAATTCCAAGACGAATGTTCGGCCAAACTACGAATCCTTGTCAATACAGATTGACCTCTTTCAATTAGTGGTTTTGACTTTGTTTCGCTTACTTCTCCTCTTGCAATTGTAGCCTTTATCACTGGACACGTGTGTGACAACATAAAGCATGCCAATCCCTCGAGGAAGATACCCATGCATAACACAGGACGTAGCTGCAGCTTCATTTCAGCAATTGTACCTGATATATTCGTCTCATCGAGTAAGTTGCTACTAAATTGCTGAAAGAGTATTGACCGTTCTAGCTTGTTGATCTTGCTCATGATTTGAACTATTAAATTTGAGTTATCTTTGGCAAGAAGTTCTGCTTCAGAGGGTATTAACTTCTCCACTCGACCAGCATGCAGAGTATGCAATCCTTGTTGTAGAGCGATAACTTGGGTGTGAAGTAGTATATAGCCAAAAAGAAAGTCCGACTTTTCGTCTTTCATCATCTTGACATAATCATCTTTGACAGTTGCTTGGACAGCGCGTAGATTCTGGCCAGCGAGGTAATTCATTGTTATAGATAGCTGCAAATTCCACCTTGAGGTCAGGAAGTCGCCAAGCTGCTGACCAGCTTTGTAACCTATATGATGTGCTTCGGCGGTAGACTGAAGTGGTTCCGAATAAAAAAGGCTTGTCTGATGTGCCACTAAGATCACCATTGGCTTGTATTTCGATGACGATGCATTCTTCTCAATTAACTTAAGTGCTAGTCTTCCTGCAGTGTTGTATTTTATAGGTGGGGTTAGAATGACAAACATAATAAGATTGAGCCGTGTGTAAAGAAAACGATGTTGCAGTATACAATCATGATACAATGAGCACTCACCTAACCTGCAAGCTTCCTCAACCTTACCCATTGCAGCAAGCGTTTCTCCGAAATACACGAACGAAAAGGGGGATGTAGGAGTCATACCTTTTGTCATGGTAAGCTCGATTGCCCTAAGAGACACAGAACCAAGAAGGTCAGGCTTGATGAAATATATTACTTGAATGAGGTCAGAGTACAATTGATGTAACGCCACAAGCTTTTTATCTTTGGTGTCTTGAATATTGAGGAGAGAGTCATCCGATCGATCATGTAATACTTTGTTCATATCATCAATATCTGTCATCAATGTACTGTCTCCCATGGGTCGAGGAGCCGCCTCTCCGAGTTTATTTAGTATGTCGAGTATAGATTCCATTGATTCTTGCAATTTGTTTGCACTCTGAAGAGATTTGGCAGCAACAGACAAACCTGTATTCAAAGGTTAGAGAGAAACATTGCAGAGTAAGAGTGATGGTTAGCCATCATATTCAATGAAAAAGAAGAAGCTTAATATCAGAAGAAGCATGATGTCACATAAGAGCAGATACTTACAGTTTAGACTGTCATCGAAGCATTTGGCATGAGCTACCACTTCTTCCACACGAGTGTTCACTACTGATCTCTTGTTCAGAGCACAGGCCGCCTCGGCTGCCGAATCGAACAAATCAATAGACAGTTCATACTGCGATATCCATTTATCATCGCCCAGGTATGAAATACCGTGTTCAAACAATGTGAATGCGGTTGTATAGTCAGAGAGGGCAATCGAGAGTCGACCTGCTTTCAAGTTCAGCCCTGCTATCATGCTCTTCTTATGAGAGTCGTCAACTATATCTGGTCCTCCGTGGTTTATCTGGGTGATGGAGGTGAAGAAGAGCTGCTCATTGCTTGCATTATCATCTCCTAATGTATCAAAGTAAATAGCTAGGCCATATCTCAGGTGATCTTTTTGTCTGTGTTCTTTTGACTGTAGCTCATATGCTAGAGTAAGTGAGAGGTATGGAGTGTTATGAATGTGTGAGTTGCAAAGACAAGTGGTTGAAAAAAGAAGACCACACAATTCAAATGACAAGGGTGGATGATGATGTACACATACCTGCCTCCTGGATCTTATCGTGTGCAAAACGAAACTTTGCACCATCGTCTTCCAACTTATCCATAAACCCCTTCTTCGATACTTGGTTGAGTATATCACTCAAATAAACATTGAGATCCTTGGATAAGATATCAAGCACATCCTTTTGGATACTAGATCCTAAACAAGAAACAACTCCCAAGCCAAGCTGAAGATCTGCATGCAACCGCTTCATCTCCTTCGTTAACAGGGCCACTACAGACGGAGAGACAGGCTCCTGTGCAATCTTCTCCATATTCCAAGCCCATCTTGACAAAGTCAAATCAACATAGATATACCCTTGCCCGTGCAAGGATCCCAGTAGCTGAGTCAGAAACAACGGATTGCCCCTCGATTTATGATGCACAACAGCTGACAGTGGACGTGTAATGCGTGGACTGAGGTGCAATGTTTCCGAGACGAGACTGTTGACACTTTCAACACTCAGATCTCCCAACACTATACTGTCCAGAGAGAAGATTGATAATGAGCTAAGCCAGGCACCAAAAGGCGTGTTGTGATAGTCCTCATCGTCTCGGTGACAAAAGATGAAGAAGGCAGGAAAGAAACCTCCACCAGAGTAGGCCTTTGCACTGATTAGCAGCTGACTAATCAACAGTAACGATGTTTCATCGGCGAATTGAATGTCATCCATAAACAGCGAGATCGGCCGCTTGGAATGGGATGATATGATCCTCAACAGCTCTCCAAACAGGTATCTCATACTAACCACTATATCTACACAGCCGCCGGAGGGAGTTCCGAGCAGTTGCCTCCAGCAGGAAGGCAAAAGCTTCATAAGACTGGGCACAACCCCCATGAGAAGACCTGCCTGATTGCCAAGCGAAGCCTGCAACTCATATTCAACCAACAACAAATCATTAGGAGTAGCTCCTTCCACAAACACATCACACAGTGCGTTGAACAACTCCCCAACTGCTTGTAGTGGCTTAGAGTTTAATTGATTCTGCTCAAACTTTGCTGCACAGAAGAGCCCATTCGACTCACTTGTCAGTCTCAAGGCGTGCAGTGCAAGACGTGACTTCCCAACTCCAGCCCCTCCTGAGATAATGACACCTCTCGATGTCTTTTCACTCATGTACTGTTGGTATAACCCACCCAACCTTGCCTCCTCATCTTGTCTACCGTAGAGCTTATCACATATCAATAACGTTGGGAGGGAACTTGTCACTTGAATGTCGTCGAGATAGCAACTTGGGTCATCAACCATGAGTGTCAGATCCTGTCTAAGGTCTGCAAATGAAGAATATGTATCATCCTCACAGTAATCACCCTTGCTACAGTCGAGAAGGTTCTTCACGAGGGTGCATATCGACCGGGGCGCTCCCTTCCCCTCGAGCTTGGCAATACAACTCGATATCTTATCCCCTTCGCCAGTGGTTGATAATCTCTTCTGGGGACGAGTAGTATTAGGATGTTGTTTACTCTCCGAAGTATTAAGATCAATGCCCTGAGCAAAAGAAGAAGGTGCATTTGATAATAATGATGGCATATCCTCAATAAGTTGCTCTTGATCTGCAGAGAATAATTCATATAAAATCAACCCCACGGCAAATAATCTTGATTGAACAGTTCCAATATCAGAAATGCCGGTCTCACTATTCATAATCCAAACAAAGTCTGGCATTAGATAGAAAAAGATATTTTTCGAAACTAAACTCGCAAGAGGTATTGACTCATTCTCCTTCTCTTCTGATTCAATAATGTAATCTATTATCATGAGGGCAATAAGTATTGCTGATTTGATATATTCATTGCTATTGTTGGTACTGGTTGTCATATCTTTTGCAAACTTTAATTTGGACCTTTCAATCCACTGCAGTAGGGATATAGATTCGGAACCTTCTTTGTTCTTTGAACAGGATACATTCGTACTAACTCCCGATGCCATTGTCGGCTGAGTACTCGGTTGGTTTGGCATATTAATATGTGGCATCTGTGGTTGTGATGACTGTGATGGCATCATACTGTTTTCTGTAGTAACACTTTGCTGTTGCTGCTGATGGTGCAACATATTCTGCTGAAGTTGTTGAATCTGCATTTGTAATATGTCATTCTGTTGTTGTAAAGAAGTATAATCTTCTTGCTGCTGTCCTTGTCCTACTACTGCCTGCTGCTGCTG
>Ga0214478_100142_pt1 | contig 38725 bp, 21 predicted proteins | sample M1_20Mar14CPVII9_2_FD_178001 | JGI IMG/M metagenome (GOLD analysis project Ga0214478, IMG submission 178001) | Marine eukaryotic communities from Monterey Bay, California, United States - M1_20Mar14CPVII9sort6BwellD7 | ecosystem: Environmental > Aquatic > Marine > Unclassified | place: USA... | reverse complement strand
CTTGAGACTGTGATAACCACCTAAAGCAGTAATTAGCTCTACAGCATCATCCCCTCCACCAAAATAAGCTTCCCAGAGACTGAATTCTTTCAATGATCCCTTGTTCTGTTGCTTGGATAAAGCAGCTGCAAGCATGCGTGTACTCGCCGTACTAAAATAACAATCGGCAAAATCGATACGAATAAGGTTGCTGCTTTTCTGAAACAAAGGGACTAAGCTTGTAAATGCCCTGTTATCATATTCACCAATATCGGCAATGTTTAAAGATTCAACTGAACGAATGCAGGAAAGTTTATTGCAAAATGCAGCAGCATTACTGCATAGGGGATCCTCATCTCCATATTCTCGTTCGAAATCAATGTATAACTTTTTCAGATTGGTATTACCTTCAAATGAACCATCATAATTTAACCAATCAACTTTACGGGCAAAACTATCTTCATTCCAATTATCCGTGTCGAGCTGTGTTAATTTAGGATCATTATTCTTGAGTTGCAATAGTGATTCATCATTCAATTTGGTATGTCCCTGATCTGTACTCTCTTCCTCATCGGACGAGTATTCCTCGTAGTCACTATCCAGCTCATTATTATCGTGAGGGATAGCGTGATCTGCAGCAGCAGCAATCATATCAACAATATGTTCTTCGTAATTTATATTTATATTACTTAATACTGAGTAGAGGAATTAGATATATCCAGGCCAAGATTCATAAACGATGAATTTCAAAATAATATAACTGACAACTAGTACCATATAACTGCACAATCTAATATCGTAGGTATATACCTTATTATATCGTTTTGTGTTTTATTGATGTTGTATATGTCGTTAAAAATGGGATGGTTCAAGTGATAATTGGCACGTTACGTCTAACTAAAGAATTAAATTGTACTTACGGCCACGCACGACGCACGCTAATACAAAGGCAGGCCATACAACCTATTAGTAAATATCACGTGACTTGACTTCCTGTGAGGTATCTTTTGCGGTATCCTCCCCCAACTCTCATAAAATAAACAATCAAATAATAGCCGACTGCGCGAACAGTAGGTATGTAACAGTCAATACAAAAGCGTAACACAGCAGTAACAGTCAATAACAAACAATGGTAAGAGGTAGCGGCAGTGGTGGCCGTGGTCCTCAAGATCCATTAACCTACATACAAAACGCTTGTAAGCTCCACTTAGGTGCACAAATAACAAATCCAACTAGTTTAAATGTTGTACAATGTTTTTTATCTGGTTCAAGTAGTACTAATACTAGCGGCGGAAGTGGAGATAGTGATGGCGGTGTAGGTGGTAATTCTAACAATGCAGGTAGTGGTGAGGGTAGTCCGCGATTATTCATATGGATACCACGTACTTCCAAATCATCAACCTCCAATGATACACCTGCCACTGAAACCAAAGAGGACAACGAAGAAGAAGAAGAGATATACGAAGAGGCAATAGCATCAACAGAATCATTCGATGGACGTAACTTAGGTTCGTTAGCTTTTATTAATGCCTCTTTGCTTAGCGGTGGCGGTGGTACGTCATCAAATGGTAGTGGAAGTGGAGATGGTGCATCTAATAATAATGTGGTTAAGAATGCAAGAGATTTGCAATGTATGGTATTAAGTCCACGTATCTATTTAGAAGAAGAAGATGATACTGAGGTTGAGGGTGGTGGCGAATCGAAAGAAGATTCCAAGGAGGGTGAAGAATCAAACAACAACAATTCTACAACACAGAATGAAGGGTCGGCAACCTTCTTAGCATTGCAATTATATGCCCGACATTGTTTCGTACCGGCTGTCCGGGCTATTGAGGCATTGGAGGAAGAAGAGGAGAAGAAGGAGGGTGGTGGTGATTTTGATAGTGGAGATGATACAAGTGGTGCAATAACTCCCAAAGTTACAAGTACCAAACAAGGAGGTAAATCAACAAAGATATTAGAAGACAAATTACGTGAATTAGATGTGGCATTAGGTCAATGTCGTCGTACGGTATTAGGGCGTATACCACACGTCATACTCAAACCACATCCAATAATTATCGAGGCGGCAACTAAACTCGATTCATCGGGTAAGATTGATTTAGATGAAGTTGGATTATCCAATTATTTGCAAGATGATACGGTATTAAATGAAGTACAGAGTACTGTGAATCATTGGATTGTACAGATACGTAAAGTGACTGTCTTACCGGGAAGTACACCCTTCCCCTCTGGTAGTGATGCATCAACTGAATCACATGCAGATTTAGAAGAGGTTAGTTTCTGGTTAGATTTAGAAGAATCACTCAAAAACATACGATTGGAATTATCCAAACCTGAAATTATATTAACAATTACATTATTAAAGGCAGCGAAACGTTTCGTGGCTACAATTGCCTTGGAGAATAATACAGGATTAGATAGTGCCGAAGGTCATGTTACAGATGTTTCCAACTTTTTACGACAATATCCAGCATCAACATTGGCATCATCACGTGATTGGAATAAGATTAGTTCTACTATGGATTTAATCTTTGTACATTTACAGAAAGTACGTCAATCACGATATTATGATTTAGATCGATTAGCACGATTAGTCGAGGCATCAACATTAACATTACGAGAACGTATGGAATATACAATACGTGATAATTATAAAGGTAATGGTATAATACTTGGATTGGATTATGATGAATATGAAAAGGTGGTAAGGGGTCCAACACAGGATATATTTGTTTTGTTTGATACGTCGTATACTACCTTTTCAGAATTCTTTTTAGATCAGGGTAGGATTGGTAGACGTCGTGCCGATGGTGCTAATTCCACCACAACACCGGCACAGGTGTTAAAGGGTATTACATTATATCATCAGGTATTACGAGAACGATTGGATGCTATTTATTACTTTCGCACCCAACATGAGAAGTTACGTAGTGTTGTGGCGGAAGTGTTGACGGGGGGTGAATCGTCCAAGGATAACAAGGATAATGATGACGAGGCAGCATACTCGGCATGGGCACTTAAGGAAGTTGATGAGGCACCCATGTCACTCTTTGCGTCTGTGGATGTATTGGATTTAAGTGCACGTGGTGAGGCCGTATTTACAAGTGCATTAGAGGGGTATGATCGTAAGGTTGATGCGATTGAGGAACACTTGGCAAGGTTGTTACGGGATAAATTATCTTCCTGTCAAGATGCCGAGGATATGTTCCGAGTATTTGCGCGTTTCAATCCACTCTTAACACGTACCCGTGTCCGTGCTGCCGTGAAGGAGTTCCAATTACAACTAATGAATACTGTTGGTCAAGCAGTACAAAAGTTACAAGCCAAATTTACCCACAAGTATGAATCATCATCAGCATCGAACATTGCCACCATCCGTGGTATCCCACCCGTTAGTGGAAAGATTATGTGGGCAAAGCAGATGGAACGTCAAGTTCACACCCTGATGAAACGTATGAGTGATGTCCTTGGGAAGGAATGGGGACAACAGTTGGAAGGACGACAACTTCGTCGATCATGTGATGAGTTACTCAGCAAGTTGGATTCACGTGCATACTTTCGTTCATGGGTTACTGAATGGGAACGTGAATTAAGTTCAGATACTAATTCGAAGATTGCAACATATCCTATTGTTATTGCCAAGGAAGGACAGGCTATTGTTGCTAAGGCAAACTTTGATGAGAAGCATGAATACCTATCACGTGAGATTCGGTATTTGAAGTGGTTGGGATATGATCGTGATATTCCACGAACAATTGCACTCGTTGCCGAAGAGGCCATGGAGAGATATCCTCATGCTAGTGAGTTATCGTGTGCTTTTATTATACTGTTATCTTATATTCCCTCTTACTGACACACACCTCTCTTACCACCACATCTCTTTACAATATCTAATAGTGGCTCTCAAGACTGCACTTCAATCCTATGCAGCTGCTCGTGGCCTCGTCACTCCTGAATTGGAGCCCCTCGTCGCACAAGAATTACGTGCCATCCAGGAATCAATCACTGAGGCATTTGACATTGCACCACCTGGCAAGAAGTCCAAAGCAACGCGTCGTATTCGATGGGATTCCAAGGACCTGGGCAGTTGGGTTGCTCTTCTAAATGAGCATGTGTCTCGTTTTGAGGAGAGGGTGGAGATTCTTCTCCGAGCATGTCATAATATTGATATTGCCATTGAGGCCCTTGAAAATGTAGTCTATGAACGTCAAGAGTTTGTCAATGCCGTGGGAAATGTACAGAAAGTTGTGGACGAACTTAGTATGGCAGGGTTCCAAGATCTAAATTCGTGGGTTGAGAAAGTCAATATCAGAATGGGAGACGTCTTGGCTAAACGTTTGGAAGGAGCTCTTGAGGCATGGGTTGAAACATTCGACTCAAAGAAGAAGAGCCGTAAGAAGTTGGTACGCATCCCTGCTATCAAAGTTGAGATACTTCTCAAAAATCAGGAGATATCAGCCTTTCCTGCAGTTCCAACCACTCGTACCCTATTCATGGATTCGTTGCATGATTATATGGGCATCGTATGCACCTTACCATGTCTCAACAGTGGACGCTTTGAAGTCTTTGAGAGCGAATCAAGTACCACCACAACGGCAGAGACTTTTCACTACCTCTCAAATTCTGTATCACCAGAGTCTCTCTCCAATGCCTACGTGTCTGTGGAACGCCATATTCAGAACCTTACTGTGTTTGTCAATCAATGGCTGGGATATCAAACACTTTGGGACTCTCAAGTGGGAGATGTGGCTGCTAAGGTTGATGGTGATTTGGCTAAGTGGCATGCACTAATCCTTGAGGCTTCTACAGCCCGTGCCACTCTGGATGCAGCCTCATCGGTAGCCGAGTTTGGCCCTATTGTTGTGAGATATAACAAGGTGCAAAATCAGGTTAATCTCAAGTATGATTCTTGGCAGAAGGAACTACAGACGTACTTCTCAGCTTTCCTTGCCGAGCGTATTAATGACAGCTTTGAGAAGGTATCGAATGCCAAGTCTCGTTTAGAACGCATTTCACTTGAAGGTTCCTCAGCTGCAACTAGTGAGATTGTTTTAGGAGTTACCTTCTTGCAAGAGGTGACACAGCAACTTCCATCATGGCATAAAAAGAAGAAGGAGTTATCTGATTCAGAAAAGTTATTGAAGAGACAACGTCATGTGTTCCGAGGAGATTGGCTCGAGGCAAGCCTAGTTGGTGGGCAGCTCCAGCAAGGTAAGTGTCCATTTATTCCTTATTGTTTTGTATGATACGTTGATCGATCTCAATCCATATCGTTTCTAATTCAATCATCACTTAGTGGAACAACTCTTGGCCAAGAGGAATCGTACGATGCAAGAGCAAGTGCCTCTTCTTCAATCTCGTATTGTTGCTGAAGACAAAGCCAATTCTCAACGTGTCTCTGATTTAGTAACCGATTGGGAACAGAACAAGCCGCTAATGGGTAACCAATCTCCTGATCAGGCCATTGAGACACTGACCAAGTTTGAATTTAACATGAAGAAGGCTCAGCTTGACCAGACAAACCTCATCAAGGCAAAGGATGCTCTTGGATTGGATGTAGGTGCAACAAGTACTGAGATCTCGGGCTGTCTTGACGAAGTATCCGATCTGACTGAAGTTTGGGAAGCAATTGCTAAGCCATACAGCTCCCTTCTAGATCTTAAAGATACTCTTTGGGCGACTGCCGCCATGCGTAAGGTTCGTAAGACGTTGGATGACTTATTGATTGATCTACGTTCTCTTCCCAATAGGATTCGTCAATATGATGCGTATACTGCACTTTACGATAAGATCAAGTCCTTCTTATCAGGCCACTCCACTCTATCTGATATGAAGACCGACGCTCTGAAGGAACGTCACTGGAAGACCATTCTTCAAAGGCTCAATGTTCACGTGTCGTTTTCCGAGCTAACAGTGGGCATGCTTTGGGATAACGGCATCCTTGATAGGAAGAAGGACATGGCAGAGATCCTTTCGGTAGCACAAGGTGAAATGGCAATTGAAATCTTTCTTAATGAAGTTCGTGATCGTTGGATGAAGGAAGAGCTAAACCTCGTTTTATATCAGAACCGCGTGAGGTTGATCAAAGGTTGGGATGATCTCTTTACTGCATTAGATGATCATACTGGTGGTCTTGTCTTGATGCGAAGCTCACCTTACTACCGTGCTGTAAGGGAGTTCCAAGAAGATGGCAATCTCTGGGAAGACCGTCTTACCAAGTTGAGAGCTGCATTTGATGCCTGGATTGATGTTCAAAGGCGTTGGGTCTACCTCGAAGGGATCTTCTTTGGCAGTGCTGATATCAAAGCTCAATTACCAGCTGAGTGGTCACGCTTCAAGAATGTAGACGGGGAGTTCATTACTCTAATGAGACGCATATCCAACCGTCCGTATGCCATGGAAGCTTTGAACATTGAAAACTTACAGCGCACCCTCGAGAGGTTGGCTAATTTAATGACTGTGATCCAAAAAGCTCTTGGTGCATACCTCGAGAAGCAGAGGAGTGACTTGTCACGTTTCTACTTCTTGGGAGACGATGACTTGCTGGAGATTATCGGAAACGCTTCCGAGCCAGGGAAGGTATTACCACACCTTGGTAAAATGTTTGCCAGTATTGCAACTCTTGGTACCGTCCCATGTGAAGAGGAGGAAGGTGTACTTACAAAGTTTGATTCCATGATCTCCAAAGATGGCGAAAAGGTACAATTGGATACACCCATTACTGTGACAAACAAGATGAATGTTAAAGATTGGCTCAAACAACTCGAGGGTGGTATGCACACCACTCTTGCCAAGCTACTTGACACGGCTGTTACCGAAGTCCAATCAGCTCAATCTTCTACTAGCAGTCCCGAGGGCAAGACTGAGTTTGTTAGTTGGGCAGGCAAGTTTCCAGCACAAGTAATGATTCTGGCAACCTTGGTTAATTGGAGTATGGGAATGGATGCTGCATTACGAAAGGACAATAGCAAGCCTGAGTTGGAGAGCGTACTCAGTGCAATCAATGGCAAGCTCGAGGTCATGGCAGAGACTGTACTACAAGACTTGCCAACGGAGTCTCGTAAGAAGTTTGAGCAGCTCATTACCGAACTCGTACATCAGCGGGATGTTACACGTTCCATGATTGACGATGGTGTTGAAGATGTTAATGACTTCCGATGGTTATATCATCTTCGGTATGACTTTAACCCAAATGCTGAAAAGCTCACCGAAAAACTTCGTATCAGTCTGTCAAATGCATCATTTCATTATGGTTTTGAATATCTTGGTATTGGTGAACGACTTGTTCAAACACCATTGACAGATCGTTGTTACTTGACCTTGACTCAAGCCCTTCATTTCCGTATGGGTAAGTATATCAATTATTAGTTTCAATACTTGTATGTGTGTTTATCAACATGATTCTAATAACCTAATTATTGCTTCTTGACATCAGGTGGCAATCCATTTGGGCCAGCAGGAACAGGAAAGACCGAGAGCGTCAAAGCGTTAGGCGCTCAGCTTGGCCGGTTTGTGGTCGTTATGAATTGTGATGAGTCGTTTGACTTTGGTGCTATGGGTCGTATCTTTTGTGGTCTTTGTCAAGTTGGTGCCTGGGGATGTTTTGATGAGTTCAACAGGTTAGAGGAGCGTATCCTTTCTGCCGTGAGTCAACAGATTCTAACCATCCAACAAGGTCTACTTGAGAGACAGAACAATATTGAACTACTTGGCAAATCTATCCGTTTACATGATAATGTCGGCATCTTCGTGACTATGAACCCTGGGTATGCTGGTCGTAGTAACCTACCTGACAATCTCAAGACTTTGTTCAGATCTGTTGCCATGGTTGTGCCTGATCGTAAATTGATTGCTCAGGTTATGCTTTACAGTCAAGGTATTGTGAGTGCCGAGAAGCTCGCAGGAAGAGTTGTTGACCTATTCATCATGAGTCAGAAACAAATGTCAAAGCAGAGTCATTATGATTTTGGACTTCGTGCATTGAAAACACTTCTTGTATCTGCTGGAGGGTTGAAGCGTAAAGCAATTATGGACAATAAGAAGCTTGAAGGTGACGAGCTCACAACACTCGAACGTACAGTTCTAATCCAAGGCGCCTGTAACAATATCTTACCCAAGCTCGTTGCTGAAGATATTGGTGTATTCTCGTCCATCTTGGAAGATGTCTTCCCTGGCTCAGAAGTGACCAAAATGGAAGATGACACGATGAAGGACAAGCTGAATGAAATATGCAAGCTATACAACTACATTCCTGCGGATGATTGGGTACAAAAGATCCTTCAATTAAAGATGGTTATTGAAATGAGACATGGTATAATGATTGTCGGACCAAGCGGAGTGGGTAAGACATCTGCTCTGCGAACACTAAAAGCAATTTATGAAGCCGAGGATGGGTCAAAGAGTGAAATCTACACAATAGATCCTAAGGCTGTCGATAAGGAGAGCTTGTATGGAGTTTTGGATGGCACTACCTTAGAATGGACTGATGGTATCTTTACTCACTTACTACGAACTATCATTGCTAACCAACGTGGTGAAGCAGATCGACGACACTGGATTGTGTTTGACGGAGACGTCGATCCAGAGTGGGCAGAGAACTTGAACTCTGTACTTGATGATAACAAGCTATTGACACTACCAAGTGGAGAGCGTTTAACTATCCCAGATAATGTCCGCATCATCCTAGAAGTTGACAGTTTGGAACAAGCTACGCCTGCAACTGTATCTCGTTGTGGTATGGTATGGTTCAGTGCCGATACTATTACAAATGAGATGACACTATCACATCTCATTGGAGAGCTCCGCACTGAGAATATTGCTGGAGATAGTAACCTATCGGCTGATGCTGTTCCTTCTACCCAGATTTCGTTCTTAGATGCCATTCAAAGTCTTGTTGTTTCTGAAGATGCAAGATCTACCTCCCTTACTAACGATGCACTTGAGTTTGCTTTGTCAAAAGAGCACATTATGAAACCATCTAGAGAAGGCTTACTCAAGAGTTTGAAGTCTCTACTTGTTAAGGGTATTGGACTGGCAATTGAATACGACTACAACCATCCAGACTTTCCCATGACAGGACAACACATGGATAACTTTGCAAAGCGTTGGTTGTTACACTCGCTCCTTTGGTCATTCTCGGGCAGTGCATCTTGGGAAGTACGCACAGAACTTGCCGATATGCTATTACGTTCCAGTGGTATGATGCTTCCATCAGATGATGACAATGGCTCACTTGCTGATTATCGAGTTAGAGTAGAGAATGGAGAATTGGAGCTCTGGAGTGACAGTGTACCCAGAATTGAAATCGAAAGTCACAAGGTCACTGCCACCGACGTTGTTGTTACAACAACAGATACTGTTCGTCATTCTGATATCCTTGGTGCCTGGCTTGAAAGTAGGGCTCCGCTCATCCTTTGTGGACCTCCAGGCTCAGGAAAGACTATGACGTTGACAAGTGTATTGCAGTCCGTTCAGGGTGTTGTACTTGCAAGCCTCAACTTCTCTTCTCGTACTACACCTGAGATCATTATGAAGACATTTGCACAGTACTGTACTTATGTGAGGAAAGGTAAAGATGTTGTACTTGAGCCAGCAGAGAGTCTTGGTACTAGTAGTTGGCTTGTTGTGTTTTGTGACGAAATCAACCTTCCCGAGGAGGATAGTTATGGAACACAGAGAGTTATCATGTTCATGAGGCAGCTCGTTGAACAGGGTGGCTTCTGGAGGGAGGATAATGTTTGGGTAAAGACGAACAGGATTCAGTTTGTCGGTGCATGTAACCCTCCAACGGATGCTGGTCGAGTTGTGATGTCATCACGATTTCTCCGTCATGCATCTCTACTTCTTGTTGACTTCCCTTCTAAAGACTCTTTGACACAGATTTATCGAACTTTCAATGGAGGCACGATGAAACTCTTTCCTCATCTCAAGGGCGAAACTGATGTGATAACAGAGGCCATGATTGAACTATTCACGGCTTGTCAGAAGAGATTTACTCAAAAGATGCAGCCCCAGTACTTTTATTCTCCTCGTGAACTTAGTCGTTGGGTTCGTGGAATATACGAAGCGGTTGTTAATATGGATCAGGGTCTCACGCGTGAAGAACTAGTCCGTATTTGGGCACACGAGGCACTCCGTTTGTTCTCTGATCGTCTAGTAGAAGTTGACGAAATCGAATGGTGTTCGGACAAGATTGATGATGTAGCTAGACAGTTGTTTGCTGCCATTGACCATGATGAAGTCCTTGAACGTCCTTTATTTTACAGCTCGTGGTTGTCGAAGGATACCAAGCGTGTTACTCGAGATGAGTTAAAGACATTCATCAGTGCTAGGCTCAAAGTGTTTTATGAAGAGGAGCTTGATGTTCCGCTTGTTATATTTGATCAGGTGCTTGACCATGTATTGCGTATTGATCGTGTTTTGCGTCAGCCAATGGGTCATCTTTTGTTAGTAGGTGATAGTGGAGCTGGGTAAGAGGATGCTTTACTTACTTTTGTGTTTGTCACATCTCAACAACTCATTATTCTTACTTTCTTTTTATCTCATCTCATTATTACTACAGCAAAACTGTCCTATCCAAGTTCGTCTCGTGGATGAATGGGTTGCAAATCTTCCAAATCAAGGCTCATTCTAGATATGGAATTGATGACTTCAATGAAGACTTGCGTGGAGTTATGCGTCGTGTTGGTGTTGATGGCGAAAAGATTTGTTTCATCTTTGATGAAGGAAATGTATTAGGAAGCGGTTTCCTCGAGGCTATGAATGCCTTACTAGCCTCTGGAGAAGTGCCAGGCCTCTTCGATGGTGATGATTACACTGCTTTAATGAGTGCTTGTAGAGATAGTGCCGCTCGTGATGGTGTCATTATTGATAGTGAAGAGGAATTGTGGCGTCGTTTTACTGGCATTGTGCAGCGTAACTTGCATGTCGTGTTCACTATGAATCCAAGTGGCGGCGAGTGGAAGAATCGCTCTACTACCTCTCCAGCCTTGTTCAATAGATGTGTAGTTGATTGGTTTGGTACCTGGAGTCCTAAAGCAATGGCAGAAGTAGGAAAGGAATTCACCATCAGGTTGGACATGGGCGATGCCGAGGCTGTTGGTGGCTCGTGGGGTATCGGCGAAGGAGAAGATCTAATGGCTAGAGTTGAAGGTGCATTTGAGGGAATTGCCAGTGGAGGCTTCCACCAGGCTGTGGTTGCTGCACTTGTTCAGCTTCATACCATCACGAAGAATGTATCAGAAGAGACAGCGTCATCAGCATCAAGTACAAGTCGAACATTCCTCTCACCTCGAGATTATCTTGCTTTGATTAACAACTTTGTTACATGTGTCAATACCCAGCGTGAAACAATTGAAGATGAGCAGCTGCATGTCAATGCCGGCCTATCAAAGCTCAAACAGACGCAAGAGAATGTAGCCGAATTGAAGACTAGCTTATCTGCAAAAACTATTGAGCTTCGCGAGAAAGAGCTATTGGCAAATAACAAACTCCAGCAGATGGTTGCTGATCAGAATGAAGCCCAGAAGAGGAAGGAAGAAGCCGAAAAGATGAGTGACGATGTAGACCGGCAACAGATTGCCATTGCTGAAAGGAAGGAGAAGGCACAGAAAGAGCTTGATGAAGCTGAGCCAGCTTTGATCAGCGCCAAGAGCAGTGTTAAGGGTATCAAGAAGCGTGATTTGGATGAAATCAGAAACCTCCAACGTCCTCCTGCAAATGTTAAATTGACGTTAGAATGTGTTGTCATCATGTTGGGCGAAAAGAGCACCGAGTGGGTGGATATCAGAAAGGTTCTAGCAAAGAATGAATTCATTTCTAGTATTTTAGACTTTGATGTGGACAAGCTGACATCACGACAAATCAAGATTTGTAAGGACAAGTACCTTGACGGAAATGATGACTTGTCAGTGGAGAAGGTGATGAGATCAAGTAAGGCTGTGGGTCCACTGTACCAATGGGCGGAGTCTCAAATTAAGTACTCTTCCATCTACAACAGTATTGCTCCTTTACGTGAAGAAGTTGAGCAATTAGAGAAGGATGCTGCGGTTGCAACTGAACAGAAGGAAACTCTCGAGTCGGAAGTAGCTCAACTTGAATCTTCGATTGCTAATTACAAAGCTGAGTATGCACTCCTTATCCGAGACGTTGAAGCTCTCAAACGAGAGATGGAGGTAGTAACAACCAAGGTCGATAGGGCTGAAAGTTTAATGAAGAGTCTCTCTCAAGAGTCTGAACGTTGGTCCAAGAGTAGTGAAGGATTCCAATCTATATTAATGAACTTGGTGGGAGATGGTTTGCAGATGGCCGCGTTCCTGACTTATTCTGGCTTCTTCACATTCAATACAAGAAGATCTTTACTAAAGCAATGGCGAAATGCTCTTGATCTGTTAGGTATTGAGTTCCGAGATGATTTGGGTATGGTAGAATCACTTAGTAAAGCATCAGACAGGCTTGAATGGCAATCGCAAGGCCTTCCCTCTGATAGTTTGAGTCTGGAGAATGGTGTTATTTTGGATCGTTGTGTTCGGTTCCCCTTGATCATTGACCCTAGCGGTCATGCTATTGATGTAAGTCTATGTATTTCTTGCTTTACTTTATCATGAATATCATCGTATCTAACTCGTATGCTTCCATTCTCCAGTTTGTCATGAGCAAGTACAAAGATCAAAAGATTCAAAAGACAAGCTTTTTAGATAAGGCATTCATGAAGACGCTCGCCGGAGCTGTGAGATTCGGAACTACTCTACTCGTTGAGAATGTGGAGAAGCTAGATCCTGTCCTTAATCCTATTCTGAACAAGGAGATTCAACGCACCGGTGGTCGATCATTGGTTAGAATTGGAACCGAAGACGTTGACTATAGTCCCAAGTTCAACATTATCCTCACTACCAAGAACCCAGCCGTGAAGTTGACCCCTGATATTTGTTCTCGTGTGACATTGATCAACTTCACAGTCACTCCTGCTGGTTTACAGAGCCAGAGTCTTAGTCGAATCTTGGAATGTGAGAAGCCAGAGCTTGAGAAACAAAGGAACGATATCCTCAAGTTGCAAGGTGAACAAAATGTAAAGCTGAGAGGCCTGGAAGAACAAATGTTGAGGGAAATTAGTGCTGTGGAGGGTAGTATTCTTGACGACGATCGTGTGGTAGAGGGCATGGAACGTTTAATGAAAGAAGGAGGTCAAGTTGAGGAACAGATCGCCAAGAGTGCTCAGGTCATGACTGAAGTTGAAGGCGCAATCTCCAAGTTTGAGCCCTTCTCTCTCATTTGCAAGCAGCTCTTTGTTTTGTTTGCAGGTATGAGGGAGATTGACTTCTTGTATGAGTTTACTGCTCAGTCCTTTATGAGTATGTTACAGTGTGTTCTCAAGAATACAGTCATTGGTGAATCTACCGAGGAAGGACAGCGCCTATCCTTATTGAAAACACAACTCTATCAAGAAGTTGCCTCGAGGATTGGCCGTGGATTGAAAGTTGAGGATAAAATGGTATTTGCCCTCCTCCTTGCTAAGATTTCCACCGGACAAGATGTGCTTAGTGAGAAAGAGGTATCATCAACTGATGATATCACTGCCTTAATTGACGAATCCTTTGGGTCGAGCTTCCCATGGCAGGGTAGGGGTCTAAACGATCTCAAGGACGTGGCCTTCAAAGACATCACATCAATGGTGCCCTTACTACTATGCAGCGCACCTGGACACGACGTTAGTGGTCGAGTTGAGGCAATGGCCAAGTCTAATTCGAAGGAGCTACTTTCGGTTGCAATGGGCTCAGCCGAAGGTTTTCAGATAGCCGAGAACTTTATTGCCACTGCATCAAAGAGAGGAACTTGGGTAATGTTGAAGAACTGTCATCTTTGTACTGATTGGTTAGAAGATACTCTTGTTCAGACTCTTCAGTCATTAAGCACAGGAACACATCGTGATTTCCGCATATTCATCACTAGTGAGATTAGCCCCAAGCTTCCCACTGCTTTACTTCAGATTAGTGATGTGATTGTAGCAGAAGCACCTACGGGTATCAAGGCGTCTCTATCTCGATTCTTTTCGAGTATCTCAAGCGAGAGGTTCGGTAACAGTGTTCAGAATCGTTTATATTTGATCCTCGGATGGGTACATGCAGTTGTTCAAGAACGTTTACGCTTCATGCCCAATGGCTGGAGTGAACAATATCAGTTCACTGAGGCAGATGCCACTCATGCTCTAGATGTTATTGATTCACTTGTTGATGATGCCTTTGGCAAGAGGAAGCAAAATATTGATCCCGAGAAACTTCCTTGGGAAGCAATCTCAACAACTCTGCGCAAAGGAGTGTTTGGCGGAAGAATTACGAATGATTTAGATCAAGAGATTCTAGATAATCTCGTGAACAATACATTTACTCCTAAAGCGTTTGATGTGGACTTTGCTCTAGCAGACGTCGAAGGTGCGCCTGTCTTGCCAGAAGGAAGTTCAAAGGATGACATATTTGCTTGGATTGATAGTTTACCTTCTCACAATCCTCCAACTTGGTGTGGACTTGATGAGACGGCAGAGATTGCACGTGATAAGATGGTAGCCGAGTCGGTTGTAAAGAAGCTGGGTAAGGTTACGAATTCTCTCTCAGATGAGTGAGTGTAAAGGGGTATATTTAGAATAAGATTATTAATTATGTGTTGAGATTTCTATATGGATATATATAATATGACTTGTCAACTCCACTACAGAGTAGGTCAGTTGTAAAACGATAGTTCTCTTCCATCGCACCATGATATTGTTGATTTTATCAAAGAAGATGATAGTAGTAATGTTGTCAAAGAGGAGAAAGGGTGCGTGTGGTTGTTCGTCGTTCCTGTTCCTCATGCACCTTTGCCTGGCTTTTGGTCTTGGTCATATTTTTTATGCCGATCATGAGATATTGTAGGAGACGATACTCCTCGATAATAAGGAGGCTAAATGAATGCTTGACCTTGGTTTATGATGGTATAACAATAGTGATTATTGTGTTGTGAAGAGTGTGCTACATATGCGACGATTAGGAAAGAGTAGTAGATGTAGGAATCTGCCACCATGAGATTTGAGAGAACTGCCTCCTCTCACCTACTGCCTACCATACTGCCATCTCTGTTTCATACGATCAGTAGTATCACGTATAATATGCACACTTGCCGCTCGATATTTATGAGGAATCATGTATTGTATTGCAATTAAATGATTTTATATCAAATATCAAAGTATCTTTTCACATCATAAAGTATCTTCACAAAGGCTCGATGTTACACTCTCTGCTCGTGGCCGCTGTCATCATCAACAATGCTGCTGCCACAATTCCCAATAATAATCTTCGTACAACAACTATTATCAAAGATATTACAACAATAGATGGTATTGGTATTAGCAGCGAGTATCCTGCACTAGATAATACTCGACGACACATTCAAGAAGATACTTCCACAACCCTATTCGTTTCAGAACAATGCCTCAACAATCTTGTAGCTGCAGCCTGTGATGATGGTCAAATAGGTCCCGAAGATTACTTTGTATTTACTGATGGGATGTCTAATGGGTATTACACACAGAACAATCTAAGTGATTACAGTGATCTAACAATGCAAAATAAATTTGCATTCGTCACATTAAGTTGTCAATGTAAGGCATTCGGAGTCGGAGGAGCATCGAATTGTTGTCAGGGAGATCGTGCAAACATTAATGTACAGGGTATTAATATAGATGATCCAAACAGTATGAGTACTCAACTGCAAGATTATATTGCAGATATTTGTTCAACTACAACTGATGCAATTGGTGAAGAGAACATCCTCCCACCTACAGGAGAGGAGCCTGTTCAGCTGCCTCCTACTGTAAGTCCATCGGATAGACCAACGAGTAGTGTTAGTCCAACTGGTACCAGTATTAGTACTCCTACCATTGATAGTTCATCTCCTGTTGCTGATCCTTCTCCCAATGTCCCTACTCGACGTCCAACAGATACATCCGAAAGTCCAAATGTCAAGCCACCAACTATTGATAGCTCGAGTAAATCACCAAGTGTGGGTGTAAATATGACAAAATCACCCAATGGCAGCAGTAGTATATCTCCAAGTAGTGGTATGACCACCACTTCTACACTAAGTCCAACAAATAAGAGTACAAGCAAATCGATGAGACCTTCGATTGAGCGTCAATTCGAAGCTCCACAAGCTACGAGTATTGTAGACAAATCAGAAACCGAAAAGGATGTTAGCGAATCCAATGAACTATCTGCCGGAGCAATTGCCGGTATCATCATTGCTGTTGTGGTACTTCCCTTACTTATTGTGTATATCACATGCAAGAAAACTAGAAACGAAGCAGAGGTTAGAGATTCAGAGCAATTGATTGCCAATGGCGAACGTTCATCTGATGACGAAGAACCTCAATTAAGCTCGAATACTACTAATGCTAGTGCCAGTGGTGTCCGAACTTTCACTTGCTAATAGAGTGTATAGACCTCTAATGAGGTAGTTTAAGTGGCGAGGATGAATCCGGATAGCTTAACATGCCGGAAGTTATGTATGAGTACTTGTTGATAAAATGTTATGTAAGATTGTAATATGATACAAATATATTTACTTTTACAACTCCTCAGGCTAATCTAACGACGACTGCAAAACATACGTCGACAACATCTACCATTTCAATGGTCTTCCAAGGGCACAACATATTTCAACTCGACTCTAACCTCGCACTTCTTCATGAATGGCAGCAGGATTTTCTACATCATTCCTGTCGTCTTCCCTGACATCAACTGCATTCTTTGTCTCATCCTGGTATCTCCTCAAATTGTTTATCAACACATCTTCCTTTCCTGCATATTTCTCCAAAAGCTTGGTCTTAGTTTCCGACTTCTTGAATTCAGCAGTTTGTAGTAGAGAATTCAACTCAGCCTTCTGGTCCTTCTCATTTTGATATCTCTTCAAATGAGCAATTAGCTTATCTTCTTCACCTGCAAACTTTGATAGGAGCGAATCCCCTCTCTTGATATTTGCGGTTTGCAAAAGAGACTTCAATTCTTCTGTCTGGGTAGAAGAGTCAGGCGTATTGGTAGATGCTGATATTGGCATGCAAAAGTTCATACTCGTCATGAGTTGCTCAAACTCTTCCCATTGAGTAATGATGCATCCCTTTTCCTTCTCATCTACTTCTTCTTCTTGGGATGACTCATCGACAACATCATTCCTACCCTGCTCTCCTTCAGTAGCAACGGCGTCAATGTTATCTTGATCTTCCACTACAGTGCTGAGCATATCCTTAAAGCCCATTGCAAATTTGTTGCCGATGCTATCAACAAGTGATAATGCATCCTGTTCAAAGTTAGTAGTATTACCCTTATGCTCATCCTCATCTACCGATACCGATGCCATCTTTAGTAACTTTGATAAAGTTAGATATTCCTCCTCTTTTGTACGACTTGCAATAAACTTTGGATTGGTAAGTTCACTCAATAAACTCTTATTCTCATCATTATCAGTTGTGCTTTCAATTATCTTATCTAGGCAACTATCCACAGTGGTATCATTTGCAACTACTGTACCATCGGCGGCGGCGGCAGCTATAGCATCTAGATTTGATTGCTGTTCCATCTGCTCATCTTGCTTTGCCTTTAATGTTTTCAAATGTTCAATCAAAATATGTTTTCTACCCACATAGTGTTTCATCAATTTAGCTTCTTGTTTCGATGATAGGTTAATACTTGTTACTAGTGATTTTAATTCAGCTTCGTCAATCTTTGTTTTCTTGTTCTTACTACCACGGCGGCGGTTGAAGAGTGATGCTATAGATGAAGTCTTTTTCTTCATGTTAAAATTAAACCCCAACTCATTCAACATATCAACTCTACTATTATCAAGTTTAGATGTAGCAAATAACTTCCGTTGTTTATCACTCCATGAACGTAATTGTACAGAGGATATTGAACCTTGTATTTGATGACCGACAGGTATAGTATTGCAATTACCAGTTTTTGTTTTAAGTGTTTGGAGTGCTTGGTAGTACTTATTCCATTCGTTGATACTACTCCTACGGGCGGCGGGTGTTGTTGATGACTTCGTCATATTACTTTTTTGTTGTGCAAAGGTATATTGTTATTTGATTGACAGCAGGCGTTGGTTATGATTGTGATGTTTAACAGCAGAATAGAATGCTATGTATGATACTGCGGTGCATTGTTGTATCTACTAGCCATGTGGATCTCTATTAACCAACGCTTTCCATCTCCGTGCGTTGATAGTAGCGCCAATTGAGTGAGTGAAGAATGAGAGAAGAGAGAGATAGCTAGATAGAGAGAAAAAGGATACCGGAAGGTATCCTCCCCCTAAGTAAGTGGTGAACTAGACTCTGTTGGCCTGACGTGATGGAGGATTCAATACTTATTACTCACGTGCTCAAGAAAGAGTAGTTTATCAAATTCATTTATTTTTATAGACTTCATTTCTCAATAAACTTTTACTCATTCCAACAAACAATCAAGTGAAAGATAGGCACGTTTTCCATACTCAGAGTTTCATGCAATCAGATTTGTGACCATCACTCCAATGTTTCACTTGACACTCTTTGGAGCAATACCAAATTGACTTGCATTTTGCACAGCGTTTGAATTCAACATCGGCATCCGCCTTTTTATGGCATGTTGCGCAGTTTTGTTTCACTAAATTCTCCACTTTCTCAACCAATGAAGCTGCTTCTGACCTTGACCTACCAAGGGAGTCTAGCTCATATCTTGTGCATGTCACTTTGGTAGCTTTCCTGCCCCAAAAAAGTATAAGTGGGGTTAACATTAAACCAGGACCGAATACTTTATCTTCAATAGACATATCAAGTAATGTTCGTGCAAGGGCATAATAAGCTTTCTCGTATCCCTTCTTTGCAGCTTCTTCAAAGTAATGCCTCGCCCTATACAGCAACTGTGATTTACTCAGCTCGAGCAAATTAACAAAATTTCCCCAGAAAGTATTTTGAAATACTGATCCCATGTTATAGGCTAGCATTCCGTCAAACTTAGGGTCGTCCTTGTAAAGCTTGTGGTGACTGTGATGATATGCAAGAGTTGTGTAACGAATAGCATTCTCAAGGGCATCTTTGCCGGCATCTCCGTCTGGACCAAAATACACATTCGCTAATTCCACCATGGCATCAACAAGTCCAAGATCGGCCGCCTCTTTTAGAAACTGTATCGCCTTTGCATCTGATTGGGGTAGTAGATCGGCAAAGTTTTCATTACCCCAACTACTGTTATTACCTTCTCTGCAGAGCAACCCCATTTGATACAATGCAATTGGATGACGTTGTTCAATAGCGAGATTGAGCAATTCCAAACCTTTCTTTACATTCCTTGGAAACCCACTATCACCATAAAGATAACTTTTTCCTACAGATACTAGAAACTGAGGTTGATGCTGCTTCTCTGCACGTATTTTTGATAGCCTAAATTCATCAGCTGGAGTACTATTACCTCGACAAAGAGGACAGCACTTTAATTTTCTGTTCTCGTTACTTTCGTAACATTCCCAGCACATACCACCACCGCAACATGCAAACGCTACCATTGTATTGTAACTTACAAATGGAATATCTTCAAGGCATATGGGGCACTCTGATGTATGCGGAGAATGTGCCTCCGCATGTTCACTGACAATCGATTCAATCCTTTCCTTTTCGAAAGTAAGATCATACGCCTCTTCCTTTTCTGTGAGTTGCATCCGAAGAAGGGCAGTTTCTCGAAGGAGGGCCCTTTCAGCCTCACGTGCTTTTGAATCGACTGATGAGTTCTCTTTCTGCTCTGCCAACTCTTTCAACTTATCAACTAAGTTCTTTTTCTGCTCGGAGATTTCTTCCTTTAGTTTTTGTTGCAGCGTGGCAATATCATACTCTTCGCTGTTTTTATTTGCATTATCTGGTGTTGGACTATCATGAGGTTTCTGTTGTTTTTGTTGTTGTTGGGGTTGTTGTACTTTACCACCGGCCTTACTATTCTTATTAGACTTCTTAGATTTCTTTCCCATTGTTATTCTATGAATGCATTTAAGAAGAGAGTGATGGGATTAGATGAGTATCGCAAGGCATTGATTGTATATCAAACTCCCAACTACTCTAATATGTTTATCCGTACCACCAACACGTATACTCATTAAAATATACCACCTAAAATCTCTACTAATATATATGATACTATATTACTCAACTTCTATCCGCACCAATACATGCCTAACGAAGATACGATATCACCTATATACATAATCTTCAAGACACATATCTCTATCCTTATTGCAAACCGTTCCATAAATACACTGTATCCAATAATAAAAAATAAACTCACCTAATACATACGCGAGGGGAGGTAATACCTTGCCTATCCTCTCCATCAATATATATCGTCCTAGAGTATGAATTATTGTGCGTGTGTGGAATAATTAAATATTAACAGCCGCGCAAGCGCGCTAGCCCTCCGGGGGCACCTGCGGTGGGCTGAAGTTAGGGCCCCAATAGTGTTTTCCCCGGTTAGAATAGGGAGTAAAATAGCAACAGGGACGACGACGAAGATGGAGAGAAAAGGAGGTACTAAATATATGAAGAATTAAACCAAACTAAGGTTGATTAGTATTCTTGGAAGAGTTGATATAGTCCAATACACTAGGTTGTGTATTAACAAAGCCGTATCATGATAATAGATGGCTTTCAATTGGTGGTGTTCATGAGACCTAAATTACTTGAGCCCTCAAATTTGTGACATCATAAGCGCAACGACACCTTACTTTCATATAACAGCCCCCCACAACAGGGTAGGTATGGCCTGATAATACTAATAGCAATAGAAAACTCTGCTACCTAGCTCTTCTACTTATTGCAATAATGAAGAGAAATAAAAGACCGAGAGATGCTGTTCAAAACAATGACAGAGTTGAAGAGCCTTTGACGATGAGTGGCGGCAAAATACGACCACTTCATTTCAACTATCGAACAATATCAATGTCAATATCAATATCATGTTGCTTACTATTACTCGCTTCCTCCTCTTCATATTCCCTTGTATCCGCCACCAAAGACAATGATAGTGGGAAACCAACCAATCTTCGCCGCAACAACAATAACAAACAACAAAAACAACGCACTCTAGCAAACTCACCACTATGTCCATCCCCCTCCTCATCAGGCACATACCCCACAAACAACTGTCACGGATACATACACTGTACAAATGGTATACAATCATCAAATGTTATACAATGTTCAAGTGGTACATTATTTGATGTTCAAAGTAAATTATGTACCTGGCCACATTTGTTGGAGGATGGTTGTAAAGTTGGTGATGAATTGTTAGAATTTGATGATACCATTGACAACAATATCAACGCTAATAACGAAGAGATGAATAACGATCAAGAGCTACATTCACTAGACAACTATTGTCCACCAAATTATAGTGGATTGGCACCACTTCAAGATTGTATTGGATATGTCGATTGTCAAAATGGAGTAGCCAAACGTTCCAAGGCATGCAATAGTTCAAATAATTTGAAGTTTGATATAATGACATTATCTTGTATAGCTAATATGAATGAGAATGATTGTGAAGTTTATTATAATATTGATGATGAAAAGCAGCAACAAGAGCTTGATGATTCTATAGCCAATGACAATAATAACGGCGCACCGACACAGTCACCAATAAATGGCATCTCCAACAACAAGCGATCTGAATATCAAACACAAATAATATCATGTCCACCAACTTACACTGGATATAAATCATTACCAGGATGTACATCCTACATCTATTGTCGTGATGGAGTTGAAGAAGGACGATATACCTGTGGATCGGGTACCATCTACAATGGCGAAATCTGTGTATGGGCTCAAGATTATAATTGTGATAGTACATTAATACCAACATATACACCATCATCAAGTCCAACGTATAAACCATCAAATACACCATCGTATTCACCAACACCATTAAACATGGAGGGTTCAATCTATTATCCAAATTTTATGAAGGGCATATGTTTAAATGATGGTAATCAACCTATAGGTGTTGATAAGATGTATCTATTCTCAACATCATCTGGTTGTTGTTCAACTTACTTTCCATCAAATATGGAATTATGTTTAGATGCCACATCACCCACGCCTGCACCGTCACCTACGTACGGTGCAATTTGGTATCCTGATTATACTAATGACATCTGTCTTTCCAAAGTTGACAATGAACCATCGATATATGAAACAAATTTCTTTTACACCTACAATGAATGTTGTGCCTTCAATTACATTATCAACAAATCACATTGTTTAGAGAATAAACCAAATATGTATTATCCAGATTATTATAATAATATATGTTTAAATGATGGTAAACAAAGTATATGGGAAGATAATTTATATGACAGTTATGAAGAGTGTTGTGATATGGATTGGATTGATAGTGAGGTTTGTATGGAGGCAAAAATGATGACGGTGGTTGATGATGCAAATGATGAAGAGGGGAGTGGGAATGATGTTGAGTTGGCTTTGTACTATCCTGACTTGTAAGTTTTTTGAATCTTTTTTGCTGTGGAGGGCTTTGAAGGGTTTAACTTTTACTCACTGATATGTTTCGTTTTACTGCAGAGAGAACAATGTATGTCACTGTGATGGACAAGCTTCTGAATATGAAATGAACTTCTTCTCAAGCTATGACTCATGCTGTGAGTTTGATTGGTTTGATGATATCGGAACTACACTATGTAAGCATGCCAAACCTGTCCAAGAACCCAAGTGTGTTGGTACTGTAATCATCGATGATGCCGATGATCAAGCACCAAGTCCACCAAATGACAATGCAATATACTATCCTGACAGGACGAATAGCATCTGTCTCGATGATGATCAAGGATTTAAACAAGCTGTGCAATATACCAACATACGAGATTGTTGTAATGATCCTTGGATTACATATGAAACTTGTATGAATCATGCTATCATTACATACCCAGCTCCTCCGCCGACTCCATCACCAATAGTTAGTGCAAAGCAGCCAGTTTGGAATCCGTGGTATCCTGATTATGTATACCAGCTGTGTCGAAATGATGGTAAGCAGTCAAGAGAAACTGTTAATCTCTTTGTTGATATGGAAGATTGTTGTATGGCTGAGTATATGGATACTAATGCTTGTTTGGCTAATACTATAAGTTAGTAAAAGATAAACTAGGTAGATTAGCATGTGTAGGCAGGAGTTATATCTAAAAGATTTCATCCTTAGACTATTTATTACTATCTATATATCTCCAAACACTACATAGGCAACCCCTGTCTTCATATTCCGAACAACAAGGTTGTATCAGAAGAAGGGAGGCGCCTTTCTCCTAAACACATATCACATCTCAAACTGTTCATACACATAACAACAATTATTGATGAAAGCTTCTTTAAGCACGAATCTCAGCCTGAAGTTCAGCAGCAGGGGCAACTTGCTCTTCAGCATCACGTCCATCCTCCATCTCGGGAGACTCTTCTTCTTCAGTCTCTCCTTCCATGGGTAAACTCAACTTCTTAACCTCCTGAGTATCAATAACAACAACTTCAGGTTCAATAGGCGTTCCGCCGGGTGAGAAACCACAGGTTAGGTATTGTTCCATTAATGCCAACGCGTTGGCCATGACACCTGGTTCTTGTTCGTCTTGGGGTGCTTCGGCATCTTGAGCCTTGTCATTTGAGTAGAAACCAATGGTTACACGATCATCTTGCTGTACGGTTTCTACACCGGGTTCTTCGTTGGTGTGGGAGGGTTCAACATCGGGTGATTCTTGTTCCTTGGGGGCTTCTTCAGCGGCGGCAGGGGGTAAGACAGCATCTTCTTCCTCCTTCTTCTCGGTACATGTCATCATCTCAGTTAATACAGCTGCAAAGGAGGTAGCAACCTCGGCAGATGGAGATTCTTCAATAGGGGACTCTTCCTCTTCCATCTTGTCTTCGTCTTCTGGAACTAGGGCAACCTCAGTTTCATTCTCGGTGGAACTAACTGACATTTCGGATGTACGCTTTTCCAAAACATCGACTGTCTCCTCCTTCTCGACGACAGCGGCGGCGGGTGGTGTGGTAGTAGTCTTCTTGGCCTCCTCCTCGAAGGTATAAACACCATTCTTTTGTACCTTCTTGAGTTTCTTCGATTTGAAGGATGATTTGAGTGACTTACTCATCTTCTTGATGGTAGGATGCTTTGATAGGAATGATTTGCCCATGATTGCAAGATGTTTATGTTTAGGTGTATAAGATGGCTGTAGTGGAATCGGTGATCGATGGTTATTGCAAAATGGTATTGGGTTGATAATTTATGAGAGCAACTGCTGCTAGTGCTTCTGCCTTCGATATGAATTATTCAAATTGATTCGAATTGAGCGAGGAGTATCAAACAATTATGCAAGTAGATAATGCTCTCAATAATTGTCTCTATCCTAAAAATGTTTTATAGCTTGCAAGGTAATTGTATATAAAAAATACTGTATTACCTTCCTATGTAGGATACGATATCCTTTTTATTCTCATAGAAATCGTCTTCACTCACATCGTTGTTACTCTAAAGAATCAATGATGGCAATGATTGACAGCAACAATATTTCAATAGGCGTACGAGATTGCATGCAATGCACGAGATTATTTCTGCCTATTAAATTTTGATGCATCTACAATAATAATTTGATTGCTCTCATATTATACCACTCAACATCTACTAGACTACATACCGTCAATCAATCAAATAGATAGATATATAATTGCAAATCTTAATATATCACCACTATCAATCATGAGATTCTCAAGAAAGAAATCAGTAACAATAACAGATAACATAACAATTCCATCACAAGTACTAACAGCCAAGGAATATGATCAAAGTATCGGCAGCGCCAATCCAGCAAACAACAATGCATCATCAAAATCACACTTTCATGATGCTGCAATTGCCAAGAGTGCACATACTGCCAAGTTACGTATGTTATCCAAGAGGGCCAAGAGGAAGAAGAAGAAGAAGAGTATTTTAAAGAATGGTAGTACTACTTCATCATCTGCTGCTACTACTACTAAACAGAAGGAAGGTATCAAGAATAGCAACAAACCAAAGGTCAGCAGTAATGGTGCCTCAAAGGATAGTAGTACCCCTACTACCCCTACCTCTAGCACCAACACCGCCGCCAAAATGTCAATCACAGTCAATGGTAAACCAATATTAAACATTGAACCTAATGCAACACCCGAAGATGTACAGACTTTTCTAAGTACATTACAAAGTACATTACAATGTGGATTACAAAGTAAGTCGGAACAACAGAAGAAGAAGAAGAAGATTGTTGAAGAGGACGAGGATGATGTTCAAGAAGATATCTTACCAACCTCAACTTCTGAAACTGAAGCATCATCCGAAGAAGAACTAGACGATATCCTACCAACTACAACTTCAGAAACTGAAGCATCCGCAGAATCAAGAGATAGTGACATCAAATTGGGTCCACGTGCAACACAAAAATTTGAACAAATGGAAAAGGATATGGATGCCGAGGTTTCATTATATGATGATAAGTTGGGTAAGAGTTTACGAACCTTGTTGGAAATGAAGAGTAAGATGAGTGGTAAGTTCTGTATAGTATAGTCCGTTGGATTGTTTTCGTGATCTGACATGCCCGCTCTCTATGCTGCCTCAGCTTGTAATCCTATGGCCCAAGAAGGAAAAGAGGAGACGGCCGATGAGAAGGAAGAGGGTAAGGCCACAGACGGAGTTGAGGAACTTGTATCACAAGTTGCACAAGTTGTAGAGAATGTTCAGGAGACTATTACAGATGCCTCCAAGGAAGTGCAGTCGTTGATCTTTCCTGAAGTATCTATCCAAGAATCTTCCACTACCGTCGGGTCTACATTCGATGAGGGTAGTACCCTATCTGACAAGTCATGGAAGCATGAGCTTAATGGATATCGTCTCACTGGTCAGACATCTGATATTCGTCTTAAAACCACTAATGATGATATTAGTGCAGACCCTTCCATCGAGACCATTGAGAAAGAAGGCGATATTCTCATTGGATTTGATCAACATGTCCATACAGGTGGTGTTGAAAAGAAGAAGAAGTCGAGGCAGAAGAGCCTTGTTGATCCCTACCAAATGTCATTGATTCTTGATGGTGTAGCGGTACAATCCCTCACGCTTGGCGCCGCGGCCATGAAGATGATTAATGATATGATATCTGAGGCCAAAGGCAATGTCACAACATGTGATGTTCTAAATGGAGGCGCCGAGCAAGAGCAACTTGAAATAGATCTCAAGAATTCCCTTTCTGTTGAAGAAAATGAAGTGGTAGAAGTACAGGCTCCTCCTACTACTGAAGAACAAGATACTTCGTTCATTCATCCTTTGATCCTAGAAAAGTTAAATAGCTTCGTCGAACAAGCCATGGTCAATATTGAACAGGCCAAGGTTACCACCATTAGTAACATTGAACATGCTAAGACTGCCACCATGAGTACCATCACTAGTACTGGTAACGATCTTCAAAAGGCTATATTCAAGGCTGGAGAAGATAACAGGAATGATAACCTTTCTTTCGAACGAAGTACTTCTGAAGATGACTCAATCGACGCTCATATCAACTTCTGAGCATTCGGGGAGTGAGAAGATGCATGTTTGTTTGAGGGTGAGTGGTTATAAAGAGTCTTAGAGAGTGCTGTACAGGGTATATAGAGTGTTAGAGTGTATAGAGTGTTAGAGTGTGAGTGTTGACAAAGGTTTTATTTAGAGATGTTGTACAGGATTCCTTGTATAGAGTGTTAAGATGTGTATAAGTGAAAGTGAAATGTGATAGGTTGAAATAGGTAGAAGCCCATCCATAGATAACTTTGGACGGGGATGTAACAGATAAATATTAGTTCTTTCAAAGTAAGAGTAGTCAACGTATGAAATGATCATATCATCACTTGGTTGTGACCCGTGAGCAGAGAGAAGGTAGTTTCGTACAGAAGCCCTCTAGATAACGAACCTACCTAACCATTGTTTTTTTTTGTGTTGTCTGTTGTATCGTAGGCAGTTTTAGTGGTTGTCTCTAGTCAGTTATGTGCTTGATGCCTTGGCTTGGCCGCCTCTCAACATAATCCTTTATAGATATGTTGGCATGGACTGGATAGATTATGATACACCCGCCGATGATGTAGTAGACAACAGAACAACAGTCATCATGTGACATCAAAAAGAAAAATCTTGACGGGGTTCTTGTCGTCACATTATAAGATGAGAATGAGAACCGAAGCCTATCTTCCACTCTTCACATGTTGGTACTAAACACAAAAGAAGAAACAAAACAAAGAAAGAAATATGATGGTACAATCATATTATGGTACAGACGAACCCTTGTGGATCGACAAGGCGTGGTTAAACACAGTAGTAGTTGTTGGTCTAACATGCTTTATTTTATGTTTAAAGTATTTATCAAAAGTACACACATCCAAAATGGGTATGATATACGGTATTGTTGGTATGTCTGCTCTAATTATTGGTTATTGGGTAAGTAATATCTATATAAAAATATATATCATTGTCATGCAATGAATGCACATAAATAATATTATGAACACATGATGTGCACTTTTCTAATGGATTAATAATTAAATACATAACTCTCATTTCCTTTATACCAATTACAATAAGATCGATGAAACATATACTTATGATGATGGAAGATGGTTAATTGCAATATCAATGGCACCTGGAATAATTATTGGTATGGTTAGTGCATTATCTGTTGAAATAACCGGCTTGCCTGAATTGGTCGGGGCATACAATGGCTTTGGTGGCCTTGCAGCGGCATTGGAAGGCATTGGTTTATACTTAGATCCTTATGCAAAAGATTTTGTAAGAGGCGGTGAAGTAGTTGCTGAACAAACTTCTTCAATGCTTTGGGTACAAGCAATTGCATTGGTACTGTCAATAATCATTGGTATGATCACATTCACGGGAAGTATGGTGGCTGTTTTGAAACTTCATGGTACAATCTCATCAAAGCCGAGAGTCATACCACAACGTCCACTTGTGTCACTCTTCTTCTTCATTGCACTGATTGTCTTTGGGACTTTATCTTTCACGGGAGGTCAAGATTGGAACGACAGAGGATTGGGTATAGCCTTCATCATTATCGTTGCTCTTCTTTCCAGTTTATATGGTATCGTTGCTGTAATGGCAATCGGAGGAGGCGACATGCCAGTATCAATCTCGTTCCTCAATTCTCTCTCCGGACTATCAACTAGGTAAGAGCAGATATGTGTATGTATTTCTCACTACTCAAGTATATAATCACAACTCATGTTCAATATCTCTGTAGTATGGCTGGCTTTATGCTATCAAACAAGGCTCTGATTGTAAGTGGAGCCTTCGTTGGAGCATCTGGAAAGTCCGCGTTAGTATTGTTTTGTACTGAAGTCTCAATGATTTGAATACTTCGTTTGAACTTTGTTTGCCTTTATTTGATTGCCTTTACATCCCATATCACTAACATATGTTACTATCATCTCTCTTCATCTCCATAAACTGTCAAACGCGCATCTTCCAGGTATCATTCTAACACTAGTCATGTGTTATGCTATGAATAGAAGTATGTCAAAGGTTTTGGTCGGAGGATTTGGTAGTGGAGGAGGTGCTAGTGTTACCACGAAGAAGACCGATGTAGTTGGTACTGTAAAGCAAGTTCTTGCGGAAGATGTTGTTGAAATGCTGACCCAATCAAAGAAGATCATTATTGTCCCCGGATATGGAATGGTGAGTGTTCTTAGTTGCTACTTCATTGCTTTAATATTCGAAGTTCGACTCTAATCTGCAACTTTACTTATAGGCGGTTGCAAAAGCTCAATATGCCATTGCTGAACTGGCAACTAGGCTTCGTGAGAGAGGAATATCTGTACAATTTGCTGTCCATCCAGTAGCTGGCCGTCTCCCAGGTCACATGAATGTATTATTAGCAGAGGCAAAGGTTCCTTATGATATAACATTCTCCATGGATGATATAAATTCAGATTTTAGTCAATGTGATCTTGCCATTGTCTTGGGTGCTAATGATATTGTCAACCCCTCAGCTCAAACAGATCAAAACTCGCCAATAGCAGGGATGCCCGTTCTTCAAGTATGGAAGGCAAAGCAAACAATATGTATGAAGAGGAGTTTAAATGTGGGATATGCTGGAGTTGATAACTCTCTCTTTTATATGCCCAACAATTTTATGTTTCTTGGTGATGCCAAGAAGACCCTAGAACAAGTACTTAATTTGTTGTCCGCCAGTACACCAACCCCTGACAACAACAATGCTGAAACAGCTGATGTAGAGAGTCAACAAAAGAAGCTTGAGGAAGAGAGTACGGCATTCCTTGATCACATACCTGATCTTCAAAGCAACACCTTTTTAAGAGTAGGCATTTGCAAGGAGCTTGATGAGAGCGAGAAAAGAGTAGCCATGGTTCCTCAAGTAGCAAAGAGTCTACTCAAGTCTGGCATCCAAATAGTTATTGAGAGTGGAGCAGGTGATAATGCAAGATTTAGTGACGGGTCATACGCAGAAGTTGGCGGTCAAATAAAGGAGTCGGCAAAAGAAGTATATGATACCTCAAATGTTATCATAAAGATACAAGCGCCAACACTGAACGAGCTTGATATGCTTGGAGCTGGGAAGACCTTGATTAGCCCTATTAGTCCACAAACAGATGCAGGTATGGAGCTCTTGCATAAAGCAAGAGATGCAGGTATTAATTTGTTGGCAGTTGATGCCGTTCCCCGAGTATCACGAGCTCAGAATATGGACGTTTTGAGCTCACAAGCAAAGCTGGCAGGATACCGAGCAGTTGTGGAAGCTTCCAATGCATATCAGAGATTCTTACGGGGCGAGGTAACCAGTGCTGGTTCTTTTCCCGCGGCAAAAGTCCTCGTGATCGGATGTGGTGTTGCTGGGCTTGCTGCGATTAGTGCTGCAGTTAGTTTGGGCGCTGTCGTCCGAGCATTTGATACCCGCTTAGACTGTAAAGAGGAAGTAGAATCACTTGGTGGGATCTTCCTTACACTCAACTTTAATGGAGAAGAAGAAGGTGACACAGGAGGTACTGGCTACGCAAAAGTAATGAGTGATGAGTTTTACAAGAAAGAAATGAATCTGTTTAAAGAGCAGGCAAAGGAAGTCAACATTATCATTACTACTGCCGCAATTCCTGGGCGACGTGCTCCTATATTGTTAAAGAAAGAAGCTGTTGATAATTTGGCTCCTGGAGCTATCATTATTGACCTTGCTGCTTCGACTGGAGGTAACTGTGAGCTGACTAGGCCAGGAGAAACCCACTTATATGACAATCGAGTCACAATAATTGGTGCCACTGACCTACCATCAAGAATGGCATACCAGAGCAGCTACATGTATGCCAACAATATGCAAGCTTTATTGGAGTTGCTATGTCCAAAAGATGAACGAAAGTTGGTCATCAACATGGAGGATTCGGTTATACGAGGAATGACATGTGTTGTTGACAACACCATCACTTGGCCGCCTCCGCCAACCGTCAACCAAACACGTGCTACCAAGACTACTACTCAAAAGAAGGACGACTTCCTGATTGTACATCAAGAAAGGAGGAAGTCATCTACAGTCTTTTCCAAGCGTATCTTGGACTTGACAACAATTGGTGAAGTATGTGCAATCATCTTCCTAGTCGTCTTCGCTATCATTCTTGGATTCTTTGCACCAGTATCATTTGTAAACCAGTTGCTTTACTTTATACTCGCTGGTTTCCTTGGTTCATATCTGATTTGGGACGTTGAGCCTGCACTCTTCTCGCCTTTGATGTCAACAAGTAATAGTCTCTCAGGTAAAGATCTGTTCGTGTCTTTGCGTTTTTGTTCATATCATATGCTCACTTTTCGAACGTATCTTCTTCTTTAGGTGTTGTCATATTGGGCGGTATTCTAATGGCGTCCACTGACAGTGGGTCTGCAACTAATGTTTTAGGTTGTACAGCAATATCTGTGTCAGCGATCAATGTTTGTGGAGGCTTTGCTGTATCCTATCGCATGCTTCTAATGTTCAATAAATCTTCCGGTACTTCTCAATAAATCTTCCGGTACTTCTTAGTTCAACACATAAACTTATCTTAAAGGAAAGTTAACCTAATATACATTGCCATAAAGCTCAATCACTACTCAAATACACATGCTCATCTCCTCGAGCGCTTAGAATTTTGAGCTGAAACTTCAGCATCGTCCATAGCAACATCATCAATACCTCTCTTATTATCTTCACCTTCCTCTTCCTCGTCATCCTCATCTTCTTCCGAAATAACACCCAGGAATTCACAATGGGAAATCTTCTGGTCTGTCTTGGGCATGTTGCATATTTGAAAGGCATACATATTCTCACCATCAGACACAAGAGCTGCCTCCTCACGGAATGCAGTTGGCTTAAAGTTTCCAGCGAGTTCATGTCTGCGGTAGATATCAACCATATTCTGCATCGTCTCATTGTTGGCCATATTTCGAAGATGCTTAAGTACATGAGATATAAGCTTATCCATGGTTGTTAATTCATAGGCGTTATTACCCAACAAATGTCTGACTCGATCCTCAAACTTTCCACCCTCAGATGGCTCAGAGGCTCCAACTCCGGACTCAATTAATGAATATACAAGGCCTATAAATGCATCGTAACGCTTCTTTCCTTCATTGGGATCACCCTTATATGTGAGTTTCTCTGTATGCCTACTCAAAGCTTTGTCCTTGCTAACATCTGTGGCAAGCTTCTTGGCAATGATGAGACGTTTGATGAGAAGCTGATGTAGACGGAAGAAGAGGTACAAACACTGTGTACCAATGATCATATGATCATCAGATCGCAGAGGTACTTCTGGGTCGTTCGAGCGGAGTTGCTCTGTAAGAAGTGACGGCTCAACAGGATCAAGTGAACCGAACACAGCATCAGGTTTAAGAAGTGTTGTATCCGGCTTGGATGGGTAGGAGACTTCATATACACGATCATCTTCATTGTATTGAACAACCTTGCCCTCTCCCAATGTTGTTGACACAAGTGTCTCGGGAGGGAAGGGGACGTGATTTGTTAATGAAAAGTAGCCGGTATCAACGGCACCCTTGACATCTGGCTTCATGATCTCCTCTTTGACAAACTTTCCAGCAGCTGTTGGGACATTGTCAGCAGCATTTGCTTCATCTTCTCCTCCACTGCTGCTCTTGCTTTGATCATCATCGCCATCATTACTACCCTTCTCTCCATTTTCCATGGAAGTGCTATTCTCTTCGTCGTCTTCCTCAATTAACTGAGGCGAAGCGGAGAACGAAGCTGCAGGAGTTGACATCCACGATAAACCAAGTCCAAACCATGGGCCAATAAAGTCACGCCAAAGACGGAAGATTCTTTCCTTGTCACCAGGATTGATTGATCCACGTTCTAATGCGAAAGCGATGATACGATAGGCATCCTGTTGTGCCCAACTGTTACAATCGTAGACGAAACTCATGTGAGGAGTAAAGATTGTCTTGGTAGGCAAGGGTAAGCCTTTCAAATCCATACTCTTACGGGGAATATCACGACCCATGGTAATCTCGTAAAACGTCCCGTGTTCCTCCTTGGCCTTGTCCATACGACTATTACATGTAGCCTCGCTCTCTAGACCATCATTAGCGGCACGGTCCTTAATCTCTGCAACAAGTACACGTGTCGACGTGACTTTCTTATCGATGGTACGCCACGTGATGGATCGATGATCCACACTCTTGTAATAATTGTGCTCACCCAAATCCTTCCATTTCTTGTTGAGCACCTCACGAGCGGCACGGAATTCCTCATCCTTCTGACGGAGACGGTTCATAACGATAGGAAGTGCCACAGCAGGATTTTTAAAGCATAGTTGGAGCATTTCCGATCCATCATCGCCGTAGATACGTCTAATGGCATGCTTGTGGATCACTCCCAAGACACGTCCATCGAGAGTATATTGATAGATTTTGCCACCAAGGCCAGCTCCGTCAGGAATACTTGTTCTCTTCACCATAGATCCCTTTGTCGTTTGCAATTCATTATCAGATAAGAACTTCAATTCATCATAAATCTTCGTCAAGCGCTGCAATGTCGTGGCATTAGAATCGATGCACATGTCAATTTCGAATCTCATGTCCTCAGTTCGGAATAATGTCTCCTCATACTGATTCTTGCGCATATGTCTGAAGCTGTTACCTTCCTCACTGCCCAAGGGAAGGCTGACCCACACATCATTCAACACTTTTGCTTCCTCCGTTGATCGTTCACTACATGGTGGGGCGGGATAATCTCTCGGTAATGCACGGTATGAAGGCGAACAGCGACGACAACGACTGAAATCAATCTCGGACAGGGGTACACTATGCCATGAATCGTCATGTGTAGGTGCATCAGGAGATCCAACAGCGTTGATGATACCCTTAAACTCCTCAAACAGATCCTTGTGCTTGCCCAAAAGACGCTCAACGTAACCCAACATATCATTCCTCGACAGAATTTCTTGAGCATACATATCAAGCGTCTTGATAAACTCGGCATAGGCTTGTCCATCACGGGAGAAGGATGTTAAGGCTGCCTTGACAAGATCGAAGAATTGACGTTCCACACCAGCATTATACACGAAGTTAGGCTGTTTACCCGATGCTGCGGAACGCTGAGGAGATTCCATTCCAACCTCATCTGGCTGAGTCATATCAATAAACTTTTGTGCGGATTGAGGGGCCAATCCTTGACTCTTTCCCTTTGGAGTTGCACCACCACGAAAACCAGGACCACCCCTTTGCTGCTTGGTAGAAGCCTCGAGTGATGCGGCACGTTGCCTGGCCTCTGCTTCAGCGGCAGCTCGACTCAATCGTTCCTTAGCCTGTTCTTGTACAGCATCTGGCAAGAAGAATGTAAACTCCCTCAGTAAATCAGGGTGATCAGAAAACAAACTTGACACCTGTTCGAGAACTTCCTTAATACCGCGTTGCTCCTTTTGATAAGTGTGTAAGATCTCAAGGAAGGTGTGGTAAATACGTGGTTGATTGGCGAAGCGTTTCTTAATGTTGGTCACGTACATGATGGCATGATCGAATTCAATTGTACGAGTTGCAGCAGCTCCTTGCTGTTGCTGTTGAGTCATACCACCTTGCTTCTGCTTGGCATTTTGAGCAGCCATCATTTGCTGCTGCTGTTGAGGCGTTGGTTTCATACCCATTCCCATAGCCGCTGCCCCTCTTCCTCCTCGTCCACCGCGTCCAACAGCACTGCCTCGTCCTCCTCGTCCTGCCATACCACGTCCTTGAGGCATGCCTCGTCCACGTCCGAATGCGGCTCCTCTACCACCGCGTCCTCCACGACCTGCATCTCTCGCACCAGCCAAACCAGGACCGATGAACACTGGCTCTGCATCTCCCATTTTCATTTCAATCTTGTACCCGTCTGGTAAGAATGTATTGAATCCTAAAATCAAATTGTTATATCCATGGAATAGTCGACGTACACGATTAATAACACCAATAGTGTCCACTTCCTGTGCCTTGAAATTCTTCATAATCTCAAGGAACTCATTGTAAATACGTGGACGGTCACCAAATTCAAGCTTGACTTGGTCGAGGTAAAGCAAGGCATCTTCCACCTTTAGTTCACGTCCCATGCCTGGTCCTTGTGCGGCTGCTGCCCCTGACAATACCTCACCACTTCTAGAAGTAGGTGTCCTGATAATAATACCATCATCGGGTAAATCGTCACCACCCATCTTAGGCATTGCTGGCATTTTTGAATCAGCTGCTGGCATCTTTGAATCTTCTGGTGGTTTGGCAGGCATCTTTTGATCAGAAGGGGAAAGTGCTGGAGTTGGAGGCATTTTAAGACTTGCACTGGCGGTGGAAGCACTACCTGTTGTCTTGGGAGCAAGATTTGGCATTTTAATTGGAGGGGACTTCTTCTCTTCGACAGCTGCAGGCTTCTTGTCTTCTTCTTGTGGTGGCGGTTTCTTGGCTTCATTATTATCAGTAGCAGCAGGTTTGGCATTATTGGTGGCAACAGGAGGAAGTTTCTCTGCAGGTGGCACAGCAGTCTCTTTCGTAACCGACTCCTTCTTGTCTTCGTCATCTTCCTTCTTTTCTTCAGTGGTCGAATCTTTTACTGCATCAGTCATTTCCACATCCTTGGTGGCTGCTGTTGATACGGCTGCTTCTTTCATTTCAGCATCTTCTTTAGCCGCTGGTGGTGGAGACGGCTTAGGTGGCTCCTCGGCCGCAGAAGGTTTCTCAAATATTAACATGTCTACAGCCGCCTTTTTATCCCTCTCATCAGGCTTCTGTTTTGAGTAGAAAGAAATGGAAACAGATATGAGTTGTTGAAAGAATGCTTTAATGACACAAGATATGAACAAAAAAAGATGTGTATACTTACCATTGATAACCATTCTGGTTTCTTAACTTCCTCTTCAACCTTCTTGGGTGGTTCAGCAGTAACACTAGCAGAAGTTGTCTCTTCATCCTTCTTGTTGGTAGGGGGTTCAGAAGTAGACACTGACGGTGCAAGAACCGGTGCTGTCTCCACAACTGGTTTATCAACTGGAGGAGGGGCAGGTACCTTGGTTTCAGTAGCAGAGGATGTACTACCATTGCCCATACCAGATAGGAAGGATAGTGTACTACCCGGAGGTGGTTTTGGTTTATCTTCCAAGGGCGTAGGTGCCTTTGTAGGGATTGCAGCAGTTGACTCCTCACTCGTCTCCTTCTTTTCTGGCCATGAATCTGGTTTAGGCGTAGGCTGTGTATCAGGTGGCTTGGGGGCAGCATCGGTTGAGTTGTTATTGTTTGTCACATCAGATGTGGGCAATGTCGATTTTTCAGGCATGGTGGATGGTTGTGTAATCGTAGTTGATTCTTCTGCCGGTTTAACGGGAGGTACAGATGTCTCCTTTGGTGGTGGTGGATTAGTATCTCCCTCCCCATTGCTTGATGGAGGTAGATTAGGCTCCATATTGTAGGTGTATTGAGTTGGTTCTCTATCATTTCATTTGTGTTCATTTTGGAGGCGATGAGGAGAAAAAGGTGAAAAATAGGGAAGATTTGTTAGTAAATTGGAAGAGTGGACATTTATTACATAAATGGTAGAAATAATAATTGTTATGCAGTGGGGTGATAGGCGTGGTAATTAGTGGCGCCCTCCCAATCGACAGAGGAGGTAATTAATTGCAGAAATATACATATATTAACGTACCTTATTGTCCGCAGTTCTACTATTTTTTTAGCAATTTTAATGCGGTTGTTTTGATAGTATTATTGTCTCGAGTGATCAGGCACAACTCGAGGCAGATTCCAAGGGGGTGGACTCTTCGGTAATCGCTGTAGCTGATAGCGGTAGTTATTAATTAATGTTGCGGTGGTTATTGATGGGTAGGATATGCTACCGATTGATGAGGTTTTTAGTTATTTATCAATCGGTGGGGGGTCAGTATGGTTGGTTTAGTAAGAGGATGTCCTATTTGCAATGAATTTATTGAAGAGTGTGATTAAGGTCTTGCCGATAAGGACTCAAATTTGGCTCTAAGGCACTGCCTAAGTAGGGCCCTTAAATGGAGCTCTTATGGGCAATTGATAGGACCCAAAAGGATAGGATACCGCTGAGAGGGAATAAAATTAGCTACTAGTTGCTGGGGAGCGCTAAGCTCTATCAGAGACTGGGATAGACGCCGCTAGGAAGAGTTTGCATCGCTGTCTGACAACTTGTATCGGATATACAGTTACAATCCAGTATTCAGATTATTGGCGCCTTGTTAGAATGGAGATGAGACCCAGGCAATGCTCTAGTCCTGCTTGCAATAGGCCCGATTATAGGAGAAGGCATTGCTTACAAGGAATGGTCTTTACACAGGTTACTACTCCAGAATAGCTCTGTCCAATGATGTATGAATTCAATGCTTATAAAGGTTTCTCGTTGATGGTTTAAGTAATTTAAGTTTCTTCTTCAAACACCTTGTATCCTCCTATTTCTCAGTTTCAATTGTAAGACAGTTGCCACACCCATCATTGAGCAGCACAGAATAAAGGATACTTTTGGTGTCAGGTCTGTCAATAGACTAAATAGCACGATAAAGTTCAACGGTATGCGAAAGAGGTTGTATATTGCCGCTCTCTTATCTTCTGGTACAATCATTCCCTTCATCGTGCCCATACTAGGGAAGTACATACCAACACACATTTCAAATAGATTCATGGCTAGGAATGATGATGTGGCACTACCAGCACAGATGACCATTAGAAAAGCACATGCCGCTACTCCAAAGACAATCACAGCTAATTGTTCAGGTTTCATCTTTTCCATGGCAATTGAGAAGATGGATGAGCCGGCCATGCAGCATACCATAAATGTAGAGAAGATTACACCGAATGGTAGTCCTTCAAAGCTATCACCCATCTCCTCCTTTGCTAATGATGTTAATGCCGGTGTCCACATGAATACAAAGATATACATTGACCCCTCAAATAGTGATGATATGATACCACAGGATAAGATATCAGGACTTCGAATGGTTGCAGAGAATGCTCCTTTTAATGCACTAGAAGCCGATGTTTTCTTTCCATCGTCGGATGCATTATCATTGCCGCTTGTTTCACCATAATTCTCTTCCCACAGTGTAAATGCCAAGCATCCACATACAATTAATGCCAATAGACTAACGTCAAATGGTCCAAGGTATCCACCAGTGTAAAATCCTGATCCTTCAGATGCTGGTTTGAATTCTTTATATTCTGCCGCTTTATTAGCAATTTGTCCTGCTAGGATTGCAACGATTGAGTTACCATATTGAGCTGCCGAAAAAGACTTTCCCAAATGAGACATGACATTTGCACTAGAATGTGCACCGATTAGCCATGCCTCAAAGACGGAGAATAGTAGAGATGTTGCAACTCCTCCGAGTAATCTCCCAAGCATTAGAATTGAAAAGCTTTTAAAGTCTATGTCAATATACATGAAGAGATGACCCGTGAGTTTATAATGTATACAAAACATGAAACACATATTAAGTACTTCTTCAACACCAGAATATAATAGATACTCACGCTTTGTCATACAACTCAATGCATAAATCACAGCAAACAAAATAACAAATCGTTTCCTACCACCCTGATCAGCCATACCACCAATAAAACTACCAAATATCATAGAACTACCAAACCCAGCCACAAATAATACAGCAATTTCATGTTGTGTATACCCATACGCATCATATAATGCATATACATATGGACCTTGTAACCAATCACTAAATGCTGCTAATAGATAAACGAAGAGATACTTTTTGAGTAGTTGGGAGTGTCGTATGTTCGCTGCTGCATCGGATGCTGCACTACTACTATTAGTACTACTTGATGCTTGTCCTTTTTCGACATCATCATTATCTTCTTTACCACTACTTAGAGGAGCCATTTCTTCTTCATTGTTACTATCGTTTGCAGATGAAGATGATGCATCTGGAAAATACTTCTTCCAATAACTTGATGCACGAAAGGTAACGGCAACATTAAAGATTAGAACAAGACCGAATATTAAGTTGTAGTCTGTCATGTTATATCTCTATATCCAATAGGTGCGTCGGTGTATAATTATTGTTATCAGTTGTAACAGGGCTGATACCAAGGGGGGGGGGGTTGTCTTTAGTTTATTTAGGATCTACGTATCGACCTCAGGGGGTGACTCG
>Ga0214478_100141_pt1 | contig 38897 bp, 31 predicted proteins | sample M1_20Mar14CPVII9_2_FD_178001 | JGI IMG/M metagenome (GOLD analysis project Ga0214478, IMG submission 178001) | Marine eukaryotic communities from Monterey Bay, California, United States - M1_20Mar14CPVII9sort6BwellD7 | ecosystem: Environmental > Aquatic > Marine > Unclassified | place: USA... | reverse complement strand
AAAATCTGACCCAATCTGAGGCAAGAGAACCGCCAACAAGTGGCCACAAATGTGTGATGGAGGGCCCTACAATGGTGCTGATAGTGTCCATTGGTCTTTTATATACATATGCATAAAGGAATTACCAATATATAAGAAGGAGAGTGGTTGTATACCTCAACGTTTAGGTGATACATTGTTGGACAGCCGGTTCGATTTCGAAAATCTGACCCAATCTAAGGCAAGAGAACCGCCAACAAGTGGCAACAAAAGTGTGATGGAGGGCCCTACAATGGTGCTGATAGTGTCCATTGGTCTTTTATATACATATACATAAAGGAATTACCAATATATAAGAAGGAGAGTGGTTGTATACCTCCACGTTTAGGTGATACATTGTTGGACAGCCGTTGGTTCGATTTCAAAAATCTGACCCAATCTGAGGCAAGAGAACCGCCAACAAGTGGCCACAAAAAGTGTGATGGAGGGCCCTACAATGGTGCTGATAGTGTCCATTGGCCTTTTATATACATATACATAAAGGAATTACCAATATATAAGAAGGAGAGTGGTTGTATACCTCCACGTTTAGGTGATACATTGTTGGACAGCCGGTTCGATTTCAAAAATCTGACCCAATCTGAGGCAAGAGAACCGCCAACAAGTGGCCACAAATGTGTGATGGAGGGCCCTACAAATGTGCTGATAGTGTCCATTGGTCTTTTATATACATATACATAAAGGAATTACCAATATATAAGAAGGAGAGTGGTTGTATACCTCAACGTTTAGGTGATACATTGTTGGACAGCCGTTGGTTCGATTTCAAAAATCTGACCCAATCTGAGGCAAGAGAACCGCCAACAAGTGGCCACAAAAGTGTGATGGAGGGCCCTACAATGGTGCTGATAGTGTCCATTGGTCTTTATATACATATACAATGGCAAAACATCAATATCTAAACAACAGAATGATAGCATACCCCTGGTTGATGGCCAAACGGCCGAAGAGCTGTTCTTGTGTTTCATTTTAGGTTTGACATTTTGAGGCACAGATCTGGATCTGAGGCTCTCTTTTTTTGCAGTATTAGGTTTACAGCACACATTTAAATTATTATGCATAATTACAGTTGTGATAGTTTGTCCCATGCAACCTGTCCAATTGCTGCATCTTGTGCACCAGTCCCTGTTAGATCAACGACAATGATTTCATTACCCTCTCTTCCAACTTTATCACCATTGACAATCTCACCTAGCTCTGCATGAACATCATCTTCTGTCATTGTACCTGCTAGTAGAGCTGATCTTAATTCTCCAACCTTTGAAGTCTGTTTTGTTAGATCACTAATATACTTGGATGCTGCCAAAACATCTGCTGGAATCTCATTTTTAGTCGGTTGATCCGACCCCGAAGCAATGATGGTTACTCCGTTAGGGTTTAGCCATTCCTTTTCCAATACAGTTGACCCACCGGGTGTTTGAGTGTAGATGACATCAGACTTGCCACATAATTTCTTTTCTCAGCAGAATCAGCAACATCAAACTGTAGCCCCAGTTCGTCTGACATATCTTTTGCAAACTCTTCAGCCCCTTCCAGTGCATATACAACTCCCTTAAATGGACGGACTGCAGCTGCAGCTCGTGCCATGACTTTTGCAATGGCACCACAGCCGATAAAACCAACAATATCTTGTTCTGGAGTAGTGCAGTGCTTTAAAGCAACAGCTCCAGCTGCCCCAGTTCTGCGACGGAGTTTAGATTAGTCTTTGTTGATTGAAACAATATCAATGAACAGCAGAAACAAAAGAACAGGTATTTACCTAAGATCAGTCATAAATCTATTCTCTTGAAACACACCGAGTGGTGCTCCAGTGATTGCATTTACGACAATAAAGATCCCCGATCCAGGAGGAAGATTCTTTTCTACATTTTTATAGAAGGAGACACATGCCTTAGTACATAGAGATATCAAGAGATGCAAATATAACATGAGCAACGAGATAAACATAACATGTGTATTATCGGGTATAACTATTGCAATATGATATCAACGTACCAGTTTGACAGTAAAGGTTGGTGTTGCCGAAACATCTGACAAATGATATCATAATATGAATATTATTATGTATGGAAGATATAAGTATTTGGATACACATAATATAAACAAGATATGCACAACTTACATCCTCCCTTGATATGACAATCTCCTGGTCCTGCAACATCACTCTCTTCAATACCAATATGCATAGGCATTGGCACATCGACATTTCCCTTTGCTAATGCCGAGAAGGCTTTCTCAACACTATCGATTGCATCACTAACAGTAAGATTTTTTGTTACAGTATCATAATCAAATAGCCTCGGAGGTGGAAAAGCACTCAATGCACGAGATGTTTGGAATCCAAATGCCTTGTGTAGCAGAGGAGTAGATCTTTGAATAACTTTTGTAGCAAGAGAGTGTATCATGTTTTACTGTATGATGTGCGAGTAGTGAGTGAATGATGTGCAATTGTGTGAGTATAATTGTATATTATTAAGCCACTTTTTTCAGTTGTAATCGGAGATGAAATGAATTCAGGAGTACTCAAGACGTCCTCGCTCTTGGTGTATTGGAGAGAGATCTTATTCAAAGTTTGTTGTAGTGAGGTGACAGCGCCGTTGTCGAATAATCCATGATGGATTGAGAGTGATGGATGGATTGCTATCCCAACTACTAAAGACTCCCAACCAATTGCTTACACTGTTTGTGTTTATGATTGATTGATTGTACCAATGGTTCTTCATAACAATATAGGCAGGAGAGCTTGGATAGCCATTTGTTAACGTTGCAAAGGTTGTTGTTTGTCTGACTGACACAGTGTGAAAAAGAAATAGCGATAAATATCTCCTCTATGACGCTGCTTTGTAAATTGTAACAATCTCACCAAATTTAAGAAGTCAATAAATACCAAAAGATGCATCAATACTATTTCAATCTCCTCTCAATAGTAATATCATCACTACTTACAGGAGTATGTGGAAGTGCAAGTAATCGGAGATATTCTGCATATGAATATGATATGACTACACCACAATATACGCCAGATGGTCAGTTACTCCAGGTACAATATGCTACAAATGCATGTATACGAGAAGGTAGTCCTATAGTGAGTGTTGGTATTAATAGTATTCCAAGTCGTATTGGTGATGGTAATAGCTGCGAAGAAGAAGATGACGCTGATACTATTTTGATAATGGCCACAATATCTTCACTACCGCCATCAAAATCATCAACATCTCTATCTAAACCGACATCACAAAAAGAATCTACAAAAGATAAACAAGTGGAACAACAACAAACAGACGAAGATGAAATCAACTTACTAATGCATGAAAGAAATCAACGTACACAAAATAGAATTATTGAAGTGCCAATATCTAAATCATCAACAATATTAGTAGGACTTACTGGTATATTATCGGATGCAACATATTTACTTCAGAAAGTATACTCACAGTTAGAGGAGGAACAGCAAACGTTTGGTTGGCATCGATTAGGATTGAGTCCTGTTGGTATTAGAGAAATATCCGACTTGCAATCTACTTCATCTCCGAGTAAACGACGATTTCAATCCATGTCCACACAACCATCTGAAACAGTAATGCGTATATCCCGAGCAATTGCTGATGAATGTCAGAAGTATACCTTTGGCGGAGGTCAACGACCATTTGGGGCCTCGTTAATGCTAGGTAGTGTTGATGATATTCATGTGACAATTTGCGAAACTCATCCTAATGGAGGATGGAAGAGTCAAGTATCAAATGAGAAGAAGAATGATGGTTCTATTCCCTTGCCTCAAATTGTGATTTCAGGAGGACCTATCAAATCTCAACATCAGTTGAAATCTCTTTTAACTTCAAGATTGCGTGGTGTATATCAAAGACCATTTGGGGTTACCACATCATCTCCCGGTGAAGATAATACCATTGAGAGCCAAACAAAAGATGACGACGTATATCAAGAATCACTCTTTCTGAGGCGTATACTACAAACAGTAATATCATCAGTAGTTGAAGAATGGAAGGATAGAGACAATTATATGTCATCATCTCATGCTACATCTGTCACTGATCAAAAGCAGCTCTTTCTACCTCAGATGGAAGTTGTAGTCTCATCAAACAAACGAGGTACATTCCGCCTTACCGAGAAAGATTTGGTTCAGTTGATTGTCAAGAAGTAGGTGCCAATCGTAACCAATCTGTGTTAACAAGGGAGACAAGCTCCTCTTTGTGGACTCGTGTTGGGGGCGTGGTGATTTAGGAGCAGGAACAGCGAGTCCAATCTTTGGTAGCCTGCATTGAACGAGTGCGCTGAGTACCGTGCCCAACCAACACTCGGGTAACATTTATACTGTCAACAAGGTCTACTCTGTACCCTTTGGCTCGAACTCTACTGCTACACCCTCAACTACGGTTGATATTGTTGCAGATCTATCCCTAAAGCATAGTGTCGACACAAACATTATTGAAGTAAGGTGGCTTCCACTTGGTGAGAATAGTAGGAAAATGAAAGGATACTGTAAAGTTATGTCCTTGCTGTAAAGGGTCAGGATACTAATCAGATACTTCTCTTTCCTTTTCTCCTTACATACTACTTTTATGCTTAGAGATAGAGTTGCTACTATATATTTATGTTAGACAGAGTGTATATTATGGTCTATTGATTGCTCAGTAATAAAAGATCCTCTAAGGAGCTGATGCTATTATCTATTGCCCAGGGGCAAGATCCCGTCCGTAGAAAGGCACTAACTCACATCACACGGTTAGACTCACATATATACTACTACCACGCTACTACTGCAAAGCTAAGAAGAATACAATCATGAAGAGCTCATATATGTTCATCCTATCTGTTCTTGTCCTGGCGGCAGTGCATGTCTCAGGATTTGTCAGCCCCACATCTAGACGAAGTACCACCTCTCTTTCCTTAGCTGTGATGGATGTTCCACAGCAACAACCTGCTACTATTATATCCTTAGATCAACAACAATCACCTATTGCATCATCATCATATCTCAACAATGGTATTGGAAAATTCATTTCACAAGGGGATGAATCTACATCTTCAATTATGACATCAACAAATGTATTATCACTTAAGGATCGTCCACCTCCACCAACAGCTGAGGAGATTGCTGCAAAACAGAAAACATTTAATCTATGGTTTTGGGGTGGCGGATTTGTAGCTCCATTCCTTGCTACATTCTATTACTTTGGATTAAAATTTTGGGAACGATAAATTGCTATGGTTATGTTGAAAGTTAATGTTTGGGGAATTGGGGTGCTAAAATAGAAACTGGTTGGATTGGATATAAGGAAGCTAAAAAGAATGTCAATGTGTTTGGGGATAGAAGATGACATCTAATACAGAGTTTGCTCTAATGCATTTAATAGAGGAAGATGGGGGAGCTGTTGTGCAAGAGATATTGCAAGTCAAACTGGATGTTGAAGTATCATACAACCTTGCTATGAACAAAATTATGTGTAACTGATAACTTATACATTGTGAGACTGATTGAGAGAATGTTGATTGGTTCGGGGTAAATTGAAACATTACTTTTCAATAAAACATTTAACAGTTAAGTCAAACTATACCAATCGTAAAGCCATTGATCTTTGACACATAATATATCTTTGATGCAAGGGGCGAATGTTATCGCATACCCTACATTTCTTTTGGCTAAGGTAGCTAGTTTCATACGGTCGAACTTAAATACAAATACATTAAGTGTAGATCCAACGAGAGTAGCCTCAGCTACTTAGAATTATCAAGACTGCACTAAACAAACGAACCTTCCTCTCTACTCTCTCGCCTGCTAGCGGGCGCCTACCTCCTCTGCTTGGCGAGCACACTTTGTTTGCTGCAGTCATTACCAGTATATCCGTCAAAACAACTACAGATGCCTGCATCTATTTGTTCATCTAAGTCAAGGCCATAACCATCTCCACACAGACCACGACCACTACATTCACTGACATACTTTGTTGTCCCGTCCTTAGGAGGAGAAAAGTGAAAAAGAATGACGTCGTTGCTTGACTCAATGGTTTGGAAAGTCAATCCGCCATCGACTTCAATGACATTTGCATTAACACCGTTCTCAACCTTAGTCTCCACCTTGTTAACAGTATAAATGTTACCCGAGTGATGACTAGGAACGGTACTATCGGTACACTCGACGGCGGTCTCACCCAAAGTAGACGACCAACACGAGTCTAGGACGAGGAGCTTGTCTCCCTTGTTAACACAAACGTGGTTACGATCGGCGGGACTCTCGGGATTGTTCACACAACTCGTGTCATAGTTGGTGTAGATTCTCTTGGAGTCCTTGTCAAAGTATCCAACGATACGTGTACTCGAGGCACCACCAGCGGAGTTGTCAGCGATTTCACTCTCACTTCCCCATCCCATTTGCTGCACAGTACCCTTGGTTGTGTAGAGGTACATTTCATCGGCTTCACTATGAAGGTTGGCATCACTGCTGAGATTTGCCACACGGAACTCCTTACCGGTTGCAGCATCATCATACCAAACGAGATGGTAAGAACCGGGTGTGTAAGTGCTGTGTCCAGGAGTAGTCTCGACGGGTACAACCTTGACGGCGTGGGGGAAGGCTCCAATCATATTGTATGAGTCGATGCCATCGTTCTCAACCAAGGTGGCAGGGTCCCAATTGGCAACTTCGACATTGTTCTCAGAATCCCAATCTGAATCACTAAGACACTTCTTTAGAATCTTCTTCTCGGCCGCAGTGAAGTCACCATTAGGTCCAGTGAGGTAGCCAAGAGAGCCGGGACGTACATTAGCGGCAGTCCATGAGTCGTCTGCATCGTCAGAGTCGGCAAGGACCTTGACAGTGATTCCCTCACACCTTTCAGCAAAGTAGTCGATTGATTCTCCCAAGACCTTGGTATGAACGCCAGTCTTGAGAGTTCCAGTGGATACCTCGACGGTAGGACGTGATCCATCCAAGTATTGATCAATCTCAATCTCACGAAGTTCACCGGGATTGTCAGTGAAGGTAAGAGTGTATTCAACGCCCTTGTTTGTATCAATGACAGTCTGAGAACACTCAACGGATGGGATGGTACCACTGGGAAGAGCTGCCAATGCCTCGGAGACGGAATCACAATGTGTCTTGGCATCAATGACTCCAGTTGCCGAGATGGGGATAGATCGAGTGAGCCAATCTTCACCAAAGTGATCGTAAAACTTGATGGCGTATTCACCCGAGAGAGCACTTGCATCACTTGACTCGAAACGAACCGTTGTAGTTGTTACACGAACTGTGGTATCATCAGTGTATAGAGGGTCAATGCCATTCACACAAAGACGGGTAGTACAATCAGGTCCAGTGTAGCTGTGTAGTAAAAAGATGATAAGAGGGGATGAATGTTAGTCTACACACGGCGAGGAAGGATAAGCGCGCATACAACACAAAACAAACAGCACGTACCCTGGATCACACTTGCACCCCATGGTTGAATCCTTGTCCCACAAGTCATAAATATTGTTATTATCCAAGGAGGAAAGTTGTGCTTGTGTCATGCATGTTCCGTGTCCTGAGCATTGTCCTTCTTGGGCACCTTGAGTCACTCGGCCACTAAAGGCAGACTTTCCATTGAAGATCTTGAATGCAAGATTACTCCTGTCACTGAGACTAGAGCCAGGAGTTAAGGATTGAACATTACTAGGACACGAGGCACGTTGACACGCAGCGCCATCATATCCAGGCAAGCATTCACAAAGTCCCCTGTCTCGATCACACAATCCCTTGTTGGAGCATTCCATATATTCGTGTGCGGTATCAGAATAAACATTACCAGCAGTATCTGCCATTAATGGGAATCCCTCTGTCGTTCCGTAGGGGTAAACGCCGGTCGAACCCGACAAGACAACATCATTCGAGTTACCAAGAATTAGAGATGAGTCGAGATCACCCTTGGGAGTATCAACGTGTGCCCTTCCAAAGGGACAAGTTCCTATTGTTTGGATGGGGGAGAAGAATGGAAGTGGTGAGTATGTGAGGATTGACGAGAAAATAATAACGACGAAATAAGACAAAACAAACAACTCACGTTCGGAACAATCTGCACCCTGATAGTTTCGATCACAGGTACACATGTCGTGAGGACCACATTGTCCATGATTAGAGCATGAATTTGGACACTCGGCTTTAACTTTTGCAACTTGCAATGCTGAGATTGCAACACTAGCAACAACGAGTGTCGTAGAAAGCCTCTGAAAAAAGGGGAAGAAGAAAAGAAGAAGGAGGTTAAACTGGTGAGCAATTAATCACGATACGATCATAGCATTTGTCTTCTCTTCATTCAATAGACACTCACCATCTTGTAATTAATGAGTACAATTCAACCAACAAGCTCTTGTTTCGTGTTGGATTTCGATTGAGATTGTGAGTTTTTGAGATTTTTTTTGCACGAAAAATGAAAATAAAGTAAGTCGTCGCAGTGGCTAGAGTACTTCACTCGCGGCACTTTGTGGCTTTCATATCATACTCATTGAAACCAATGTCCAACCTCTAATTCTTGGCGGAGTCAGCGGCTTGATGCATATTCAAGACGATATTGATACCGTTTCCTCGACGTTATATATTTTGAATGACATAAATAAATCGCCAGCACAGCTAACATAAACATAATAAGATACCCATTCATAACACAATTATTATACTCATATTCATATCAATCAACAATGGAATTGATGAATTCATCCAACTCGTCGGAATGTCCACCAGTGGCTGTTCCCATGGGCAGTCCTTGCGGTCTTGCTAAATCAATAATGAGAACAATACGATCTTCATCACTATAATTAAAAGCCCTGTGTACTTTCGAATCATCAAAGGATAAGAGTCGTCCTTCATCGTGAGTTTCTACACACCCATCTACCCAAGTACCGCATAATCCAATATTATAACTATTCATATTATCATTTTTTATATTATTGATCTTGTTTGAGTATTTGCCCCCTGGCACTACTAATGGTATATGCAGTCGTAGGACGTGATTAGCCAAATCTGACCATCCCGTATGAGCACCCAATTTAGCTCGTGGATCTAACCGAGAGAATAAAGCAGTCCGTAATGCCGGGCCAAGAGATTGTAGTAGTTTTGTAGTCTCGGGTACAAATGAACATGTCTTGTGTATAAATTTGCGTTGTGTAATATCATTAGCTGGGAAGCAATAGACTAATGGAAAGACATTCCAACAATTATCAGCATAATGATTCTGTTCGGGCCACGCTGTCCACTGAGGGATTGTACAAGCCTCTTTTTGTAGGATATGAATCCTTTGTAATAGAGGATCGAGTAAACCTGGATACTCGTAAGAATGTGATTGATAAGGTGGTGCTACTAGTCGATGTTTTACAACTGGCGGCGGCGTTTCATCATTTATAGTCGGCATAATGTCCGATTCATCAGTATTATCTTCTTTAGATTCAAGATAGGTTTCCAAGAGACATCCACTATATTTCTCATCATCTGAACGACCTTTGTTTGATAGGATGTCACGAGGTGGTAAGGGACGATAGACTAGAAGCATGGTGCCATGACTAGCTTCTTGTGTCGGTATAGTTGTTGCTGATTTGTCAGTAGTAGTTGTTGATGCATTGTTGTTGTTGTTGACTAATGTCGAAATAAAGTCACCAGACATTTGTGAACTTGAGTGAAGGTAGTATCCAGGATGAGCATCACCTGTGCGAAAATTAAGTAGTTCATTCACCTCTCTTTCTTCTATATCATACCAAAATTGATCACAAGCCATAGTATTGTCATACACGACTTCTCTTGGATCGTTGACTAAAATCGCCACAACTTGTTGTTGGTTGGATTTCTTCTCATTGTCATCATTACCTCCTTCATCTTTGCAGTATATTTCACCCCATGGAGAAGCGGTATGCAATCCATTGGAATTGAGTACTGATCGGAGTAAATGAAATACCTTTCCTGGTGTATCAAAGCATGGATATAATTCATTGTTGTTAGCAGTAGTATTGACTCTCCTTCTAGTATTTTGCAACTTGGTCAAGTCAATTATCTTCACATTGACATTTGAACTTTGTATATCTCCATCTTCTTCCAATGATTTACATTTATTATTATTCAATAGTGATTCTTTTTGCCTTGACCAATCCCCGTTAGGATGATGACAACAACAGGAAGAGCCTTCCTTTGATAGATGCACCATGTTATGTTCATAACTTTCTTTCCCAGATACGACAGGCTCTAAAATAGTCAATTGGACAGGTATGTTACTACCACCATTGCAATCTTCTACTGATCTTTCAATAATACCAAAGATTGTAGCTGTTGATTCATCTTCTCCATTGTCATTTGTAACTAGTGGTCTACAATGTAGTAAATGAGCATCTTCGCTATTATAAATTTGTACAGCATCATTGCAATCCTCAATATTGTCAGTACTACTACCATCTCCATTCATATTTATATTCTTGGTAGTATTATAGATATCATCACGAGGAGATAAATGAGAACATATGATGTCTTCTAAAGTAGATGCAGTTGTTGATATCACGCCTGATGATACACTATCCACATCATTATAATTTTCATTTTTAGTTTGTGTTGTAGAAGTCGCACTAGGAACTAAATGGCATGAAATCTGAGTACTTGACTCTTTAGTAGAGTATCTAGACGTTCCAATGCAACAAAAGATATCACCACTCATCATCCTCTAGATCATTACCTATTGACCAGCGCGTAGTGGAGCAAACTCCTATCGTACTCACGCATCACCCCCAACTCCCAACAGATTGTCTCGAGATCACCACCAAGTAAATGGAGGATACCAGAAATTCTTTTGGCGCGATTTTCATAAAAGCCGCCAAATGAGAGAGGTCAACCTTCATATATCTGATCTATTTATCTATTACAATAGTATATAATATATATTATTAATAAGAAGTATGTTCCGGCGTAATAAGAAAAAGGGCAATAAGTCTGCCGACACCATAGCATTAACATCTCCCCAAGTTGAATCATCTTCTGGAGTTGAACCAATTGCAACTAAATCTAAAGGCAAAGGGGGTTTCCTTGGTAGACGTAAGAAGAAAGCTACTAATATTAACAATAGTGGTAATAACTTTGTACGGAACAGTAGTAAAATAAGCAGTAATAATGATACCAATCCAACAATTTCCGACTCATCAATAAAGAATGATGTAAGTTCCAATAATAAACGGCAAATTGAAACGGGTAGTATTGCACAGCATGATATTATTATACCAGAGTCTACAGTCAATAAAAGAAGTACATCCAGTAGAAATAATGCTGCAAAAAAGAAATCGACTGCCCTACCCCAGCAATCAACAACACAAACGATACAGCAATCTAAAAGTCAATCTTCAACAAAGAAAAGTAATTCAATACCACCCCCAATGTCAGATACAATAAATAGAGGCAATACCAAGAATAGTAAGGGTATATCACCTACAGCTAAAAGTGCTGCGGTTGTACCAATTTCTAAACAGCAACCTCAAGCAGCAGGGAGTATCCAAAACAACAATCACATCAATAATAGTAACTCAGTGCCAATGACAAGAGGATGGAGTATGTTATCAAATGAATCTACTGCTATGAATTCAGAGAATTATATTGAATCATTGGATAATTTAAGTGTCCGTTCTGGCAAGGTGAGTTAATTGTGTGTAGTGATAGAATGTGCATATGATGTGCACTTTGTGTCCAAATCTCAACATATATCATTTTCAATTGCAATACAACATAGGAATTTCCAACACTTAGTTCACAACCTAATCACATGATGAAATCTACATTATCCGATGATAGAATACGAACAGCATTATCGCGTAAATTTGGTCGTAATACGTACCCATCTCAAACATATCATCAGAAATGGAATGTTAAAGTTACTAATCCTAAATGGGATGACAATGAAGGACGGTACAAGTATAAACTTAACATATCAATGAATAGTAGTAATGATATTGATGATAACATGTCAGCATCAATTGGTACTGAATCTTATTCACAATTATCATTCGCATCAACAACGACACGTCGATCATTACAAGACTTTGTTTGGTTAGAACAGGCATTACGGGCTGAGTATCACGGTGCGTTGATTGTGCCAATATTATCACTTGCATTATACTTTGGTACAACATCAGACAATTTAGAGAGAACGGGACAAGATGGAAGAAGAGGAGATGAACCATTAGCAACTCGATCTTTTGCAACTGATGCAACTAGTAAGGGTCAAGTGACAATTGATTCTGTATTAGGCGCAAACAACATCAATAGTGTTAATAATGCAGTGACACAATCATTTAAATATCTGGATGATAAGATGGAGGGGAATGAATTAGTAAATGAAACCATACTTGCCAATTGGTTAAGTGATATAATCAATGGAATGAGAGGCAATGGGGAAGTTTTGCTATATAATTGTGTTGATGTAGTCGAGTCGGAAGCTATGGAAACATTCTTGTATCGACAATCAGAAACAAATACAAATGGTTATTGGCCAACACAAATGGGAAGTTATAATCAAAAGACATCAAGTCTTGGTTCACCCTTTACTTTATTTTCCGCCCTTGGTGGCAGCAAGGACAATACATCCTTACTTGAGACGTGGTTTGAGAATCCACTTGAATGCTTTGGTATGTCGTCGAATAATCCATGTATTGGTGATAAGAAGAGGAAACCAGTTAGTAAACGATCACAACTTGCATCAATAATGTGTTCATCGGGATCTACGGGAGTACCTGGAATTGGACAGTGCAACTCCTATCTTTCTCAACAAGATGGAGAAGATCAGGGTAGCTTAGATTGGCTTCAGGCAAACTCTGCAACACACTCTGAATTGTTAGAAGCCGAAAAGGATGTTGTTGCATCATACCTCAAATCATCGGCACTAGCAATGGCAAAAGTCCAATCCCTCACTAAGGATGAGGTATTCGTTGGACAATGTTGGAAACAATTTGCAATATCTCTGTCAAACTTATTCTCAGTTGAAAAAGATTTAGAACAGGCTCATATAGGTGATCAAATCAAAACTAATAAGAAGAATCAACCCTTTCGTAAGCTGCGGAAGAGTTCAATAGATGAGGCATTGAGAAATCTAGGCAAAGCAAAGGTTGATCGATCCAATCCCAGCTTGGGATTGCTTTCTAGTATGCTCAATTCATACTATGCAGATCTTAATTCAATTGTGCCTGCATTCAAAGAATACTCCGAGGCAATTAATCAACTGCATCAACTTGATGATATGAACTCAATTCGAAAAAATGGCATGGGAGGTGGTAATCTACAAAGTGCGAGTAATGAGTTTCAATCTTCTCTAGAACAGCTAAAGGACATGACATGGGGTAAATGGGCAGGCAATAGCACAGTTGTTACTAATGAGTTTGAGTCGACTGTAGACGATGACTTTAGTACCCTCGGCTCTCTCAGTACTGCACAAACAAAAGCACTTCATACAAGAGTCCTACAGAATGAGAAGATGTTAAAGTTCTCAATCACTCTACTTTGCAGATCATGTCCACTTCGAAATGCTCGAATGGCGTGGTGGTATCTGAAAACTGAAGCAAAAGAGGCATCTAATGTTCATACTGCAGCAACCAACTTGAGACAGAAACTGAGTATTGATGCTGATGCTGCAATCGCCATGAAGGAACGAAGGTATGACGAAGATGAGAAGAGGGATGATGCAGCCGAGATTGACTTAGTGAAGCGTATCATTGACCTTGGATCTTCAGATGAAGTGATCAACAAAGAAGCAAGTCGTCAAAATGCAATCAAAATTGCAACCGAACAAGTAGGCAGATGGAATGCCAAGACTGCACTAGCATTAATGGAAGCAGCAGGCGTTGAAGATGCTGAAGTACAAATCGATGAAACATCTCGCGAGTTACGGCATGTTCGTAAATACGCAATCTCTCTTCGTGAGAATGTAGCAAGGTGCCTTGAATCGGCAGAGACACTTGCATCAACATTTATTGTTAATGCCGATAACTCAGTACAGATTAGTAGATCGAGACGAGAGTTTTGGGCTGCCATGTCTGCTGTCTTTAGCGGAAAGATTATATTTGATGAAATGGACTCGAACGTTAATCCTAATATTGGTATGCCTTCAACACGAGTATTGGCAGGTGCTGGCATTGACATAACAGACCGAGGTGGCTGGCTTGGACATAATTTCAGCACAGACCAATCTGTAAGTGTTTGTCTTGGCCTGGTTTGTTATTATGTCATTCAATTGCTTACCTTTCTTACTCTATTGATTTACCTCTTAACAAATAGAACCAACTACGACGGAATTGCGGCGAAGCTGCACGTCAATATCTAAAGAAACGAGATAATCAAGCAAATATACTCATATCCCGTATTGTCAAACTATTGAAAGACTACGAGCGTCGGTTAGAGGGCATTGAGAGCTTCGTTTACATGCACTGTGTTGGTATTCAACTAGAAAAACATTGCAGTAAAGCCAGGTCTAAAGCTCTATCTGGTAAGTTTGTCGGTAAAGTTTCTTCCTTTGATTACATACCAATCTTTCACTCATGCACTCATTCACTATTTTATACAGCATGGGAGAAGCGAACTGATATCTCAACTGCCATCAATGTAGCGACGAAGAAGAAGATTCCTAAACTTGTACAAGAGCTGAAGGTTAAGCTCGATGCCCTACCACAAGTATCTCACACCACTGTTATCAAGAGAAAAGAGGAGCATTTAGCAAGTAAAACCTTAAAGTCAGACTTGCATAAACTAGCCAATCGACGGTTTGGTAGAGCACAGGAGGTATCAACAGAACGTGTCATTGCAGTTATAAGTTTATGGGCTAAACATGAGGAATCTGTTGCTATGGAAGAGGTACAAGCTCTTAGCGAGGTGATCAGAGAAGTCGAGCTGTCAATTCAGAGTACTGACGTTGAGGCTGCGCTTGATAGCAGATCTCTCATTCGTGGTCGGGAGGAAAGAGGTACTATGAGTAGTCATTCGTATCGTTTTTTGCATAAGTAAAGTTTAGTTGATCATCATTGATTGGTTTTAGGCACATATCACACCCCTTCAATATATTGTAACACTTTGGATGTATAATGTGAACTCTGCGCTGCTGTTCACTTTGTAGGTACCTGGACTCCATTACATTCGACTTCTATGATACTCCATCTATGAGTGGTATCTTTCCCCCATAGCGGTATCCTTTTAGGCTCATGATACTCTATAAAATTATTCAAAATTTATTGATGACGACCTGATATCGCCTTTCACCTTTGCTCTATATATTATACCATCACATCATACTAGATACGGCTTCTTTATTGCTTGGGCTAGAGTTTGCTGCAAATCGCGGCTAGTATTAGTTGAAATAGTACAAAAAAAATAAAGCAACAACAAGGTAGAATGAACTGCTCATTGCATGATAAATAAGTCTGTGGCAATGAAAATCCATGCCTAGGCATAAAATCACATAATTTTGACACCACATATCAATCTAAAGCTCTTTTCATGCTCTATTCAATGATGTATTATTGAGATAATACTGAGGACTTCATCCACTTCATATATGCGGTCAAACATGGCTTTATCAGCCATCAAAAAAGTGCCTTTCTCGTAATTGTGACATTGGAATCAGTATAATTGTACAGGATACCGAAAGTGGTATGAAGTTTGACCATTTCGAGAAAATGGCTGTTTACTCCATAACCTATAAAACCGTTATTTATTCCTGGGCATGGATTTTCATTGCCACAGACTTAAATATTATATTAATATTATAGTGATCTTTGCATTGGTTGGCAAATCCTTATGCTACTCTCCATCTATCAATAATCGCATATCAAGACGTAACGCCATCTCAATAATCTGTTCAACTCCAATCATATCATCATCCTATGTTTTAAATGCCAATGCTAATGATGCAACTACTGATGCTGATATATCCATGCTCAAGGAAAGTGTGGAAGTATTAGATAGTCTATTGGACAACTGGAACAAGGCAACTATAGACTGTACATATGCTGACGTACCACGAGATTTATTGGATGCTAAGAATAAAGATAAGCTATTAGAGAAGGCATCTGAGTTCGCTCTCTTCGATAAGAGCGCATCGGTAGTTACATGCAAACGAGTTAATGGAGTAGTTAGAGATTATATTGGAAGTACAGGCAAAGGCCCATTAGTTGGGATAGAGAAGAGATTACTCAGAAGCAATGTAGTTGATAGAATTGACCCCGACAACTTGGACGCATACTTTTCATCAGTTGAAAGCTTTTCACAGCTATTATCAAGAGCAAAAACACTGTCTTACAGTGCTGGACACAATGATTTCGATTCAATGAATAACTTCGTAGAGGGCGAAGAGAGTGGTGGCGGAAGTAAGATTCTTGATGAAACAAAGGTGACGATTGATGAAGCAAATCAAGATCTCAAGAGAGCCTTGTCATTTATAATACAGGAATAATAGAGTATAAAACTTCTTATAGATACATGAGCATATTATATATCAGTTACAAACTCTCTTCACATCTACTATCCTACTCTGCTTTTTTCTAATACCCCATGTCCCCTCTTTGGCTTTGCATTTCATTGCATTCGGCCACCATATCACAGCAAACAGTACAACATGTGCACGTTATTGGATATCCGCCACAATCTGACCACAAATCTTTTAGTGCTCCCTCTTCACGCAAAGTACAGAATGATGGAGGCATCGATCCATTGAAATCATTAAAGTTCAGATATGCCCGCTCTAATAATACGAGGTTGTCAAATACATCGGGTATTGTTCCACTAAAGTTGTTACCGTCAAGTGAGAGATACGTTAACTCTTCTAATTCTCCAATTGATGACGGGATAGGACCTGCAATGTGATTATTTTGCATATCAAGTGACTCTAAACTTGTTAACCATTTGATCTCCTCAGGTATGAAACCCACAAGATTTAGATCAGCTTTTGTTGATGACAAAATGAGGAAGAAATAAGTGTCAGAAAGAGGTCATCTTTGCACAAAGAAGTCCAGTCCAGTCGCTTCCCTATCCACAAAAGATACGAGTACTTACATAATCTAATTTCAATTACCTCCATATCAGCATTACATTTCGTAACACCCACTCTCCTATCACTACCATTCTCGATTGATAACATACTCCAAAATTGATCTTCTAAACTCTTTTTCACCCAATGGCATTCATGTAGACCTGTTAAGAAATGTGCCATACTTGAATCCCAACCAGATGTTCGTCCTGTTGCTTCTTCTCCCATTATTGTTGTTGATGATGCTACTGTCGGATCTGTATCTTTGCCACCAGTTGCATAGAATATTAATGTTACAACGAATCTTTGTACTAACAATGGATCATCTACATTCACTGGGCGTTTATCTCGATTTAACATGAAATCGAATGCCATACCATGTGGTGTGTTTTTATCATACAATACATCTTCAGAGTAGGATGATTCACCACCGGATATACTCTTTGGATCTGATTGATACTTTTCATATTCTGGTCTTGAGTGTGATGGTATGAATACTAGAGGTGATAACATCATTAGTAAATCACTTTCACGTATTTCAAGTTCAGCATGTTCTGTATTGTAGGAAGATTGCTGTTTCTCTTCATGATAATGTGTTACCGGAGTATTCCATCCTTCATTCTTCTCTTTTGATGCATGTTTACTAACTACAGGATGATTAGCAGTACCCCATCCACCGGCAGCTCCACCATGTGAGTTTGCAACTACCACTTCCTCATTTGAACTAGGTATCATGAGCTTTCCAACACTATATATAACAAATAATGCTAGACAAAACATTCCATATGTTCGTGCAGTATTTAATGGTGATTGATAAGAGCTGCCGCCTGGTCCATAGGGGTTACGAGTTTTTCCAGATGATGGACTTGTACCATTCTTTTCTATATCAAAACTACTCATATGCATTTGTGTCATGATTGTTATGTTGTTGATTTTTATCTGCCGCCCTATCTATCTCAAACTGAATTAATGATTGTATCGTACTTTCACTTATGTTTGTTTATTTTGCAATTAATCCAGTCACCGCCTATAAAACTTATAATGCAATAAGATATGGAGCACTTCTCTTCTTCTTATTGATGATAACACTCCTTTACTCTTATTTACTTCATATCATTGAGAGCGAGGCTTATCAAGGTGCTCAGTATCTCAAGTCAACTCAAGTAGCTGCAGGCAGAGAAGTAAGGGAGTCTAGTCACAAGTCAGTCATTTCACGGAATGTGGTACCTGTGCATTGTTGCACACGGTTTCATGGTGTCACCATCCAATAGAATATATATTCTTCTCTATGCTGATCTGTATCACTCTTTTCAGTTTACTATTCGGATGGTCATGATCCTGTGATATTAAGGAGCGGCTAAGTGTGACAGTTCAGGGGTTCTATATCCATATCAGAACACCCCTGTGTGAGTTGTACTAGTATTTGATGAAACAGATGCTTTGAAGCGGGAAAGATAAAGTTCAAATACTCAGTAACTACTATGTAAACGTTCAACCTATATACCTAGTTTCTTTCTATTACTCATTTACTCATCTCCTAAACCGATGCCTTTTGTTATCATTCTCCTCTTCTTCGTCTTCGTGATCTTCCAGCTCAAAGTAAGAGAACGCTGGTCCAAGTATACCTCGTATTGCATAAGCTAAGCTCAAACATGCTAATATGGCAGTGACAATAGACAATGGACCACTCCTATAGTGTGACATTAGAAACTGAGCACTCAGCATCAACTGTCGCTTGCACAAGTTCATATATCCTCCATATGTGATTGTATTTGCATTTGTGTATGTCATCATACCTGTAGCCACGGTTAGTAAGCAGCACATTCCACTCATTGATAAATCACTATATTTTCGTAAGGCATATCGAACTCTGAGTGCAGTAGCAATAGCAAAGCTCAATAGACCACTAACGAAATGAAATCGGCATGTTGCATACTCATATTCAAAATTGCTAATCAAAAAGTCAACCATCGATTGGTGCACTTCCTTGGTTGTACCTAAACGGAAGAAACCTTTAGTATCTTGACCTGTCAAGTTGTTAATACTACTTTCATCTATTGGAATTACTGCCACTCTTTGAGCAGTTGCAAGTTGTGTTAATACTTGCGTTGCAACAAAGATTGTAAATGTTTCAAGCGAGAATGACAATACCATAAGTAGTAGATATGAATATCGAAGTAATCTCCACTGGAAGATGCGCGTTTCACAGTTTATGAAGTTGGAGAGAGATGGCAACTTTTGTTAGTACATATGGTTTGCAAGGGTAGCCAAATCATCTAGACTTCATAATAAACACACAAGTTCATACAACAAAACAATACTAACGCGGACTTTCTCTTTTTGATTTATCAATTCCATTATCGACATCCCACTTTCTCATACATTTTGCTGGCTCATTTTGTAATTGGAACATTTCCTTCATAATGATAGACATTAATACTGCAGCGGGTACTCGTAGATTGTTGAAGTATCCAACCGCTGATCGTATGTAAATCGAGTCTAGTGTTTCCATTTCCATCGTTTCCATTACTTGATTTCCACCTCGTATTGTAGTGAGGAGTGTTGATATATGGTTACTCATCTGAGGAAGCTCAGTTAAGGAGTTGTGAATGTTATTATTTGGATATATCATGGTTTGTTAATACATGATATATGATTTTGTTTTGTATTTATAGTCACCAATATATTTTGCAATAACTGAACTTATGCCGCGGATGAACACCCACACAGTAGTATTTTGCTCAACAACGGCGGTATTTAGTAACTACTACCACAAAAGGTATACACCTTCACCAACACAACATAATCAGCAGTAAATAACAACTCTTTATGTCATAGGTACACTCGGTATCCTCCTTTTTTGCACATATTATATCAATCATGGTATTATAGTAGGAAGATGATGGGTTTTGTATTAGAATGCTTTGAATAGCATGTCTAGGACGGCCATAGCTCCTCATCGTTCTTCTATAATATATTCTTGACGTCTATGAACTGCTTATCATTCGCCCAACGAATCAGGAGCCATCGTTGCTTGGTATCTTTTTTATACCCATCATCATTGAACAATAGAAGTTATAGATATCATAATATTATTATATCCTCACGGCGTTCATATCAAATTGTACCAATGGAGGGTCGACTACAGGAACAGTTAGATCGACGTCAACGAGAGGGTACATTAAGATCCTTGATGCCTCTACCAAAACAATCAGATGTAGATAAGATAGAACAAAACATACAAACACAACCCATCATTGATTTTGCAAGTAATGACTACCTTGGTCTAGCTCGTTGTAAGAATCAGCATGCATTAGTTCAATCAGCAAATAACAACTTGTTTCACAATACAAATGTACAACAACAGCAACCAACATTAGGATCTTCAGGGAGTAGACTACTATCAGGAGATTCAAACCTAGCTCGATCTCTTGAATTACAACTTGCAAACATTCACAATCGTCAAGCAGCATTACTTTTCAATTCAGGATATGATGCAAATCTATCTATATTATCAAGTTTACCATATAATGAAGATGATTGTATTGTAATGGATGAATTGGTACATAATAGTCTAATTATGGGTATTCGAATGTCTCGTTTAAACAAGAAACGAGTAGTTATGTTTAAACACAATGATGTTAATGATTTGAAAAGAGTATTAGAAAAGGTAGCATCACGACCTGTATCGTCAACTTTGGTGGTGGTGGAAAGTGTTTACAGTATGGATGGAGATGTAGCTCCATTGAAAGAGATACTTGAATTAGCCAAGGAATATGAAGCTGGAGTAATGGTGGATGAGGCACATGGTCATGGGGTTTATGGGAAAACCAATCTACATGACTTGAAGAGTTATACTATTAATTTTAGCAATGATGATACTACTAATATTGAAGAAACGACAAGAGGAGGTACAGGAGTTCTTGCTGCACTTAATCTTGAGCATCACCCAGCACTGTTCTGCAGTATTCATACCTTTGGGAAAGCAGCTGGATGCCACGGTGCTGTTGTAGCAGGTTCCAATACATTAATATCATACCTTGTCAACTATGCACGACCATTTGTATATTCTACTGCATTACCAACACATTCATTAGTTACAATCCAACAATCATATGAATCAATGATAGGCAATATTGGAGAAGATCGACGAAAGAAGGTATTTCAATTGGTGCGACTCTTTCGAGAGAAGATGTTGGATGGTATCGATATATTGAAGCAAGAGTATCCAAAATCAGACTTTGAATTACTACCAAGTCCATCACCAATTCAAGCGATAGTAGTCCCTGGAAATGAGCAGTGTATATCAGTTTGTCAATACTTGAGAAATGTTGGCAACTTGGATGTATATCCAATACGAAGTCCCACTGTTACAAAAGGAAAGGAACGAATACGAATAATTTTGCATTCACATAATACTGAGAATGAGGTCAACGAGTTGACGACAATGATAATACAATCACTGAGAAAACTGATGTCTAGTAGTACCAATGATAAGAGACTAATATCAAAGCTTTAACACAGTGTATCCATGAAAGTATAGCTGTATCTTTAAACAATTGATCTACATTCTCTGTCGTTCCTTCTTGCCAGCCTTCTTCCGTCTTTCTTCCTTCTTGGCTTCTTTAGCTGCTTTCGAGGCTTTTGTTTCTGCTCTAGCGTCTGCTTTGGATTGTGTATTAGTAGCAGCTCTCTGTTTTTGTGTATTTGCTTTTGATATTGCTGATGCATGCTCTTTGTTTGTCACTGGCTTTTCTGAATTATCTGCGGCATCTGTAGTTTCTCCATCTTCGTATCCATACTGAGCCATTAATGCTCTCTTTGCTGCACTCATATTCTCTACTTTATTACTCTCCAACTTTAACTTCTTTTGTTCTTCCAAAGCTTGTACGTTCTGTTGAGATATTTCAATCTCTTTCTGTAACTTAGCTTGTGTTTCATTTTGTATTTCCATTGCTTCTAGCTCCTGTTGTATGACGATAAGTGTTTATTATGATATGTATGGATACTGGTATAGTTAATAAAGTATAAATAATACTTCACATACCTTGCGAGCAGTCTCCCCTGAGACAAAGTCCTGTCTTCTTTTTTCTATCTCTATTTTGAAACCCTCCCACACCTCATTGTCTTCGCTATGAGTTTCAGATGATGCCTTTAACAACTCGATAATCTCATCAAAGTCTACATCATCATCGTCAGAGCAAACATCTGTTTTATTACGTACAGTATTCAATAGGTAGTATTAGTAGATGGTTGATGATGATCGATTTTCAATACATCATGCATAATATTCAATAAACTCACAAGGCGCATACGTATCTACATCAAGGCCAAGTTCAGGCAATCTAATAGACAAATAACTGTATAAATAATGATCTTCTGACATGATAATGGTACTATTATTTATATGCCTTCGTATGAAGAGTTACAGTACATAATATCTGATTGGACTCTCATAAAAGGATACCATTTGCGGAATACAAAACAGAGTTAGCATTGTAGCTGCCACAACTAAGCCGCTGCAGGTAGGTGGCATCTACTCTCAAACCAGGGGGCGTAGATGGGCTGTAGATTCCTTTGGACTACGGTTCGCATCATTGATTGGTTAGTATGTAAATGTTTGACTACCCTTACTTACTTAGTATATTATATGCTAAAAGCCAGCACTTCCCAAGCCTCCAAAGCGCTTCACGAGCTCTTCAGTCTTAACCTGATACTCTTTTGCCTTTGCATCACTCTTTTCTATACCGTCATCTCCCTGTGTATACATTACTGCCAAATTGTAACATGATGGTGCGTGGCCTCTAGAGCATCCCTGTTGATGCGAGAATGGTTTTGATGAAAGAGAGAAGATAAAAACTTTGTTAGTATGTGCGGTTTAAAGGCAATCAAATAAGAGACTGAATTCCAACCTGTTGCAATAACTTCTCTGCAAATTGTGGGTCTCTTTTCAATGCAGATCGTTCATCATTCGAACTCTTCTCTCTACTACGTTCATTAGCTCTCATTTTCAATGCCGTTTCACCCCGTGCTTCCTTTGGGCTTACATTATCAGCTTCTGAGTTTACCTTGTCCCCTCTAAGTAACATTGTAGCAAGTGTGAAACAACTAACAGAATCTTCATTCACTTCACAAACATGCTTTAGTAATTCAGCAGCTTTGGGAACATCATATGGTACCCCTTCTCCTAAACTACCAGGATAACTTAGTAACATTTTCGCCTGTAAGTAACATGCTCCTCCATGTCCACCTCTACATGCTCTATCAAATAGTTGATATGCCTCACTTCTATCAAACTTCGTTCTTCCTTTACCTGTCATCCTCATTTGAGCGAGATTGAAACATGATGGTGGATATGCTTTCGTACCATCTACTTCTACTCCATTTGGACTTTTATCCTTCGCTGGACGGAAGCATGTATTGTGATATAATTCAGCAGCATCACCATGCTTTCTTAGAAAGAGTGAAAGATATTCTGCAGTACTAAAGCATGAAACCATAGGCCCCTCTCCGTTAGCACAAGAGGATATATACTCTTCTACTTGCTTCTTCGATTCATCATCAATCACCGAGGGTAAATCTGATACTATTTGATCCATTAAATCATATTCATGACCAGTTGGGGTTGGAGCTTGTGGACGTTCTCCATTATTATTGTTTGATGATTCATCATTGTCGGTAACACCAAATATTGGCGTCTTTATGACTTTACTATCTAATAAATGCTCGGGGCTGCCTTCACTGGAAACCGATGGCGTTGATGCAGTAGATTGGGAGGCGCCCATGTTGATATATTATATATTATGGTTAATAGTTTATATGATATATCATACCTAGCCAATGTCATTCATCAAATAAACATCTCTCTAAGAAAATTATGAGAGTTGTGAGCATTTGGTATCTTTTTGACACTCAAATTCAAATACCACGAGTTCTAAAAGCTAAATGCCAAGTAGGTAGGTATGGGTGCACCTTAGCTTCAATAAAGGATATAATATCAACTAATAAATGAAAGCTGTACACATTATATCATACTTCTTCGTTCTTCATACATTACTTCCTTTTCCATTGGCAATCATATCAGTTTCCGCAATGTCAACCATTCAAAAGAAATTTCGTGTTGTGAGTTACAACCTCTTATCATCTAAACTAGCAAGACCATCACACTTTACTCATTCGGAACCGGAGCATTTAGAGTTTGAATATCGTTTACCTCGTATTCTTTCCAAGTTGGATGATGCAATGAAATGTCAGTTTGGTGGACAAATCAATGATGAAAGTGATAATACCTCTCAACAACAAACATCAACTGATGGTACACCAACAATATTTGCACTTCAAGAGGTATGTTATCCATTTGCTTCGTCTTTGCATACCTTCTTTGCTCAGAGGGGATATCACTTTGTAACAGGACTTTATGGACGACCATTTAATGGGTGAGTAGTTGCTATTATTACATACCTTTTATCATTTATTTTATGAACTTTATCTTACTTTTGATAACAAAACCTATTCATCACATCAGATATATGGGTGTGGCAATTGCATATCCATTGAAGGATTTCGATACAATCAATGTGGATATTTGTAGACTTAGTGATGAAAGACCAAGTGGCTGGCCAAGAAGAGAAAAAGAAGAGGAGGATGATACAAAAGGAATTGGACTTATTCAAAGAATCAACAAAACATATCGAATGTATATCGGACAAACTATTCAATCAATTAACAGTCGTGTTATGAAACGCTTGGGATACAGTGGCGAGAAGCCCCCAGTTGATCATTGGAAGATGAGTGAGAATAGATTCAATGTCCTCTTGACGGTGACCTTGAAACATCATGGAGCGGATGATTTCAGTGCCTTTTCAGTTTCAAATTATCACATGCCATGCGCATTCTATGCGCCACCAGTCATGAATATCCATGCAGATATGGTGTCAAAGCGAGTACAAGATTTAGCAGCAGCATCCTGGAAGAGTATTCATAATGTGGAGGCGGTTGAAACAGAAGTAGAAGAAGGAGAAGAAACAGCGGCTGATACTGCAACAAAAAAGATACCCCATATTCTGGCTGGAGATTTTAACATCCTACCAGACTCGCCACACTACAAACTATTGACTACAGGAAAGTTGGATAGATCTGATCCGACATATCCATCTCCAGGGCTTGACGGAGTAGAATGGAAAGTGGAATCAAGTCCAATGGATTCGGCATACACAATGATGACGAAGGACGGCACTACAGCATCAGAACCAGAATTTACAAACTATGCACATATCAAAGAGGATCCTGAATTCATTGGTACACTAGATTATATCTTTTTATCTCAAAAAGAGTGCACAAGTAGTCATGATAAAGGAGGAAAGAGTTGGAAGGTACATTCAGTAGAGAAACTCCCGTCAATTGAAGAATCTGGTGGTCCATATCCGAATAAGAAAGAACCAAGTGATCATATACTAATTGCAGCTGACCTCGAGATTATTTGAGGGCAGCGGTAGCAGTGCTTGGGAAGCAGAGAAACATGTTTGATACAAATTTTGATACAAAAATTCCGACCTTAAACTTTTATCAAGAAGTCTAGATAATAGGTGAATAAGCTTAGGCGAATAAGCTCTGACTTGATAGATGCTTCACTATGTAGTAAAAGTAGAAAGCAAGCTCACTCATCATAACATGCAGCAGCTGCTTTAGAAACTAGGCCCTAAAATACCGAAAAGATACCAGAAAGAAGCCAAATAGATACCCTCACTGTGAAAATGAACTTACCGCCGACAATTATCAAACAAAGCAACAACTGAGCTAGGTACCATAGCAGCAATAACAATAAGCAAACAAGCAACAACATAAGCTAGCAGCAAGCAAACAGGCAACAATATCTTACTATTTCTGGTTACCTCTCAATAATAACTGATCAAAGACATGTTAGCCCAAGTTGCAACAGCCATTCTTCTTGGCACATCAATAGTCGATGCTTTCCATACTAAAGATCTCTACGGTAACTCGAAGCAATCAGCTGCCCTACGGCAAAAGGTTATAAACAAGTCTACCTTCCTTGGTACTGATGGACAACAGCATCGTGATCTCTGGAGTAACAACTATGGACAAACTCAAGATACTACAGATACATCCTACCAACAAGAGTTAGACTTCAAGCCATCAAGATATGCACTATCCTACCACCGATGTGCGGCCGTGCAACAATTTAGTGACGATATGGCCGCCAAGGAGGATTCTAAGGGTGTCTTATCGACTAAGCAATTTGCAATCTTCCGTTTCTGTCCAGCTGCAACATGTGAAGGTGATGGGGATGTGCAATCAATTTGGGCTGATTATGGTACCTACACATCAAAGTATGGAGATTCCGCCGAAGATGGTGGTGATGAACAAACATTCGATGGAGGTGCACGGGCCAAGGGATGTTCGGCCGACTATGGGGAGTATATGATTGAACTATCGACATACCTGCAGATCATGTCTGAGAACACAAGTGAGCAAGCTGAGAGTTACTGCTCCTACTGTGAGAAACAATTCTATGAAACTTATAAGAATTGCGTCAATAATGGAGGGTGCCGTCGTGATCTGAAATATGAGGATTATGTAGTTGAGAATCAACGTGAGTTGTCTAATATTTGCAAGTCAGAAAATGATTCAGGTGGGTATGGTGATATATGCAATGGAGCACTGGATGATATTACTTCTATCACCGACTACTTTGAATGTAATGAGGCTGAGAATGGAGGCGTCTATTTGGGACCTCACTGTATGGAGGATGGGATGACATTAACATTAGGAGTTTATGCTGACGAATATTGTAGTGAATACATTGGAGGAGACGTAACTGCTTACCTCGATAATGTATACTACAATGATAACATCGGTTTGTATGTGAACAGTCCATATGGAAAATACATATCTATGAACAGTATGTATAACTCAAAGTATGGTGCTATGACGAACCTATTTGATGGAGGAGAGGAATCTTATTGTATGTCATGTGAAGCTGTGGAGGTAAGTTACTGTCTTTTGTTATATTCTCTCCCCTATGTCGCTCACTTCTTATGCCGACTGTGTTTAAATATATATCATATTTGTAGGACGAAGATGACTGGGAGTCCAAGATTAATGACGCCAACAATCAAGAACAGATGAGTCAAGCTGCCGAGTATTATTATGAAAACATTGCCCAAGGCCAGGACGAAATGTCTGGCATATGCGCAGCAGTATATGAATCTTCGGCACATTGTCACAAGAACTTTGCAAACTTCCAGCGTGGGTCCATGACAGCTGTAGAGTGGAAACAGATGCAACTATCCTGTGACTTCATTGATAGTGTTAGCTCAGATACTTATGATGAAATGGGATATGTCAACCTCAAGGATACATGGGATGTCACTTCTGAAGATAATCCTGAATGGTTAAGAGATAGCAAATATGCTCAAGATCACATTGATGTTATCACAAATGTATCTCCATTACAGGCATTATCTCTTGTTTTTTCAATCTTGGCTTGTATCTTACTTGCAGTCTGGGCTAAGACTTTGCAGAGAAGTCTCTCCAAGAAGCAGCCATGGGCACCTAAGCAAAGATGGAACCTGAAGAATATCTTGAAACGAAAGCATCCACTAGAAATAGATCCTTCCGACTCAGGCATTGGTGCAAGCCGTGTCAGAAGTGACGCCACAACAGGTACAAAGTACTATATGTCATAGAAGGGTTTAGAGTTGAGGAGATAGAACAAGGGAATGTATAGATAAAGTTTTTGTATAGTGGTTATGCAATAGCACATGCAATTTTGGAGGAATTAGGAATTAGGCTCAATGCTTTTTGGGTGTGTAGCCTTTGTAAAGATTATAATTGAAATTGTACAGAATAATGATAAACCGATATTAGGTCTCTTTCAGCCTTCAAGTTTGTTCTTAGCTAGCTACTAGAACCACCAGTAGCCAAGCAAGAGTCAACAGAAGTAAAGCTATACCGAGAGTGCTTGAGTAGACCACATCCTCTTTACCTCCGATAACTGCTGAGACGGGAATGTAGAGTGTAGAAGCTCGCTTGACCTAAAGAATCAATCAAGTGTGCCGCTCTAGTGGATACTCTGAGGCATTGAGCTAGGGGGTCAAGCACTAATAATATTATACTAAGAGTTTGGTATCATCTTATATCAAAAGGCGAAGCGGATATCTATGGTCTAGTTTTACACTAGCCTGGCATGAATTAAGACAATACCCATATCAGGTAAACTCTTGATCTATATGATTATTCCTATCTGTACAATTGGCTGCATGTATCATGTTGTTACAAGGCCTTTCACGAGGCTTACATCTCAAAACTCTATTTCTTTACAAGGGGTACTTCTCTCTTATTTACACAGGCACAAGTATGCCTCTTTACAATCTCCTTCTTTCTCTCTCTAGTTCACATAGTATGACGCTTCTGAAGCGGATCTTCCCATCATGATACCAGATGGATTACGATTGATCCCGTCCTTGGGTTCAAGGATGTTCGAACGACGACCATGAGGTGTCCATGGACCTTTTCGTAAACTCTTGTGTAGGGCAGTTGACCAGGCACCCAAGATAACAACGGCAAGGATGGAGAAGATCAAGCCAAAGATTTGAAGAGGTGTGATCTCTGAGATGTGATGACCATATTCTTGAGCGTATCTATTCTTGCCGAAGAATCCACTAGTCTGTGGTGTGTAGTCATCTCCCAAGTTGACGAATCCATCTTCTGTAAAGCTACCCATGACAACACTGTCGATGAAGTCGCAAGTCAAGTCTTCTTGGGCAAGTGCTTCAGCATAGTTGGTATTCTTCTTCATGTTCTTGTTTCTAGTGTTGTAACCTCTGAAGTGTTTATCACAACGGGCTGCCTTCTGGTAAGCATTGATACAAAGATCGTTGATCTCTTCAGAATCGTAGTTGGCATATACTCGGTTCTGGTCATCATATGTGTTTCCCGTATTGCCATCATCGTCGGTGTAGCCGTATTTTCCATTCTCATAGGCCATATCCTATGTGTAAGAGAGACGATAGATATGCAAGTTAAGTTAGTATCTTTCAGATATCGATCGAAATTAACGTATAGGAACGGGGTGAACTCACCTTCATTCTACATGGGATGCAAACTTCATCCTCATTTGAGTATTCTAACATATCCAACATACCGTTGGCCGAGTTATACCATGACTTGAGTGGGTCCTCGGCTTCGTTGAAATCCATGCCGATGAAGTTGGATACACTGACAGAGTTACCAATGTACTCGTTGCAGTATTCGTCTGAGTAGACACCTAGTGTAATAGTAAACCCATCACTTGAGCAATGGGGTCCGACATATGCCTTCTGACCGTTATTCTTCTCAACTTCGGTACATTCGAAGTATTCAGTTACTTCGTAACCATCAGGATTTCCTCCACAAACATTGTTGTAGACCGAACATGTATCAAACTCAGGACAGATGTGGTAGAACTTGCCGTTGGCATGTCCACCGTTAACATTTCCTCCTAGGTCACGTGCAGCTTGATCTTGATGTTCAGGAGAGTTCTTGAACTCTTCAAATGAAACGTCAGCTTCCTCGCCTTCCTTGAGGTCACGCCCCCAGTACTGACTCTTGTATACATTGTACATACATGATTCACAATAGTCACTGGAAGATGCGCGTTGTCACGATTTATGATGATGAAAGAGAGGAGATAGTAACTTATGTTAGTACATGTGGTTCAAAGGCAGTCAAATAATGGCTAATAAAGGCCAAATGAAGTATCCAAATCGCCGAGTCTTCATATCGAACACACGAAATCATACGACAAAGATACTAACGCGGACTTTCCAGTATGTCTCGAATCGATCATCTTGGAATTCAAGCATGAGATTCATGTAATCTTCGAGTAAGATCATGTATTCACCATAGTTGGCTTGACATCCATCACCTCGTGAACCGAATACCTCATCGGTATATCCCTCCTCGTAGTTGCGGTAAAAGTTGAATGGATAGTCAGACCATGCGTTGTTGTAGGTGGTATACTTGTTCTGGAGGTTGCGGTTACCATAGTAACTGGAACTACCGCTCTGTCGAGAGGAGGCATAGTTCCACCCTCCCTCACTTCCACCCTGCCTTTGCCACTTTTGGAAAGCATGACACTGTGCCTCACATGCCTCCTCACACTGCTCTTCGTTATTCTCACCATTGCCATTGCCTCCATCACCATGCCATTGACACTGTTCCTCACATCCACACTGTTCCATGTCATCAACATATCCCATACATGTCGCCTCGGGACAGAAGCGGAAGATTGCATACTGCTTAGTAGCAAAGACATCCATCGAATCTTCTTGGGCGGCAAGTTCATCATCGAATTGACGTACGGCGGCACATCGGTTGTATGATAATGAGAACTGGGCGGCATCGAAGGTGAATCCATTAGCCCACCCGCCTTGCATTGAGTAGTAGTCATCGGTTTGATCTTGATTGTTGAGCTTACGAGTAGTGGTATCATCTTTCTTCTCCTCTACTTCACCATTGAGCTTACGATGCATATCACTTCCTGGCTCAACAACCTTGGCCTTTGACATTAACTTCTTTCGTAATGACTTTGATTCGTTAGTGTTGCCATATAAGGTGTTCTTGAACTCTTTTTGTGTTTCCTCTGTCAACTTGCGTCGACGTTGTTGACTTCTAGCATCCGTCTTCATGGCACGCATGAAGTCCAACTTGTGTCGATGAGTAATTGTTGGTGATGATGATGATGATGATGATGAGCTCTTGGCATCGACGCCCATTAGGACGGCGACAATTGCAATTGGATAGGCTAACATTATTGATATCTATATCTATTGCAATGATCCAGAGATGTTGATGATGTGATAGCCGATAAGGTATGGTAGGTTTCTGATGGTATGAAACAATAAATTATGATTGTTGCTCTTATAATCGCTCTCGTCTGGTGTTTTGGTTGTTGTGTTGTTTGCCAATGTGGTGGCAAGTTTGCTTCGATTATCGCCGAAATTGATGCCCATTTTTATATAGCTTTCTTAATGTTAAGAAAATCTTGGATATGGTATCCAGGTTGAGGTACCTTTTATTTTTGAAACCAGGAGTGATTGAGGTAGGAGGCACATGAGTATGTGAATAGCAGACAAGTATGCCAAGAGAACTTACCGATCTATCTTTGTCCACAAATATTTATATACCTTACTGGTGGTATGCTTCGAGCTAGGAGAGCTGACGTAGGTACCCAGACAAAGTATACAAAGTATCTTCTTTTGCCCTTGCCGCTAGTTTATCTGAACACACTATCTACTTTCCTTCTTTTTCTTCTTCTTACTTGTTGCCAATTGTCCACATGCAGCACTCTCTTCGTCACCTCTAGTTGTTCGTATATAACATAATACCCCATAATGATCTGTGACAATCTTTTGAAATCTGAGTACACTCTCCATTGACGGTGTCTTGTATGTCGGATGATCAATAGCATTATAAGGGATGAGGTTTACGACAACCTTTGATCGAGCAACGTCGTTCATTATTGATTGAGCAAATACTGCCAAACGTTGAGCATCATCATCTGAATCATTGACATCCTCAATCAGCGCTACTTCTAGCATTGTCCTTCGCAGTTTGTTTGATCTTGAAGACAAGGCTTGAACTAGTCCCATGCGTAGTTCATCCATTGTATTTTTAGTTGTTGGTACTACACTTCGTCTTAATTTGTCATCAACAGCATGTACACTCCAAGCTAATACTGCTGGAGCTTGTCCAAGCGTTGTAAATGCTGACGGATAAGGCGCCACTGTGGAGATTGTTATCTTTGATTGAGCAAGACCAAACATTCGACGATCAGCTAGAGTATTTGCAACAGTAACTACTGCCTGTGCATTATCAGCTGGCTCGCCCATACCCATGAAGACAATGTTATCAACTTTTGGAAGAAGACTCTGCTCATTATCATTGGTTTGTGCATCACTCGTCTGTATATTTCCAACAACTCGGCATACTTTCGATGCATAGTATACTTGCACTAGAATTTCATCTGCAGTTAGTGATCTCAACTTTCCCATACGGCCTGTTGCACAGAAAGTACAGCCCTGTCTACATCCAACTTGAGAGGATATACAAAGAGTACTAAACCCTTTATCCAACCACGGTATTATCACACTCTCAACTTCTAATCCATCCTTGTTCATTTTTAATAATAACTTGGTTGTACCATCGGGGCTTACTTTCATATGAGACAGTGAAGCAATTGTATTCTCTATTGTATAAACTACTCCATCATGTACTTCTGCGTTGTTATTGTGCATTAGTTTTTGTAATCTCTTCCATGATGCAGCTCCTAGCCCTTGACCTTGACGACGGCCTAAGATACTATGTTCATCATCTTGACTACTCATTCTTGATAAAGCATCATCTAATTTGATGGATGATGATGTTGCATCCAACCAAGCTTCAATTATTGGTATATCATCCACCGCTACTGTCAAATGCTTATCCACATCATCTTGATTATTATTGTTGTAGTATATGTTTGGATCTATCCCTGATCTTAAACAATCCCAAACAACAGCTGCTCGACCAGATCCATCAAGTTTATTTGATAATTCTTGTAAAGTTAAACTCAGTAAACCTCGTTGAGATATATCCTCTTCTAATCTTTGTGTAGTAGTAGTTGATGTATCATCTATAATTGAAGATCTAAGTCTAACTCCATATCTAGCCTGTCTCAGATAATATCTAGCATGTCTATGACGTGAACGATATTGTAGTGGTTGCAACGAGATATCAAATGCTTTGCAAACAGATGATATGGATAGTTGCAATGAAACAAGAGTGAGTATACCGAGCCGCCTACGCCTGCGCCCAATTAATAGCTGTCTTGAATCCTTCATTTTGCAGCAGATTAATATAACTGCTAAAGCGCTAGCTATGTGATGAGATTGATTATCCAATTAATAGTGCCAATCAACGTATTTAGTAATCCTTTTATTGTATTTTCGATACGCTAAAAAATAAGCCGCTGCCGCTTTTTCATTTTCAGTGTGTGAAGACAAAACGCAGCGGCAGTTCTAATAGAGATAGATCAAACAATACAAACATGTCTGATCCAACAAGTCCAGCGAAATCAACAGAGCCTGTGTTGTGTAAAATGGGCTGTGGGTTCTTCGTAAGTTTAGGCTGAATTAACATCATTAAAGTGTGATTTTGTGATTGATGCGTGACACAGATTATATTGAAGAAGAGCGTAGAAGAGTTGTGGGGGTTGTTATGCAATATGCTAGCTGTACAGATGTAATTAAATGGTATTATATGTGGTTTACGAGTTGGATTTTGCTGTGTTCATTTTGATTGGGTTTTGGCGGAGCGGAGAGTGAAAGAGGGCTGTTGATGAATTGCAACCTGCTACTTGCCCCCATCCTTTCTTATCTAACGTTCCTGTGTTAGTGAATTGTCAATTCTGGTAGTTGCCTTCCATCTTCTAACTTCTCCAACCTATATTGCCCTATCCCATGTTCTGTCTATACTGTGTCACTGCATCAACGCTTGTCTCCATCCTAAATAATACGCACCCGATGATAATTATGCGGTAATCTGATTTTACAGGGGAGCAACGCAACTGGTGATATGTGTAGTAAATGTTATGCGACAATAAAACTCAAAGAAGAAGATGTTTCAACCACATCAAAGAGTAGTGGTGATGATTCAACAGCTCAAAAGGCAACAACAGAAAAAGTTGCAGTAGAATCCAAGGTAGTTGAAGAAACAAAGAACAAATCTGAGACTATTAATATTTCAAAGGCAGTAGTAGAGAAATCGGATGCTGCTGCTGCTACGTCAAACAACGGATCAGACGAAAACAAACAAACTGCAGATACTACTACTACTACTTCTGATAGGCCTGGAGTGGCATCAACAACAGATGTAAAGTCACCTGCAAAGAAAAAGAAGAAAAAGGCTACATACAAGAATTTGATGGCTGGTATGTTAGAGAAATCGAAGGATCGTGATATAGATAAGGAGAGCGAAAAGGCTATAAAGAAAGTTACGGGTGGCGGAGCATTCACCAAGATTGACAAGATATGAGCTATGTACCAAGTAGTCTGTTGCATGTATGGTATATTGCACGGTATGAAAAAACAAACATTCATCAAGTAGAAAATCATGTGCACGTGCCCCCACCCTTCAATAATGTATAGAGAATCGACGGGGTGAAATGTCCGCGTCCTCGTGTGAATTTGCTAAAAGAAATCAATAGATGGTGTTATTAGTATATAAGTAGAACCATGTTTATAGAACGACATCAGATTCTGCTAGAGAATATAACTCTCCTACTGTTTATATTTATAGTAGTTGTATCCTCCCGCTTAACTGTACACCTTTTCCTTAGACAAGAGGGGCAAGTAGACGGTGTGTCAAGAAGGTCGTGATATCGAAAGTATGATATCCCTGGGAAAATGAAGACCCGCATTTTTAGTGCGGGTCACCGTAGAAAAAAGCCATTTACTTAGTAAAACGCTGACCCGCACTAAAAATGCGGGTCAGATGCCTCGCGTACTCCCGTATTATGCTTATGATTTATGATATAGGTTTGCCCCATCTAAAGAGTTTTCTTCAATGAAATGATCTCATTTATTCACTCAAAGTCACAAAACCAACTCTCAACTCCCTCAAGTTGTGATGACTGATACTTATATAGATGAGGAAGAGAGCCTAATAGGTTGCCGTCGAAGGAGAAGTGATAGACGGAAAGATTTTTCAATAACTCATACAGAGGACGAAGAAGATTCAGATAGACCAAGATATAAGATGGCCCCAAAATCATTTGAGCATCAAATTTATATCACATCGATGAATGTAGGACATCGGTGTGCATACCTTTGTAGAGGATTAGTATCATGCTTCGTTTCTAGATTAGATGGTATATCAAACTTTTGTGCTATATATTCATTTACTGGAATATTATTTACGGTAAGTTGCAACTCTGATGATATATACTTGCAATATTAAGAGGCATATGTTGGATCAGCCCAACCACAGAAATGACTTTGACTCACAATAACATGTTTTCATTACATATCCAATTCAAAATCTAATTAATAACACTATACATCTAATAAAAATGAATGATATCATACAATGCACAGTTATATGTTGGATTAATGATAAAACATCAACCATTATTCATCAAAGGCATAAGTGAAGAGAATCAAGAACTTACAAAAGAAAGTGCATTCGGTGCAATGGGGATGTTCATTTTCTTATTCACATCATCTGTATTATATCTATGCTTTAATAAAAATCGTAATAGTGAAGAGTCGTTACGGTCACAAGGGTATATGAGACCGGGATCATCATTATCTAGAGGTGGTATGAGAATGAGTGATTATCAAGTTTCTATGGAATTATCAGTATCAAGACAGAATTCACATGATGATGATGAAATGGAACCGATACTGTTGAGTTAAAATAGACTTATGGAATGGTAGTATGTGTGGTGGAAACAACAACAATATAGACATGTGAGGAAACAAAAAAAAAATGTATATTTCTCAGAGAGTTGAATCTGAGTGCTAAGGTGGGGGTGAGATAAATCATTTGAGCTCACTCGAGTTTAATATGAGATGATGAAAACATTGGATTGTGTCGATATAGCAGTTTATTTTGACAATAGACAAACTGTGGTTGGCAGCTAATGATTTGAAAATGCGGTGGAAGAAGAAGCATACTTTCCTGCTTTTAAAAAGAAAGTATGGATCTTAATTGACATTGCAAAGAGGTACATAATGGCTGCAAATGAATGTAAAAATTGTAAGAAGTAAAAAGCCAGGATTGTACAAGAAGACGGAGTCAATAACCTTTCATCTCTTTATCTATTGTTTTCTCATGATTCACCTCTTGGTTGTATTCTAGTGCGACTCATGTGCTAATGAATGTGCAAAACCTTCCGGTGTTGGCATCGTCATTAATTTTCATACAAGCTTCAGCTTTTCTTTCTTATTTCTCGCTTGCTCATTGTCCTGTATGCACTGTAAATTGGCCTCTAAGTTGGTTGCTTTATTTTATACCTTAACCTCACTACCTTTGTATTCAAACTGGATCATAATACGTACATACCTAAGGTACGACGTCTCTGTTCGTCTTCATTTTCTTTCACTCTCGTCTACAAGACCTCATCTTGGGTGACGGCTCTTATTCTGGCAGCGGTTGTTCATCTCTTGCCTGACTTGCTTGGTGGTAACATATTGCCTGGCATGTGTGCTCCTACAAATAAGACGGATGCTGTTGATGATGTTGGGCTATCAAACCAGCAACCACTTGAGCAGGCAGTCGCGCCGTGGAGAGGCAGGCCTTTGGTGGAGGGGGCAAGCACAATGAAGACGTTCTTTCTAATGATATATTGTCATTTCTCCATTGCATTACTATGCATGAACGTACTATTCGATTTAGTAATATTTGGCCTCCCGGCTTGGCTACTCTACACAATTGGTTTGTTTTCCAACAGGCTCTATCTGAAGGTAACGACTTGGATTATAAACTTTACCACACCCGTTGTATTCTTTCAACCAATGATGCTTTCTGGTACCAAGATTTATTGCAACGACGCTAATTTGTTGACAGAGTGCAGTCGAACAGATTCTTTGCTATTAGCTAACCACGGAAGCCGTATAGACTGGATGGTAGGCATGTTCTGTGGCTTCTCAAGATATTTTGCAGGTCAAACATGTGAAAGGATTCGTGTCGGATTTGTTTGTGAAGCAATTCTTGGAATCATGCCGGTCGTTGGTTGGTATCGCAAGCTCGTTGCTAATGATATCTTCGTCTGGAGATCATTTAAACAAGATGCACAAACAATTACAAACAATATTGAGACTTTCCACAAGGCTGAAACAAATAGAATGTTATTCCTTAGTCCAGAAGGTGTAGTGGTTGACTTTTCACCAAAGGATGTTGAATACATCCACGCTTGTCGAACATTCTGTCAGGAGCAAAACTACAAGCCATTTGATTATGTTTTGACACCAAGGTACAAGGGGTCAATGTGCTTGCTGCAACAAACACAGAAGAACTCAGGCCCCGTTGTGTCAATTTGCTTGGCATATGTACGTGATGGAAAGTTGCTGAACTGCAAATTGTTATCGTCTGGGCGTAGTGTTCCCGATATTTATACATTGAATGCAGGTATTGGTGGAAGTCCTGTGGATATCTACATTCATCTCAAGCGTTTAAACATTGCTCAAGATTTGAATGATCCAAAGGCTTTCATGATGGAAAACTACAAGGAGAAGGACGAACTTTTACGTGCTTGGGATCATCAGACTTCAGCTGGCACCGCAAGCAGTGAAGCTTGGATGTCTCAGTTTGATGTAATCCAGAACAGCTACCTCGAATGTGCACTGTATCAGGTTGGACACGTTTTTTTGATGTTGGGTGTTGCAATGATGTTTGATTGTGTACACATGCTCTTCAATTTTGGCTTTCTTCTCTTCTGTTTGGTAGCTGGAAGTCACACTGTTGGCTGGATTCTCGGTTCAACAAGTATGGAGAGCATTCCCTTTGAGACTTGCATCAAGGCAGTGATTGCTCTACACGAGCGACGCAAACATTCCACGTGTTCGAATGGCAAATCTTCCTAAATCTATCGTAGCGTATCATAAATCATAAAATCTTTTTGGCATTGGTATGGTATAAAAGTATTGACTTTGATTTACCTTTGGATCTATTCTGCTGTTGCTTTTTCTTGCCATTCTTCTTTCTTCTTGTACGCTGCTGTTGCTGTTGTTTTGTTTGTTTATTAGTGCCTTTGGAAATACCTGCACTGCCGACATTTCTTTTATTGTTCTTGCTATTGGAAGTCTTATCTTTCTTCTTTTTATCTTCATTTTTGCCATCACTATTTGACTCTGAACTTTGTGCCAGCACAAAGATGTATAATATCTTGCACTACTAAGACTAGCGCTTCTTGATGGTGTTATCATTGCATTATAATCTCTCCTTTTCGCCATCATTCTTTCATATCTCTCTACATACCTCTCAAAGTTTATATTATACCTCTCACAGTGCACAAGATGTGCATCATAATCGTAATTGTCGCAACAATTCGGCGGAGCAAAGTATAACTGAAATATTGATCGTATATCATTATCAGTAACTGTATTCGATACATCTCTTCTTCTACGCTTATACTGATGTGATGATGATCTATATTGGAATCCAGTAAAAGTAGATAATGATGATGTGTGATGTGAGAGATGTTGTTGTGTTGGTATTATCAATGATATGCTTCATGTATCGCAAGGCAAGTTAAGGCTGTTATCGGTACCAAACAACGGTGAATCCGTCGTCTTCTTCGGATACTAACATCACCACCGCTGCTACCATTACACCGTATTTTAGATAGACGATGTGTTGGCTGAGACATGATTTCTCTTTATACTTTTTTATAGTGTCAATTAAGTAAATGTAAGGTATATAAGCTCTATTTTATCGGCTTGGACTTAATACAATGTCGGCAATCCAGTGAAATTAAACCTCCCGCAATCAACAATACCTGACCATTACGCCCCGAGCCGTTATTTGAACACATAGGTTGCTTATTAACCAAGTCGTATTATCAATTGATTTTGAGTAGACGAAAACATTCCACGTGTTCTTTTCCATAAATCTTAACTTTTTATTGTATTGTACTCTTTGGCATTGGGTTGGTAGTTGTTTGGTAGCTTCTGTCTTGAATCGGAAACAGGCGTTTACTATGAGTAATTATAATTGGCGTCAGTATGGCCCCCCTAATGTAAACAATGCACAGGCAAATGGAAATGGTTTCTTTCATACAAGCAGAACCAATAACAACAC
>Ga0214478_100140_pt1 | contig 39018 bp, 28 predicted proteins | sample M1_20Mar14CPVII9_2_FD_178001 | JGI IMG/M metagenome (GOLD analysis project Ga0214478, IMG submission 178001) | Marine eukaryotic communities from Monterey Bay, California, United States - M1_20Mar14CPVII9sort6BwellD7 | ecosystem: Environmental > Aquatic > Marine > Unclassified | place: USA... | reverse complement strand
TGGCAGTGGATTAGGTAAGAATCGTATAGTTGTGGGATGAAATATGTGGGATGAGTTGAATTGTGCACATGATATGGATTTGTACTTTCACTAACCTATACTACCCCTAACTCCCTCTCCTCTTGGATCTTCTTGTGACCATTGTTGCGAAATTAACTTTTGATTCCTTTATTAGAATTACTCATGAAATGAAAACAATGGGTAGTTTTGACAATTTGGTACCATTACTCTACATTATTAGTATTACACATCCACTACAAGGTGTTGGAAATTGTGTGGTATACTTTAGACCGAGATATCTCAAATTCAGAATAAGAGAACCAGAGGAGTACATCTTAGCATCTATACTGAGAGCGCTTGATATGAAGGTTCCATCAATTCTATCAAGGCAGAGACCAGTGAATTGGTGCTGTATAAAACTTAGAAGAAACAAATGCAGTGATTGCAGAAGCAAAGTAATGGACACCAAATCAACTCCAAAAGAAGCAAATACTTTGCCACAGATAAATGGCATGAATAATGAATGTTTGGCCGTCAACAATAGCAACGACAACACCGAATCAACATAAAAGGAGATCCGATTTGAAAAGAGCATACTCACAACAGAAATTATATCATTTTAATAGAAGATACATTACACTACTACTTGTGATATCCACTTCCCTTCCGTATCTCACTAGCTCTATATATCTGTTCCATTAGTAATACTCTAGCAAATTGATGTGTGAACGTCATCATACCTAAACTGAGCTTTGTTCTCTTCTTGTCACCATTCCTGAGCTCTTGAGGAAGCCCTTCCGCACCACCAATCACAAAGGTTAATCTACTACCACCATTTTCTAACCAATTATACATGTTATCACTAAATACTTCACTTGTACACATTTTACCAATAGGATCTAATAGTATCACTGTATGTGACTTGTTTTCATCTCCTTCTACATTCTTTATGAGCTCTATATCATTCTTGTGATATTGTGTTGATACCTGTAAGTTTGTTGATTTCAATCTAGTATCATATGTTGAATATGCAGATTCTAACCACTTCTCACCGCCATTCTTCCTGCCTACCATTCTTATTTTGACTTCAAGGCCCATTGATATTGTGGATCTGGATTGATGTGTACATGAACATAATGGATATCGATATTGACGATGACATGATGGATCTGGATACCGATTATTAATTCGAAGATAGTTTATAGAAAATGCATTGCAATAGTCAGTGTAGAAGACTAACTGTATTATACAGAAGATCAATATATAGAGATATTGCATCATTGTAGTATCCAAGTGGCATATTGCATGCCTTGCTAGATTTCTCCTTTATTGGTATATGGTTGATGGGTAGGATACCGTCTACTCACTCTCTATGTTACTCTCTCCCCTCATCAATAAATGATGCAATGCACTCTAGATAACGTTGCCACACAATACAGTAGTACCCTTCTAATAGCAGTAAGATTGAAATGATATCTTTACCATCCGTCAGTTAATCAATATCAATCAGAATGAAGACATCAATATATTATATAACAATCCTTTTTCTTCTACTCACTGAAGAGTTAGTTGTTGTTGCCAAGACGATAACAAGTGATACCAAGAAGAAGAAGGAGCAAACTAATAGACGAATACAGAATAAAAATGGAGTAGCTTATGATAATACAGATATAGACACTAGGTATAGTGCACACGGTACACGTGCCCGAACAAGAAGACGAGAGCAATATTCATATGAATCTACAACTTCTATCATTGAAGAAGATGTGATAACAAATCACCCTGCAGTAGAAGAGGCTTTGACAAAAAGAGCTCAAAAGAAGTTGGCTAATCAACTAGCACGAGAAGAACACAGTAACAATGCAAGGCAGACTGAACGACGAAAGAGAGACAACGCTGAGGATATCGATAATAATGATGTGCCAGAATTGACAACAAGTTCTATGCAAATGAATCAACGAACACAAAAACTACAGAGCAGTACAGAAGAAGAGTTTATTACACCCACTTCTTCAGCTGCAAATCAAGAAGAGAATGATGAAATGGTACAACAGTCAAGTAGTAATGTATTAGCAGTGAAAGGTCCAAGGAGCAATCAGAATGAGGAGAATAATGAGAAGAAGACAATGCGCAATAAACAAGTTTCTACTCCAATACCAACCTATTTTCCAACCTATTCAACATACCATCCAACTCTAGAAATGCAGGAAGGCGGTGGAGGAGACACAGAGCAAATTAGTCGTCAGAACGACAATCAAATGCCAACATATTATCCTACTTATAGTACATATATGCCAACGCCTGGAGATGAAAACACTAGTAATAATATGAACACGGAGTCTCAAGGTAGTAGTGGAAACAATAATAGTGGAGGAGGTGGATCAAGTAATAATGACTCTCAGCAAACTTATCAACCAACAGGTATGTTTAGCGGTATTTGTGCACATAATATGTTTCTTCTTTTCACTTCGAATTCACCAAACTAATGTTTCTTTTTACTAGACTTCCCAACAACATTCATACCAACATCAAGTCCAACCTTCATTGGTGCATGGGGTACAGCCTATCAAGGTCCATTACCAAAGTATGTCTATGTTCCCGGTAAGGGTGGTAAGTGGGTCAATGATGGCTGGGGAAATCCCAAGTGGGTGGAAGAAAAAGGGTACTTAGTACCATATATCAATCCTCCAACTGATCCACCAACTACCTTTATGCCTACGACATTTCCACCAACTATTGATCCTGATGCAACTCCGAGTCCAAATACTAAACCTACATATATAGTAAGTAGTAGTGAACAGTTTGTTTTGTTCATATCATCAAATTCAATACTTAACACAGTCTTTGCTCTCTCTTATTAGCCAACTTACTTTCCCACAACATATACGCCGACGTTTAGCCCAGTATGGGATGGTGATGGCTGGGGTAAGACGGAAGATACTTGGACGGGTACTGTAACTTCTCCATGGACTGCACCTAAAGTATCTCCTTGGACTTCACCTTGGAGCAGTTCACCAAAGGTAAATACTGGCTGGAATAATAATCAATGGGCAACAACACCTCAGTGGAGTAGTACTCCAAAGTGGAATGTCAAGCCTCCGACTTGGAAGGCACCTGCTCAATGGAATACAAAGTCAAAGTGGCAAGCACCAAAGCCACCAGGATGGCAGGTTCCAAAGAAAGTACCAACGTGGCAAAAAAGCTCCGGTAAGGCAAACTGGTGGGGAAGTAGTAGCTCATGGTATAGTGGTCATGCTCGTTATCATCCTTCAACAAGTCGATGGAGTGGGTGGTCATCCTCAATAACGAGTCATCATGGTGGCAAGAGTAGGAAACTGGCACAAGGATTATCAGTGGAAGAGAGTGGCAAGAGAAGACGAAAGAAGAAGAAAAGACGAAGGAAGAGAGTATAGGAAGTATATGGCTTTGATGGCTATTAAATAGTTTAGAATTATATGTTTCATGTTTAAAAGTACAAATCATTCGTCACTTATGATCGCCTAATAACTAATATAGACCAACATCAATCTGCCCCAAGATCATGAATGACCCCAAATGTCTCAATGCCTCTTGGTCTTGAACCACTACTGCCCTGCCTTTCCGTTCACTAGCAACAGATAAGCCATGCCAAGACCAGCCCATAGTATTGCACGGCTCATAATGATGTTACACTGTATCATAACTTCATTATAACAACTTATCTCTTCTTCATGGTATGTCTTACTATTGTGCTCTAATTCGAATGAACATGAATGACTTAATCTAACTCTAATCTCACTTATTTATCTTTTCATTCTCCTCGTGCATAACTGTGTCTCGTGTCTCTATTATTGTACTTATACCATACAGCTTCTCTCTTCTTATATTGAACATCTATCAAGGAGATACTGAACATCTATCAATAATGAGAAGCAGTTGTATACTATTCCATCTCTTCGCTCTAGTGTCGTTTGCAGTTGATGTAACATATGCCATCTCTCCGGCTCCAATCAAAGACAGGCAAAACGACAATGGTGGCGAGAATGAGGTCAGATATCCCTCAGTATCTAACAAACCCACACATAACTCTCATGGAAGGAAACTTGTTCCTAGGAGGAGGAGGACCAAGTCAGCTAAGCACCCCAAAGCGACCAAAGCCAAAGATAATTGTTCATGTGATGATGAAACAAGTAGTTCTAACGAGTTGACATGTGTTGAGTTGGCTGACTCAATGGGTATGAAGATCAGCCTCAGACACAGACGACTGGAACCAATCACATTGTCTGTTATTGTAATATTTGCAGCAAAGGCGATTGCTACAGCAGTTTTGGCCAAGGCTGCAGGGGAGGGTTTTGGCTGGGTCATGAATCAGGTAGGTATTACTGATAAGGCTTTAACAGCAGAAGATGTTGCCAAAGTATCTAAAATGGTTGCCAAAGTGGATAAAGATATTGAATTTCTCCGTATGGAGGTGGCTGCAGGGTTTGCGACAATGAGAGACGAATTTGACCTTACTAGAGCTGCCATATCGCAAACCCAGCTCACAAGTGCCACCACAAGTGTACAGGCTATGTTTGACACATACAAAAGTTATCTAGGACTCTTCAATTTTAAGCCCTCGGCCGAGGACAACGAAGAAGTTAGGAATATGGTCAAAACACTGCAAACAAAGATCATTAGCAGTGATACAGGCATCCGTTACCATGTCCATCTCATTCACAATGTATTAATGGGACCAGGATTGTTCTCCGGGGAAAGTCTTCTCTCCACATACTCTCGCTTGGCAATGCAGAATTCAGATTGTACCTACAAATATTCAAAATATATGAATGACTTCCTAGAATATTACATAAGTTACCAAACAATCGGGTTATTCTTGATGGTTGAGGCATATAATGCATTTGATTCCTCCACTAGAGAAGTGTTACAACGAGACTATTACTCCGATTGGAGAGGAATGATCAATCTTCAGATGAAATGGGTTAATAATATTTCACCCATGGCAACATTTGTTGAGGGTCCATACAATTTAGGGGTCATAAGTGGGCGTGTTACTTCACTAGCAATAAGAGGAAACCAAATCCTTGCTCTTTCAGTACATGGTACTTTGACTATTAAGTCTATGGACAATCAAAGTGCAAGACCACTTAAAGAGCTTGGCAATACATTTCTTTCCACTTTTATTGGTATTCACGATACTCGAAACTCAGGCAAAGTCATCGTTGCTTCATCAGGATCATATCAGGGAAAGTCAGTCATTAAAGTTGGCATTTTCCCTACATATCGCGGCTCACCTTTGGGCGACTCACCTCCGTACTCCCAAAGTCATCATTCAAAAGGGGCTCTTGGGATAGATGGAATTTACGCTTTGAGTTATCACCTAGACAAGTCAACTGGTTTCCTTTATTTCCTCGAGATTGGTGGGATTCGTAATCCTGGTATGCGCACACTCACTTTGTCAAGAGTGAACACAGGTCGAGGCGGGGTCAATCAATACATTGAACGCGTAGCATATCTAGATTTTGGTGGTTCTTGGATGTTGCCCATGTTACAGGGGAAGGAACATGTTTGGGCATTAGGAATGGTTGGACGTTATTCTGTCATTATGTGTAAGTAGTTCTTTAGCTGACATGATATCCTGCCAGCACCAACACACTGAAGTGACCTTTCTTTCTCTACAATGTCCACAGACATCAAGGTTGAAGGATACCTCAAATTTGCTCGTGTATACGACCTTAGTACAAACAAGTACGTAAACGATACCCCCGGTGGCCAGGATCTTACTGACCTTCAAGTCAAGACAACCGATGGTGTAATCAAAGTGAAGAATGATCGAGAAGTACTAACAGTCTCATTAGACGGTGAAAAAACTGTTATCCCCGTCCGAGTTAATACCAAACCGCATTCTTCTGCTGTTTCTTTGGGAATGAACACATATTCGTCATCAAATTCAGGTGTGATGATGCAAGGTGGGAAATCCGTGAGGTTCAATCCCAACTTTGAAGTTGAAGCTTTTGCCTTGGACCGTGCAAATCAAATGTGGGTGGCTGGACGAGAAGTTGGAAAAGATACTACTTCCGTATATAAAGTCGGCAAGACTCGAGAAGTAGATGAAATTCCCACACTCCAAGCTGTCGTAGATCAATACGGTTAAAATGGTGTACCATAGTGGCGTCCTGTTGTTTCGAATGTTCTTGTTTGGTTATGTTTGTGCTTTGCTGGATTTTGTGTGTATAGAAATGTAGCTGGAGACCAGTCGTCCAGATTCGAACTTCATAGTCTTTGGTTTGGCATCTCTGGCCTACATTTAACTTGTAATTATTTTAGATAATCTTTGTTTTACCATGGTACTAAACTGCTTTATCTCGTCAATTCTTCTTTATAGCTTCCCATAATCGACCCTACAAAACAAAACATATCCTCATTCATCATCCTCCTCCTCCTCCTCCTCATCATCATCGTCGTCATCGTCGCCACCCTTCTTAGATGTTGCATCCATGCTAAGTTAAACGAAAGATAATAAATAAAAGATGAGCACAAGATGTGTGTCAAAATACAAACACCAGTCATACAACCACAACGACAATTGCAATATCAAATCATTAATTGCACAACACCAAAACAATTATAAACTTACTCAGAAATCTTTCCATACATCTTCATCTCACTCTTATCAATACTAGCCCTTTGAATACCCTGATATAAAACACCTGCCATAGTCGGTACGACACAAATTCCGACAATACCCGTGGCAGCCAATATATAGTAAGATATACTAGCACTAACTTTTAATTTCGATTGTAATATATCCGACGCCTTGATTAGTACTGCTGTAATACCATCATTTTTGCCCGTGGCGGTTGTGCCTACTGATTTGGATGATGAGGATGATAGTAGTGAGGATACTGATTTGGAGGTACCCAATGCTTCTCCGGCAGTTTCAGCTAATAATGTCGGATAGGCACCGGCCACTGCATCTTTATTCGTTAAACTATCGGCATATGCCTCACGATATGCAGATTCGATTGGATCATATACGTCATCTGCAAATAATTTAGATTGAACATATGCATTGATCATTTCATCTGCTGATTTAGTTTTAAAGATGTTTAGTCTTTGTTTTAATGATTTTGTTGTAGATAGAGTAGCTGTAGCGGTGGAAGAAGAAGCATGAGCAGGCGGGGTAGACATAACATGTGTTGATGATAAGAAGAATGCAAGTGATGTTAATAGGATGGTAAAGGAATGACGTATTTTTTGCAGTGCATTTCTTGATTTTGTAGATGCCACTTGAAATAGTGAATTCACTCTCTGTCGTTTAGATAGATCATCTCTTGCAATTCTACCTCTGTTTACTGCTGACATACCAATTGAGGTACTTTGTCTAGTAGTATATTGTAAGTTGTCAATATTGACAACATTAAAAGTTGATGTTGTTTGCTTTGTTGTTAAAGATGGAGAAGATACCACCACCGCCGATTGTCGGGATAATTGAAATGCACATACATTACTATTGTTAGACGATATTGCCAATATGGCAATGGCGGATAGGGCCGTCGTTACTATTGAATTCACCATCGTCTGCTTCTTCTACTCTCTTCTTCTTCTTCTTTGCAAAAATATCGCACTTCCCATGTAACGACTTACAAAAGTACTCTTTTTTATGAGAGTGTAATCATATGATGGGCAATAGGCAATTGGCTGGCGGCATAAAGGACGGCAAATAGCAACAATATCACCCCTAACATCATGAGCACCCCTACTACTACCACTGATCCACGTGAACTAAACAATCCACCAACAACAATCAATCCCGACCTAGCAGCCGAGCGAGCCAACACACCATTCAATCCAATAAACATTACAAATTTTATTGATGGCAATGATCCAAACATAACAATAAGAAGACGTCAATTAGAATCATGGATTATACGTGATCCAACTGGTATTTTCTCGAATGAATATAATAATTATTTACATCGTACTGAACGTCATAAGAGGGCGCTTGCTAAGTTTACTAGATTGGTTGTAAGTGTATTATAATGATATGTTCATAATTTGATGTGATGCTTTCTCTTTTTCATACTGTATCTAACTTTAATCTTACACATCATCTTACCATTATCATCTACACATCTCTCTTTAGGAGCTATGCCGATCAGCAGGAATAGGTGCCAACACCAAAAAAGATCCAAATTCAGCAATACAACATTTACAAGGCGAGATTATTGCAACACCAGAGTTTCAAACATTAGTATCAACAATATCAGATGATCCATTCCCAACATCATTACATTGGGTAATGTTCGTTCCTAACATATTAACATTATGTGATGCTGAGCAACAAGCCAAGTGGTTACCATTATGTAGAGATTGGAAGATGATTGGTTGTTATGCACAAACTGAGTTAGGACATGGTAGTAATATTCGTGCATTGGAAACTACAGCTACATTTTTAAAAGAAAGTGATGGTGGTGATGTGGGTGGTAGTTGGATTATCAATTCACCTACCTTAACATCTACAAAGTTTTGGCCAGGTACACTTGGTAAAACTGCCAATCATTGCATGTTAATCGCACAATTAATCGATGGTCAAGGTAAATCACGTGGTATACATAACTTCCTCGTACCACTTCGTAGTATGGAAGATCATACACTATTGCCGGGTGTAGAAACGGGTGATATTGGACCAAAGATTGGATATAATAATATGGATAACGGATATGCAACGTTTGATCATGTGAAGATTCCACGACGTAATATGGCAATGAGATTTGCAATGGTGGATGAGGATGGGAATTATAAAAAGGTATCAGGTGGTGGAAGTGATGGAGGAGGTAGTTCGGATGCTGCTAGTAAGGTTGCCTATATTACCATGATGCAAGTTCGTGCATATATTATTCATTCTTCAAACGAGGCATTGGCAATGGCATGTACTATTGCTATCCGATATTCTACCATCCGTCGGCAGGGATACAATGCCGATGATGCCGACGCCAAGCGTAAGAATAATGCACCAAATGAATTCCAAGTATTGGACTATCGTCAACAACAGTACCGTTTACTACCATTACTGGCGGCATCATATGCAATTTTCTTCACGGGAAAGCATGTCTTGGCAAGGTTGAAGGATATTGAACATCAATTAGTTTCGGGTGCTAGTAGTATTACCAAAACTGTCGTGGGTGACATTCATGCCACGACATCGGCATTGAAATCATATGCTACAACCTTTACAGCTGATGGTATTGAAGATTGTCGCAAGGCTTGTGGTGGTCATGGTTTCTTGGTTTGTTCGGGATTAGTAGAATTAAGCGAGACGTACTTGCAGAGCTGTACTGTGGAAGGAGATAATCAAATGCTTCCTCAACAAGTTATCAAGATATTGTTAAAGTTAGTAGCTGCTGTACAATCTGGAGATGAAGCTGCCTTGAAGGAGTATGAGGTGACTGATATGAACTATCTGGTTAGACCTTTGATGGCGTTGATGCAAAATGGTGGTGATGTACCAACTCAGAGTACATTTGCTTTCCCGTTAGACACAAGCAGCAAAGACTTTATGGATGTATCCACACTACTCAAGGCGTTTCAACATCGATCGGCATGTCTTCTACTAGATGTGGCTATGCAACTCCAATCATCCATGGGTACCTCCACTGCCCAACAAGCTTGGAATGATGCTCTACTTGCCATGGCACGTGCTTCTCGAGCTCATGCCTCATATCTGCTACTGCGTGACTTTGATAATGGACTCAGGGATGAACAACAAAAGGGATCGCCATCCTGTTTGGGTCCTAAAGAGCTTAATGTTTTGTCTCAATGTCTTACTTTGCTTGCATTATATTGGATGGATCAATTCTTGGAAGACTTTCTACAAATTGGATGTCTATCATCATCAAACATTCCACAGTTACGTCAAGCACTCCTTGATATCATGACAGAATTACGACCCAGTGCAGTTGGATTATGCGATGCTCGTGACTTTCCTGACTTTCGTCTCAAGAGTGCATTAGGAAGGTATGATGGTAATGTCTACCCTGCTATAATGAAGGCTGCCAAACAAGACCCATTGAATACAGAGGGATATGATGAAAGTTTAAAGAAGTTAATTGTTGGAGGTGTGGGTGAATATCATGGACCAATATCTGCTGGTCTGTCTGGAACTGCGTCAAGGCTTTAGTCTGGTACTATAGTTAGATGTCTAGATTGACTTAAAGTATCTAATCATACTCAGGTTGATGGACTTGGAGACCAAGTGATTTTGCTCGTTCCGCTTTTTGCTCTCGTACCAATTCTTTTGATATACCAATAAGAAAGCCTTCATTATGAGTGTTCTCATATCTAGGCACGTGACCACCATCATACTCATATCCCTCATAATCACTGTCTTCATCAAGAGGGCATTTAGAAGAATAAACAGTACTGCAACGGCCATCACAGTCATAACATCCTACTCTCTCCAAGTAGCCATTTTGCCACATCTCACAATAATCAGCTTTCCAAGAATAACAAGACACTGTACCATTCGTAAAGTCAGAGTCGTCATCACTCCAAACAATATCAAGTTTGTCAAGTAACTTTGTGTCCATCGAACATCCATGACAATTGTACAAGGCATCTATCTTTACATCTCCCTCAATTTCATCTATAGCGTGTACTCTAGGGTTTCCTTCGATTGTATCGACACGTGATATTTCCACACTTAATATAGTCCAACTACCATCAGTTACAGTCTCGATTGCATCTTGGAACTGTTTGTCTATTCCTTTAAGTTCATCAGTTTCGTTATCTCTTACCTCTATCATGGGCACAATGATCATCCTATCATTTAGCATGAGCGATTTAAGTTTTGATCCCAATTTAGAAAGTGATGGAACATTACTATCTTCCTCCACCTTCTGCCGTTTGTTGCTGTTTTGTTGCTTTTTAGTTTGTTGATCTTGTTGTTTCAGGTATGCTAACAAAATATCTGCACATTCGCGCCTATCCTTTTTAGACTGTTGCATGGCTTCATACCTCTCATTCTCTTGTTGCTTTGCCCTGCACTTTTCTGCAATTGCAGCAGACAATGTATACGAATCATCTGTCTGAATGATATCGCCTCTATTGACTGCATTCTGCAATTCAGATTGAAAGTCTATATCATTCCAAAGTCTAATGATGTCTTGCTCTTGAACTTGCTCCTTCATATGTTTCTCTATTTCTTCTTGTGATACTTGTGATGAATGATTGTTCTTTTCACCAAGTGCATACAAAGAATCGATAATTCTATCTGTGTATGGAAATCTAGGCATATACGCCCTCGAATATGTAGGTATGTTCATGGTATAATTAGCATTTGTACTGTCACGTTTCCGTCCTCCATTCAAATAGTATATCTTTGTTAATACGTATGGTAGTATGCAGAGTATGAGTATGAGTAATCGATATGATGTGAGTGTCAAAATATATCTCTGTCCAATTAGTGGATACTGCTACTACTAATATATTTGATACTACTGCAGATGCAGACAACTCTTCCAACTGATGCACTTAGTTTGCCTCTATGTGTATAACCTGCGTTGGGCTTCATAGGTGAAGATGAGTAGTATTGTATATTATCTCTCTTTATGTCTTTCATAAAATTCCACTTGTAATCATCGCAAAAATACTCTCATAAAAAATTTAATAAGTGGAAGTTGCATGCACCTTAAATAGTTATCGATAACGCCATAAATAATCGCTCCAATATACTGATAATATAGTAACTAAATCAGTTTTTAACGCTCGTTTTGATTGGTTACTTCGTTGGGGCTGTCTTGATCTGTAACCAGAGATATCCACACAAATCTCAAACAAACAAAAAACATTCTGGTGCTATTTGGTGCTGTTCAATTACTTACTGTTTTAGCCTGCATTTACCACCATTAAACATGGCAAAGACACCAGCCATGAAGAAGGCAACGCCCAAGACAACCAGTAGCCGTAAAAACAAAACACCTCGAACTCTAACCAAATCACCAACATCATCAGATCAAGGTACTATAACATCATCTGAAACTACCTTATATGAAGATAATACCAGAGAATACTACTCACATATAGAATATATACCCCAACGTGATAAATTCATGAAGAGCGATCCACTATTAACTCCGACATTTAGTCAACAGCAAGATGATAATAGTAATAACAATTGGTCAATTAAAATTGGTGATTTGGCATGTATACAAAATCCAACAGCATCCAACAATACTACTAGTAGTAATAAGAAGAAAACAAAAACAACAACCCCGTCTGGTAAAATAAATACCACTTCACCCTTTACAGTTACATGGCGAGCATGTCAAATACTATCCTTTTTTCGTGATAAGAAACCAAAAAAGTTATCAACTAAAAAATATTACCTCGGTCCATTGCAAATGGAAGTACGATGGTTTTATAATCATAATGATTTAGATGAACGTAATAAACGTTATGAGAATAAGATAAATATTAATAACAATAACAAGAATATGGAAGTATTTGAGAGTAATCATGTGGTAGTATTAGATGCTTCATTATTACTTGGTAGATTAGTATTGAATGAGCAAACAAGTAGTGAAGATTGTTTAAAATATCCAGTGCCAACTGTGATCAAATCTTGTCATCGATACTATTTTCATAATGAAAAGGATATTATTGGATTATATGATTTAGACAATATAGTATTGAGAGGATTAGAATGCTCTGTTATATTGCAAAAGATGAGCTTATCTTGGGAGGAAGTTTATAACATTTTGGATATTACCGCAGCCAAGAGCAATTCAGATGATGATGGAGACCAGTTGGTGACACTCCCATCTCCTTCAACATATAGTCTATTCCAAGATCAGGTTAGAGTATATTATCCGTCTTGTACTCTCACTTTTCCCTGGTCTGAATTAAAACACGGTAATCTCCTACACCCTACATCATGTGAGAAGGGAAATGAGTGGCAATTGTGTGTAGGTGATATTGTGGCGGTACCCTGTGTGGATTCTACAGCACCAAATGGATTAGATATCATCACTGGGAGAAACAAGTGGTATCCATATACTGTACCATGGAGTCATGGTCAAGTTACTGCGCTTTATAGTACTGTTGACAGAGATGATGTCAAATTCATTGCTGGATCAGCAGTTGATATTTCCTCCCTTGCGTCTGAAACTGACATCAGTTTACTGACATGTCAAATACGTTGGTTCCCTCGTATTTCCGAAGCCTTGTTAATGTGCCAAGAGAAGTCACAAGCGTTTCAAGAACTAACTCGGATCTCTAATGATTCGAATAGGACTTGTGAAGAGATTTTGGAAGGCGATGAGATTACAAATGTCGAATGTGATTCCCTATTAGGACCTGTACTTGTCGTTGATGGAGGATCAAATAATGCAGAGCCTTTGACACATATCATCAAAAGAACTGTATCTAAAACCATGTATTGCAATGAGAAAGGGAACCCTTGTAAAGTTAAGGCCAATACAAGACGTGATCCAACACATCGAGTACAGAGAGGATTAGATGCATCTACACTCTACAATAACAAAGGAGGATCTGCAACTAAACAATCGAAAATGTCAATCATGCTAGATTCAGTGGTGAAAAGTAGAAAGGAGAGAGCACAACATATAAGAACAAATATGCCTCGTCGGGATAATATGGAAGTTGAAAATAGTGAGGAAACAATGTTGATGGATAATACCGTTGTGGCTGGTGATATTGCAGCTGAACCGGTAGATGACGGTGAAGAAAGTAGTCCTCATAAGAAACGTGAGCTGTTTTCTGATGCACCCAAACGAAGTTGGAGTGGTAACTGGGCTAACTGTGCACATAAAAGACCTCGATCTGATGATAATTTGGATACATCAGAAGAAGTAGCAAAAGCTCCACAAGATAGGACAGAAACTACAACTACTGAAGCTCCCAAGGATGCCCAGAATGAATTGAACAAAGAAGAAGATAATGAAGAGAAAGACGAGCCAAGCGAAGACAGTTCACCCGAGACGAGAGCTACTTGCTGCATCAATCCCTTTCATGTCGATGTGTCAGCTCTAAAGAGTTTTTATGAGGAGATTGAGATGCTTCCTCCAGTAGACTCATATGATAATACGTTCACATGCGCAACTAGGAACAAAGAAGTAAAGTGGAAATGGAAGGTGAAGCTAGGAGATACAGTTACACTTCAAGTAGAGTCCAGCTCTAAAGAACCATCTATTACTCATTATCCCTTTGTTGTTCAATGGGCTCCAGCAGAAGTTGTTTCTATATATCGAGTTCACAAGACAAAAGAATCATGTGTCAAGCTCCGTGAGAAGAGTGTCTTCGATAGTCTTTCTCAACATATCGATAATGATGATGAAATAATGATGGAGGTTAGGTGGCTGTATAGGAGTTGGGAGATACCAGGTGCATCAAAGACAAAGAAGAAGGTTCCTTCTGATAGTGGAAATCTAGAAGAGGTGTTTGAGACTGATCAAATTGATGTATGCTCAGCGGATAGTATTCTTTCGCCAGTAAAATTGCATGATGTGCCAAGGCCGACATCTACACCAAGTAGTGAGTTAGATATGCCACTTATTCATTATCAGTGCAGTCGATTATGGTCTATACATCGACGTTCCTTCGTTCCTAGTGGCTCACTAAGTAACCGTATATCAAGAGGACGAATGTATTCTGCTTACAAAATGGCTTTTGACCAGTTGAATAGCACATATACTGCCAGCAATAACACATCATCAAGGGAACAGACATGGAAGGAAGCGTTTCAATCAGCGATTCGAAAGCTTTCATTGGCAGAAGCTGCACAAGATACACAAGAGCATGGCATGGCACTTACATGTCGAGAACAGGAGAGAAAACAAATTACTAGCTTCTTGAAAAAGGCTATACACGGCTTACAATCAAACACCTTGGACGAGGATGGAGAAGATGAAGAGACAAAGAATCTCAAGTCGTCCTTGTTCATCGCAGGTCCCCCAGGAACTGGCAAGACTGCATCAGTTAGATCCATCATCTCAGAGCTTCAAAAAGAACAGCACGAGGGATTGTTACCAGAGTTCAACTTCATTGCTCTCAACGGTATGGAATTGAGACACCCCTTTGACGCTTATGTCAAGTTTTGGGAAGCTGTTAGTGGCCCTCGAAAAGAGAGATTATCTGCAGGAGATGCCGTCTTTCACCTCGAGCAATACTTTTGTGGTGCCGATCAAAATGATGAGATGTCAGACAATGAAGATAAAGATGATGACGATGAAGAAGGAGATGATGACGTCGAAGCTGATGAAGAATCTGAAGATGGAAACAATGGCCGTGTGGCTGTGTCGGAGAGGCCAGTGACTGTACTGATGCTTGATGAGATCGACTATTTAGTCACGAAGAAAGAGACTCTGGTTTACAACTTCTTTGATTGGCCGCTTCGAGCGACCACAGCAAGGCTAGTGGTGATTGGAATCTCTAATACAATCAACCTCCCAGAGAAGCTTTCAACACGGGTACAATCTAGGATTGGTGGAGATAGATGTCACTTCCGCTCTTACAACGTGAAAGATACTATCACTATTCTAAAGACAAGACTTGGAATGCTAGATTCTAATCCTGGTCATCCCGTATTCGAAGAGGATGCTATCAAGGTGAGCATGTCTTATGCGTTCAATATTCTTGTTACATCATAGTTCTAGTTTCTAACAATATATATCATCTTGATATCAAAGTTTGCTGCCCGTAAGACAGCTAATTTATCCGGAGATATACGAAAGGCGTTTCATATGTGTAAGGTAGCCGCAGAAACAGTATTCGAGGAATATAGCAATGGTAAACGACAAGTGGGAAGGAGTACACGACCAATTGTTCGTATTTCTGACGTTCAAAGAGGCAGTCGAGACATGTTCACTTCGATTGTACTCAAGGCAGTATCATGCTCCACAGACTATGAAGCACTTTTGCTCATATCTCTTGGCGCATTGAAGAAAGATCGAGACGACGGCAGCTTTCCTGCCAAAGAGATTCTAGTCAAGATTGAGTCTATTGCTAATGCCTCAGGTGATCGTAGATATATGAATGCTCGTTTGTCTTTTGCAGATGTGCTTGGGATGATGAATCGTCTCGGTGATGCAGGAATTGTTCAACTCAACACATATACGAGCTCACCCTTCCCTTGGGTATCAACTCATTTGCACTCATATGAAATCTTGGCAAGTTTTAGGGACACGAGACATAGCAAGCTTGCTGAGAAACACCTGGCTAATCAAAGGCTCTTCTAGAAAGATGACACTTTCATATTGAATCTAAATCTAGCTTATCATTTGAAGACTACTCGTACCTCTACTCCTCATCCATGTATACTCTATCAAGGAACAAAGGCACATCATTCATGTGTCTACCAGCACCTCTTTCCAATACCATCCGTTGTATCTTCGCGTGCTCAATGTAGGCAACTTGCTCGACACTCTCACTCAGATCTTTGGTGCTTTGTAAGAACTTATGATATCTGCTGTTACTATCGTCGCTCCAGAAGAAGTTATCACTCGGGCACTTTGTAGTCTTCACAAACTCGGTTTGGAATTTGCCAAGAAAGTACTTCATCTCTTCGATCCAATGTTCACATCTTTTTAAACGAAGCAATATAGCACCTTTTGTAGCTGTTTGTCGGACCATGGTTGCAGCATTACAATTGTCACCTGTGCAATACATCTCCATCATGAGCTGTGGTATGTAAACTGGAGGAACTCTTTGTTCTAGCTGAAAGTCTCGTATGAGGTAGCTCTTTGGGATGACGTCATCTCTATCTCTATGTTGATGATTGTCATCTTCTTTTTTGCTGCCGCTCTGCTTCTTCTTCTTTCCGCCTTTCTTCTTCTTTCTATATTTACTACCATTATTAGACCGACTTGGTATTTGTTGCTTATTCAAAACAAAGGGACAGTGATTCTTTACTTCAAGCACTTCCACTGTTCCATCGGCGTAATGTATTAAAGCATCCGGCGTGGCACCAATCTTGACACCATTCATTTCATCTTCCATATCGTCGTATCTTGATCCACACATGCCTACCTCATGTATGACTGTGCATTCATCGATACCACAAAAGTAATTCAAAGCTGTGAGCACTGAAGTTGCCTCTTGAGAGTTGCCCCACGACATTCTCACTTTCATTGGATTTGGTTGATTATTATGATGTTGTAGGTGTAACTTTCTTTCATACAAATCCTCAATTGTCAAATTAGGTCTATACTTTGCAGTGAATGGAAACGGTCTGTCTCGTATTCTCGATGCAGGAATCCATAACTTATCGGCTTCTTTGCTACCAGGCCGCCAACCAACCACATCCTCGATATCAATTGCTGTGGGTGATAATGATCTTCCTTCACATAGTATTTGTTCCATTGCTTCCAAGCTTTGTTCGTTCTCTGGCACCGTCTGACTTAATCTATTCCATGCTCCCGTTCCCCCTCTTTGTAATGATTTTGGTATACCCAAAAATGAAGCTGCCTTGGGTTCAAGGAATCCTAAAGCAGCAGATGCTTGTGAGGTGGTACATCTACCAACATGTAAATAATCCCACTGCCAACTTTCTTGTCTAAAATATCTCACATGTTCTTTAGTTGGCAATGTATCAATCATTGATGGTGGAGGTAATGGTTGAAAATTAGGGTGTGCTCTTAAATGAGTCATTGATATTGCTCTCCAATTAATGTCGGGCAGATTTCCAGTGCGGGGAATAGTTATCTTCTTTCTACGTCTTTTATGCGATGATGTTGAAGAAGTTGTTGATGCAACTGATGCAGATGAAGATACTGCTTGAGGTGGGGAATAAACTACTTCATCACCCGCACTATCACTATCAGTTTCAATTTCCATGTTATTGTTTGTTTGCAAAATATTGTCTTCCTTTGCATTTAACTTTGTTGGTTGTCTTATATGTTTAGCACCCGGTACTTGTGACGGGATTAGCGCAAATGCTGCCATTGTTGCTGGTGTTTTATCAATGAGGAAGAGGAATAGTAATATGATATGAATTATCATTTGGTATTCTGTGATGCATATCTTATGCTCAATTTTCTTCTGTGAGTAAGATATTATAATCTAATGATAATGATGCTATTTCTAAGTATTATGCTGATATAAGTAGTCATATGTAAGTATGCATTACGCCGCTAACGACCGATAGGTATTGTTTGATAGTAGCATCTGCCATTTATTTATTTATGCAACTCAGTCAGATCGAGTCCTAAACAAATACCAAACCATCGTTCTCGTCTGACGTTGCAGGTGTAAACCTATCATGCAAATTTTTACACAATCAATGCAACTATCAAAACTTAAGCGGCAATATTCTCTACTCCAATACAACCATTGGTATATTAAAACAAAAGGTATAGAATTGACTAATCGTCTAAGTTCTGAGGTTTTATCATGGCTGGCTCAAAGAATTATCATCAAGGTAAGTTGATAGTCTCATAATACTATGAGAGTACTCATGCTTTTGCTTTAGTGATTGGTTGTTTCTAACTATCTTCATATTGCAAATTGCAAATAATAATGGCACCACACATATAAATGTACAAATCTACATAATCAATAACATCCATAACTTCAATCGGGCTTTGAATCATCATCAGGTCATGATATCAAATCATTAGCATTAAATTTGGCAACTTTCCTATTATTCATGTTACCATTTGCAATATATTATGGAGAGGAGGGGAAAGGAAAGTTATATTGTGGTGTAGTTGCAGGCGGGTTAGCATTATCAATAATTATACCACCGTTTGGATGGATGCGTCCTCATCCTTATACTGATATGCCTGGTAATGAACCTCTTACTTTTAGAAAGAACAATTGAACTAGTTGTCGCATGGTCATAATTGATAGTTGCTCTTGGAGTTTTAGATGTATATTAAAGACAAAACAATGATAAGTAAAGGGGGTCGGTAATAATGAGAGATAGAGAAATGAAGGATAGTTGAAGTATACATTGCAATAATTGAATTGATTTGATCTTCTTCGGCTAAAACAAACAAATGCAACTTTTGCCTTTCTTTGATCAGCATAAACAATGTGTTGATATAACTTAAATTCACAGCTTATTGTGCTATCAACTTTTCTTTCATCAACGGTTTAATAATATGTAGAGAAAGTATGTGTATCAAAACAAAGAGACAACTACTCGAAGTTCTCTGTAGATATTACTCTTGAAGAGATTACAAACTACTACCAATAGAGGACAGTTACTGTTTGGATAATTACTTATAATTACCTAATTCATATACTTAACAACATCCTCGATATCCATTGAACATCTACTCCATCCCGCTCCCAAACCGCAACCAGTTCCAAATGCAGTAATTGCCCGTCGAGCTCCACCAGTACCTCCACCTCTAGTCAATACAATACTTGCTAGTCCACCAAGAACTAATCCCGCACTTGTATATATTGCACCACGTTCTAATCCTGTCTTTAATATATCAGATATAACATTTTGTGAAGATGAAGATTGTACTGGAATTGATTCTGTTGGCCATTCTTTTGTTGGAGTTGACATGTTTCTATAATGATATTATTGTTTGGTTATTATTGTTTGTTATATTCTTTTAATTTTCTTCTCTTCTTATCGTATATATTTAGGTGTTCAGAGTATGTGTTATTGATCTCAATGTTATGTTCTTTGAGTTCACTGAGATGTCTATGAAAAAAATACAGTGAGATGATGACAAGTACATAATTCTGCAAGCAAAATATAACAACGATAAACTATTCTGATATGTCTCCCATATATTAGGTTGCAAACGACAATGCCCCAATATGTTAGAAGATTCTATAATTTCTCTTGATGCACCAAGTTTACAACTGAGATCTTTCTTTGCATCATCAATTTTCAATCACTACGCTACCAACAAATACTAACAATAAAAACCTACATATATAAATTACTTACTCACAGTATATTGTCAAATAACAATACTGCTTTGGCTTAAAGGTAATACAATAGCGGCAAATAACGCCCTTCACTGATCAAAGAGTAAATAATAAGGGTACCTTGCTTGGCTGCGCTGAGGTATCCTACAATTCCACAGCAAAAGTGGCCGCCGAATGAGGCATCAGCTAATAAAGATAATGAAGAAAAGAAATCTGCTGCAGTAGATTCATCCACTAGTGCCTCGAAAGATAATCAAACTGCAAAGAAGACAGATCCGCGTGAGAAATTCTTATCAAAACTTGAACAACAGTCAAATAGTAATACCTCTGCGGATGGTACTACTACAACTGATATGAAATCTGACATGAAAGATACAAGTGATGATACTATTAGTGATATTGTAGTTGATACAGAGGATATGAAACAGTCATCTAAAGAAAAAGATATAAAATTGAAAGCAGTTAACGAGAAGAAGGATGAAGCAGCCCCCCTCTGTTCTTTAAAGTCATGTTGCAATACCCAGAAGGTTGAACTACCAATTGTTGATCAATTATTAATCAACTATCTATCCAATTATTGTGTGGAACCAGTTAACGGAGGAGGTAGTAACGCCGCCGCCGCGGTATCCTCACCGTCAGATTGGTTACATGATATTGAACCATCAAGTTTATCCTTTTTAAAAGGTCTTGCTGGTATTAAAGAACCATCTTCTTTACCGTCACAGCCAAATAATGATATAGTTGCATTTAATGTTCAAGTGGCTACAACTGTACCATTACCAACAGTTGCAACTGCAGTTACTGATCAAAAGTTAGACACGTCAATACCAAGTTATGGCGTAACAAACTATTCCAAAGAAACAATAAAAAAAGCACCAAAAGATGAATTTGGTACCAAAACATACAAAATATACGAGGTAATTGTTCCATCACATGTTACACCAGGACAACCATTCGTATTAAAGGCCAGTGGTGTAACTGTTCGTGTTAAATGTCCTATGAATGTAAAGACTGGTCAGAAGATTCGGTTCCATCTGCCTACGAAATTGTTTGATGTACCTTTACCTCCTCCACCACCACCACTTCCACAAATGCCTTCACAGCAAATAATGGAAGAGGAATTTTCAGATATGATGGCATTGGAAGAGGCAATGTTTGGTGGAGCGAATAAGGCAACCTTACCTCCGGTGAAGATGACAGGGATTGGTGCACCGAAAGACGATGAAACGAAACCAAAATCCAAGCCATCTACCAATAATAATAACACTGCCAAAAACAACAATAACAATAGTGGTGATGAAACATCAGTAGAAAATCGTATGCTCGATATAATCGAAAGACAACAGACCCAATTAGCAGATATGCAAGCTCGTATTGATGTATTGGGTGGTATGATGGCACAAATGCAAAATGATGTTGGATACTTGTGTCATAATACTTGGCAACAGCAGAATAATAATAGTGGTCAACAAGGCCGACAGCAGCAGCAACAACAGAATCGAATGGGTGGATTGTTCGGTAGGGGTGAGGCAGCACCGGGTATTGTCCAACAGTTACCCCAAGCTGTCCCCGCTGTTGCTCATCGTGGACAACGTGCACCTCCATTACATCAACAACAACTACCAGTACCACCTCAAGCAGCAGTACCCGTTGCCGCCGCCGATGCAGCACCCCATCAAGGTTTCTTCTTTCCATTATTTGCTGCATTGTTTCGATTTATCATCGATTTACCCCAACGTGTTCGAACGTTACTATTGTCTACGGGTGTTGGTAGGGTATACACACATTTACGTCAAGAGGCAATTGCAAGAAATGCCTTCCGCAATATCGACTTTGGTTCCTTAATGAAATTAGTGGTTATGCTACTTATATTTACAGGACGAGTCGGTGGTGATAGTGGAGGAGGAAGAAATAATCGTCGTAATCAGAATCAGGAGGCTGAGGGGGGTATATTTTACATTTTACTACAATCACTTATTGATTATTGGAATGGACATCGTGTGCATACATTGGTAATTGCATCGATGATTGCATTCTTAATTCAGGTTGGATTGATGTCTTTCTTTTATCAAGTACTATGGGTTGAAAGAGGAGAATTGTTAAGAGTTTGGCTAGGACAGGATCCACCTGCCGACGTTGAGGAGACTGAAGACAATGATGATGATGGTGACGGTAGCGAACAAGGAGCTGATGCTGATGGAAATGCAGAAGCTCGCGAAGGCGGTGCGAATAACAACAACAACAATAACGCCAATCGACCTGCACAACGACCACGTCCAAGGCAGCGAGCACGTGACTGGCGCCGTCATCCGAACCATGTGCCACCTGCGAGGAGGAATGTTGCTCAACCTGCTGCTGCTGCTGAAGAGGGTATTTACTTATTTCGTCGTGGAGAGAATGGAGGTTTCTTTCATGACATTCAAAGTCTATTCCTCTCCTTCTTATTATCACTAATCCCTGCATGGCGAGTAGAGGAAGCTGCGGAACCTTTGCCAACTCCCGAGCCCGAACCTCAACCAGCAGAGACAGATCAAGATGCTGCTTCACAACAGCCAGAGACTGATGGTCAGGCCGGTCAAGAAGAAGAGAATGCAGGTGATGACGATAACAATGAAGACGATGGTAATGCTGCCGAGTAGGCTAGTTTATGCCAGTAACAGCAAATTATAAGATATATAACTACCTCACTAGGAAGTCAGAACGGCTCATACTCGCCCTACAGGTCAAGTCAAATCTAACTAGTACTCTATACCTTTTACATCTACATATTCCTATATCCTTTCCCCTTTGACAACTTAAGGCGTGTTCAAGGCGAAAATGATATTCTTCTGATTTTAACAAACAAGCAGATACACCCATCTTATTAAGGCAATGTGTGTAAAACTGCTACACTCTATTCTATTGATCACTTCTTTGTCAGTCTCATCCGCCGTCTACTCCTGCCCTTATTTGCCAATGAACGTCGTACAACAGGTACTTGGTCATTACTATCGCTACTTGTTACAGTAGTTAGTAACGGCTGTGCATCATTCTCGTCTTCTTCTTCTAACTGTGGCTGCTGCACATCTATTAAACCTGATGTAAACTGTGGATTATTATCAAAGAGATCAGTCTGTGCCAGAGGATTTGAAGTTCGTGGAGAAGCCATGGCAGCTACAGCTGGAGAAGAGAAGGGCCGAGCCTCAATCTTGCCACCAAATGGATGTTTCGCTGGTGAGGCCGAGTATGCCAATGAGGTTTGTGCTGTCGAGGCACAGCCTTCAGGGAAGGATTGGGCCTCTGATACCAAATCTTCTCCAGCAAGAGACGCTGAAATGTCTGTGGATGTGAGTGCTATTGTCTGTGGCTTGATATTCTGTACTACACGTCCAGTGTAGGATGATGCCTCGGATAGATCAGGCGATTGCGGTGTATTCTTCTTGATATCAGACCTTGATGGTGTATCAAGAGCCGAAGGCCAGCAAACTGGTTGCTGTTCTTTGGGTGACAACTCTTGATCCGTCATTGAACCAGCCGTTATCGATGCCGTGGCTACACTTTTCTCTTCTCCAGCTATATGACCACTTTTGCTACTACCAACAAGTTCCTTCTCAATGGCAACGCCCATCTCTACGCCATGTGCTACTATATTCTTCTTATCTTCTGCCCATGATAGACTCTTCTTCAGTGTTTGTTCCGTTTGACTAGTAGTGTGTCCCTCGCTCTTTGCTCTGCCCAACGAAACACCATGCTGATCAACCACAAAGCTTGAATCTTTCTTCAATATAGATGGCGATGCACATCGTCTATGTGTCTTCTTCTTCTTAGTCGGTGTAACAATCTTGGACTTCTTCACTTTAGATGTAGATGAAGTAGTGGTATCATTATTCCAACATTGCCAAGCACTATTACCATTCGAACAATTCACTTTATCTAGAATAACATTGACTATGTTATTCCTTGTATGACTGTTCCCACTATTGGTAACGTCAGCTATACTAACATAGCCATCTTGACTTTGTTGTTCATCATTATCTTCTTTAATCTCACGAGAATATTGTGAATTATTATCCCATTTATTATTATTAACATCCTCTTGTTGTACGGAGGATAGGTTATTGTTTGGTGATATAATTGCAGAGGCATCAAACTGTTGTGAGGCGAGCCATGAGCCGAAACCGAAGGATGTATCGGTGCCTTCTCCTCCACTGCCGCCTGCTTGTTGTTCTCCAATGGCAGCACTAGATGTTGGCAAATCGAAGGATCGCTCATCAGATGTGTTCAGTTCTGTCGATTCAGTCGAGATATCATTTATAGGCATTGGCATACTCTTAGCGTTATCGCTATTAGCACCGCCACCTTCTCTATTCTTACTACTTGTAGTACCACACAATGACAAAGGGACAATACCATTATCATTCTCTAATGTATCATCAATTAATGTTGATAATCTTTCAAATTTTGTAATGAAGGTTGATTTTATATCTTTAAGTGGTTTTGTTAGACGTTCTGCTGTTGTGGGTATATCTAACCGTGGATCGACTGCCATTACTGAGGAACCCAATGATTGGGCTTCAGATGGTTTCTTTTTGTTGTCCATATATTGTATTAGATCGATATTGCAATTGCAATGACTGTCGAAGTTATATATGATCTTTGCAATGGATCCTACTATTAACTTATAATTTTCTATTTCCTATTGCAATGCTTAGCACCACCATTTCAAATACTAATCCAAGAATCTCTTCTTATAGCATGGTTTAAGAGCAGATGTTGTTTCATATCATCATCATCAACATTTCGACGATTTGAAATGGCTAAGAAGTTATCGCTTGCACCGCTGCAAAGTAAGACATAAAGAGCGAAGGTCGAAGTCTTGAATCACTACCACCAAAGCCCAGGGGCTTTCGTAATCAGTCATCTATGCTTGCTATTGTTAATAAGGTAAACCTATTGGTAAGACTATGCATTCCTTTCTATAGGCTGGGGGTATCAAGGATAAGTGAATAGACGCCTTAGACAATAGCTATGGCAAGGGAAGTACTTGAATATCGGTTGACTGCTATTGAATAGAAAACCTATTGGATAAGGCTAAACATTCCTTTTTGCTTCTAAATCAAATATTAGTTGTCATTATTGCGGTTGTTCTCGTACTAGACCAGTATTGTACAGATACTCCCAAAGATTTGATCTTTCACGCCAAATCTCCTGCTTGATAATCCAATCTCTATACCCATTGTCAACACTGGGATCTGTCCATTGTCGTCCTCTGTATTTACCAAAGTCAAATTCATAAGTATGTACTTCAGTAACAACTTCTTCCACAACATCCTTTGTTGTAGAAACAGTAGCTAGATCTTTCTCTTCGTTGGCTTCTATCATTGTTGCCGCATTATCATCATCTCTAGCAACAACTTCATTCAATTGTACAATATAATTTTCAACTAAATATTGGAATATTGATTTGCATGCATTTGCGTCCACTAGTGCATCATGACCTCCTTCCAACTCTTCATCTGTTATAAAAGAGTATGTTTCTGATAGACTTGGCCATTTGTAATTGAAATTACCGTACTTTCCAGGCAGCTTCACTAATTCAGTACTCTCGTGCATTGTACATATACGTTGTTTGCTATCATTATCATCCATCAATTTAGACAGCTTCTCCCTGGTACTACAACAACGATGAAGTGCCGCCTCTATAACTATACTATCAAACTGTAAATTATGTGCTACTATGATGTCCGATTGATGATACAAATCTAGAAATATATCAGCTGCTGTATCTGGACAAACTCCAAATCTATTACATTGTTCACTTGATATACCATGTGTACTCTCGGCACCTTCGTCAATCGTAACACCCTCTCGTAACTTAACCAACATTGATAATTGTGCCTTCGTTTCCCAATTAAATGTATCAACAAGTATCATACCAAGTTGTACTAAATGAGGTTGAGTAGGATGAGATGATGGGAGTTTAAAGTTAGCCTTAGAGGTAGTTTCTGTATCAAATATTAATGCAGTCGGTGCCAGTTTTGTAATCGTCGATGCTTCACGTCGTAGTGTAGATGAAAATGAACATATGATGGGTTTATTGGTATGTATGAGTATTGATCTTGATCTACTCAATCCAGTAATTAAACGTTGATTCATGTGTTGAAACGACAGTATTGAGTTCATGGTTAATGATGATTTTTAGCACTCTTCTTCAAAGTTTCTTTTTCTGTTCTATTGAAACAAACGCATCCCACGGTCGCGGAGGCGCGGAGGGGGGTAATCAAGCTCATACAAATACAAGGAGAAGCAATATCAGCTGCATGCATCACTTTTTTATGTTGTTGAGTATCCTTCTATTTTGTGGCAGATACTTCGTCTACTACAGAAATACTCCATATACTACTATGTATCAAGAGTACACTATGCTGAGTATAGATTCATACCAAACGATGTATTTACTGGAGCACAAACGACAAGTACCATAGAGTTGTCTATTTTGACTTTTAACAAACATGTCCCAATTAATTATCAAAGACTCCCAAGTAGTGAGAGAGCAAATTCCTAAAAAATTTTTTAGTGTTGCGTTACCGTATGTTTGGAATGTTATGCAATAATTTTTTTTCAAGTGAAGTCTACATAGCCGACCCATATATCGATGGAAAGCTTATATAAAGTGCTATCCATTGATGCATCATTAAGTGCCATAACATATTTAGTGCGTGAGTTATGATGCATTCAATGTTGAGCTGACTTTCCATATTCGACTGCGAAGGAAGGTATTCAAGTAAAATTTTAGTCTTGACTACCTTTCACACTCAAAATTAGGCCACGAGTTCGATCCTCCATGGTATGTTTTTTAACCCACCTAGAAATTTAGCGAATTTATTGTGAAGCCGCATTATATACTAGGTCCTTCGTTGTTTTTACAGAGAAAAGTTCAGATCATGTAGTTTTCTCTGTAAAAAGAACGAAGTTCTAACTCGATATATTGACTTCAAAATAAATTCGCTAAATTTTATTTTTGCATTTCATTCCAAACATACGGTATGTGGCTGTGGCAACTCTACTAAGCGTGTGCAAAGATACAAACAATACATCAGTTAAATAAATATACCATGTTGTTGTTCTCTATAGTCAGCATGCAATAAATTGTAGGGTATCATAAAACGGTATCAAACAATTTAAATAAAATAATGATTGTCGAAGTGCAACCACCACAACATACCACTAATTGCAATAATGGAGATAATGATGTATATAATAAACACTCATCAGTGCCCTCCTCATCTATGCCAATAAATAATAATAAACCGCGGGCGGTACTACCAGGAGTTGATCATAGCTATAAAAATTTTAGTGGATATAATAGGCCACATCATAATCATTCACGGGCTCAAAATAATAATTCAAGATCGTCAGATTATAACAATAATACCCAATATCAAATAAGACAAAATCATAGTAGTTCTAGTGTTGGTAATGGTGTACAACGTATTAAAAAATTTACACCACCACCAACATCATCTTACGCACAACAACACACACAGAATAATTCTCATATGTCGCAATCCCACACTTCTCATAATATTAAGGATCGATCATACTATCCCCAACAGCAAGAACGTGCTACTGCCTATAATCGCACTTCCGCCGAGAGGTCACAATCGGACAGTGTAGGCAGACGTACAGTCAGTTCCGATTTTCACAGAGAGCTTCCGCGGTCAACTAATAATTATGACCACCAGCCTACTTATACTTTTAATTCTACTACATATGAATCATCTAGATTAAGGGGAGCTGGTGGTTATAGCAGCAGCAGTCGAGTTTCGGGGGAATCCTCCTCAAGGATTAGGTCTGAAATTGAGGATAGGGATTCAAGATTATTTAATATTAGACCGGGTGAAAAAAGATCCTCTTTTGATAATAATAGGGATATGACTAGGACTGTTTCTGCGGGGTCGTATAGTCAATTGGCAAGGGATTCTGGAGGAGGAGGTACCAGGGCCGTTAATCCCTCAAGGGAATTTTCTAGCAATGGTGGGGAATTTTCAAGAGCTGCCAGTTCTAGTTATGCTAGTTTGGGAGGTGGGGAGTTAAGGGGTAGTTCTAGGGATTCTCGCTATGCTCAAGGAGGTTATAAGGAGGAGAGGAGGGTACAACAAACTGACGGTGTGGAGAGGTCTACGTCTTCGTATTCGTCCATGGGTGGTGGAAGCAGTTATTCAACAGCAGTAGACAATAGCAAAAAGAGGGCAAGGGATTATTCATACACGGTGGAAAGAGAAGGTGCAAGAGATGTGGGAAGTAGTTATCCCCCTTCCGAACGTAGAGCTGTATCATCAGATGATTATTCAAGGAGGAACCGGTGGGGTGAAGAAAAATCAGCAACTGCCACTACACAGTCATCGGCTGGTAAATCATACGTCGGGAACAAATTCAGGGATGCGCCTCCAAAGTCTAATGATTATATGTATGAAGAGAGGTATGAGTCTTCTAGTAGAACCAGTGAGGGTGCTAGTAGAGGAGATTATTCCCGTATTGCAGAGAAAAGCGGAGGAGTGGCAAGAGGGGAATATTCCCAAATTGCAAATAGGGCGTCAAAATCTCCACAACGAGGTGGTAGAGACGAGTACTCGGACTCGCGTCGGAGTAGTTTACCCACATATCGCGGGGAGTATCAGCATCACAGTTCTTCCTCTTACCGTCAAAGTGAGATGGATCGCGGATGGGAGGACAAGGGCAAAAGTTACACCTCATCCGAGGTTCGGTATTCTTCGAGAAAGGAGTCTCCTATTAGTCGTCGTCCACCCCAACAGCGTGAACAGTGGGACAATCCAAACTCCCCTGGCCGCCCTCAATATAAGCAGCAGCAACAACAACAACAACAACGGGATCATCCCAGCTCCCCTAACAGTCGACAGCATCAACAACAACAACCACGTGAAGAGATCTCGAGGTCCCAGGCAGTTCAGCATCAAGAATCAAAAAGGTAAGTGTTTTTCAAGACATCATATTTCTGGGGTATCTGTTTGTGTCTTGTGTAATGATTATCATGCCAAATAAGAGAATAGGCCGAGTCTGATAAGGTTTTGATAATTCCCAACATTGTGATTGATCTTTTTTTAAATGAACATGGACACATATTAAACCCTGCTGTGCCTTCACTAATTTGGCAACAGCTCACAATCACTCCTTTCCCATATTGTTCTCAGCTTAACTCATGAAAAAAACAGTGATAGTGGTCAAAAGAAACAACCACCTTCAAAGAAAAAGTTTCCTACTTTTATGCCTCCTAATGTTAAGCAGCCCGAAGGTATCTCTCCTAAGGCTGTGCCTAAACGTGAAAGTGCACCAAAGTTTGCAACCTTCATGCCTCCATCAGCAACCGTAAATGACTTAAGTGATGAAGAAGAATATGAATCTCAAAACAATTCCAAATTGCCCATGAAACGAGCCAACCCTTCATCATCAACTGGTAATAGCAGCTTAAGCTTACCATCTTCCAAGTTAAGGAAGAACGAAGGGGGGTCTAAGGTTCATGATTTGAGGGTGAGGGATAGTGACGACGAGGAAGAACCACCGAAGAAACGGAAGAATCACATTCGTATCAAAATACCAAAAGTCAATAGTAAGGCTGAATTGAGCAATGCTTCTCCTGGCGATTCTTCGGGAAAGAAACTCAAGTTACGAATCACCTGTTCACCACGCAGTGGAAGCGGTACGCCTTCTGCTGAAAATCCTTACGGAAACTTGACACGTCTTCAACTATTATCCAAGATTATGGTTGGTACAAGGCTTGACGTCTACTGGCCAGATGACAAAAAGTATTATCCATGTGAAGTGAAGAAGCATCGTCTCTCTCGTGGCCTATACAATTATCGACTGGAGTATGATGATGGTGATTATGAAAATGTGGATCTAGTCAGTGAGAAGTTCAAGATTATTGGGGGCAAGATTCGTCAACAGGATGGCGCTTCTAGTAGTAAGGCGAATAGAATTCCCAAGAAGGGAAGTAAAACTGTCACGTCATCTTCGCCTTCCGCTCGTGAACAAAGATCAATCGAAAAGGCTCAAAAAGTTTTGGCAGAGGCACGTGATCGTTTAATTGAAGATGCAGCAGTTAAGAGAGCAACTCCTATTGAAATTCCCCAAAGAGATGAGTTTTCAGGAAGACATCCAGCTGTATTGAGTGAATCTCCAGTGTCAGTGCCTAGTGAAGATTACTTGCAAAAGCAAATTGTCAATATGACAGCATCGTTAGATTCAAGCCGCACAACTGTGAAGCCAGAGGTCAAGAGGGCTGATGTGTCAAATGTTCAAAAGCCAACGAAAGTCAAGAAGACGTTTGCCGCGAAAAAGCCGATCAAGTCTGCTGTAGATGAAGAACATCAACAGCACAAACACATTTTGGATCTAAGTGGAATGGATGTTGACAGTGATGACATCAATTCAGACAGTTGCAGCTCGAGTAGTAGCTCCTCAAGTTCTTCTTCATCGAGCTCGTCGTCGTCGTCTTCTTCTTCATCGTCCAGTAGTAGCTCATCATCCTCAAGTGATTCAGATACGGATGATGATGATGATGACAGTATTACAAACTTTACACCAATGGCAAAGGAGAATCTGCCAACAAAGAAGAAGACTTTACCAAAGAAGGAGAAAGAGCCGACTGCTAAGAAGAAGGAGAAGCCGCCCAAGAAGAAGAAACCGGCAGTTCTCAAGGTTCGGGGTAAGAAAATCAAGAGGCGTCGGTACAATCGTAAGGATTCGAATGATGCAAACTTACTTGTGGCACAACCCGCACCTCCGAAAGAAGTTGCTCCTACTGATGCAGAGATTAGGAAGATACTACGGGATGATTCTGCCACGGCTGCCAGTGGGAGTGCTGGTAATTGGGTTCGTCGATCAAGTCGTCAACCGTCCAAGTCTGTCCTAAATTTAGCTGGTGTTAAGGACCTTGTTGAGAAACTACCATCCAACGACTCTGACATGGTCGTTCTCAAAATGAAGAAGTATCTCAATGATCCGGACATTGCCCCAATAGCTATGGATGCCGCCCTTGATGCCATGGAGAAAAATACTAATTGCCAGGCACTCTACATTCAGAACTTTAACAAGGCCATGCTCGATGACCAAGCGTTGCACTTGCTGCGCATCCTGCAGTCGCCAAAGTGTAAAATCTGGTGCTTGAACATTGGTGAGACGTACAACATCTCTCATAAGGTCTGGACGACATTTGCGAAAGGACTTCGGCATACTAATATTACCCACATGTATGCAAGCGAACACACAATCACACCCGAACTAAAGGATATAATCCGTGAAAACATCCGTGACAACCGATCAAAGCACAAGTTACACATTGAACCCAACAATCTCGAAGTTATTGTCCAGTGCACCCACTGTTGGTGGAATCCTATCAATGCGAAAGTCCTCCAGCCGTATATTAGGAGTAGTGGTTTCGCAGATATCCTGGAAGACAACGCTAAACTTGGTTTGAAAGGAACCACTGACGGCAAGAACATTGATGCCATTTGAGAAATCCCATGAGAAGAAGAAGAAGAAAGGATCACTACCTTACATGAACTTTCATTTACAACTACCACTTAGTTAAAAACTAATATAAGAGTATTGTATTGTTAACTTTTTGCACTGCTTCTATCCACTCGATTAATTTACTGATAATATATCTCTAGGAGATTGGTGCACCCACAAGACTAGCAGCTGAGCAGACACCAACACTCGTCTTGATCTCCTTTCCATCCCAGGTAGCCACGCCATTTTCACCAGTCTTCAAGTCCTTAGCTACTGTATCCCAAACTTTCTTCTTCTTCATTTGTGCTGATGATAAAGGCTCACCATTTATTCCATCGATGAACACACGTTCGCCAATTTGTGCATCAGCAGGAGGTGAAACAAGTTCTACCTTCTCTTCACCCTTTGCGGCCAAGACCATTCCATTACTGCTAAACCCAACAATCTTTGCAGCCTTGAGATTACACACAACAAGTACCTTACGATCTTGCATTTCTTCGAGTGTATAATGCTGTCGCAATCCAGATGCTATTTGCCGAGGTCCGCCTTCTTCACCAACATCAATCTCCTCACAGAAGAGCTTGTCTGCCTCAGGATGATGCCAAATCTTTGTAATTTGGCCAACTCGGATGTCAACCTTGGTAAATCCTGGTTGATCTACAGCATTAGCCTTACTTGCTGCTGCCTCTTTTGCCTTCTTTAACTTCTTTAATCGTTGGGCCTCTTCATATGCTTGTTTCTTGTTATTAGATGCCTCGGCCTTGCTCAGTTTCTTCTCAGCTTCTGATAAATTGACACTGTATAACAGGTTGCCTACATCAATCTTGGTACCTACTGCCAAGTTGTTTCGTAAATTGGGATCAATATCCAATAGCGACTTTGGTGGTGTATTCATCTTTTTGAATATCTCAGAAGCTCCCTTTGGTATGAATGGCAATAGCAAGTGTGCAACGGCATATACCGCCTCCAACGTTGCACGTACAATCACTTGTCGTTTCTCAGCAAACTCATCACCTTTTAACTTCCAAGGTTCTTCCTTAGTTAAATATCCATTTACATCTCGACAAGCTGCAATGGCAATTTCAGCCCCCTTCTCTAATGCCAAAGCTTGCATATCAGAAATATATATCTTCCGAACATTATCAAAATCAATAACCTGTGTTTCAGGACCCGGTACATCAGGAATTACTCCACCACAATACTTTTCACACAATTTGGTAACACGCTGGACTAAATTCCCCAATGTTTTCACCAAGTCGGCATTATGCATATCTCTCATACTATCCTCCGAGAAGCTCAATTCTCCACCATACGGTGCCTCCTTACATAAATACCATCGGAAGGAATCAACATCAAATAGTTCCAACATATCATGTGGATCAACTGTATTACCAACACTTTTTGACATCTTCTTACCATCCTTATCATTCACAAATCCATGTGCGAATACTGACTTTGGCAATGGCAATCCCGCCGACATTAATATACATGGCCAAATGACAGTATGAAACCATAATATGTCTTTACCAATAATATGTACATCAGCAGGCCAAAGCTTTGCCAGTTCCTCGTCCTTTGTGCCATCCTCATTATTCACACCAAGGGCATTAACACCAGTTAAGTAATTAGTTAATGCATCGAACCAAACATACATTACATGATTTTGTTCAAACCCTTCAGGGACGGGTATACCATGTGTAAAAGTTGTTCGACTAACACTTAAATCACGTAACTTATCAGCATTTAATCTTGCCAATATTGCATTCCGATGTGATTCTGGTTTAATAAAATCAATATTGTTGGTAATATGTTCTACTAGTTGATCATGATACTTACTCATTTTAAAAAAGTAGGATGCCTCCTGAACACGTTGTAATGGTTGTCCAGTCGATGGATCACAAAAGTTACATAATTCTGCTTCATTATCGGTTACGAATGTTTCTTCCTTAACGTTGTACCATCCTGAGTAGTTATCGAGATATATGTCATCGTTGGCAGCACATTTTAACCATAGGGCGTGTGCGGTACGTTTATGCCGATCGGACGTAGTGCGGATGTAATCATCGTTTGTTACTAGGATACGTTGATTGAGACATTGAAAGCCAGTGACGTACTGTTGAAGTCGTGAAGAAAGATTAGTTAGATGTTAATAATAATCATTGCAAATACAAAACAATTCAACTGCAATATAAATACACAAACGCATACTCGCATACACGCACACACATACTAACAAAAACATACCTTATCACAAATATCAATAGGTTCTTTACCCTCCTTCTCGGCAGTCTTTGCAATCTTCTCTCCATGTTCATCAGCACCAGTAACAAAGTGTGCAGGATTATCAGAAGAAGAAGAAGATGTCATCATACGTGCAAATCGTGCAATTGCATCAGTCGTTGCGGACTCATATGCGTGTCCCATATGTGCTGGTCCATTGGTATAGTTGATTGCTGTTGTGATGTAAAATCCTTTCTTAGATGGTGGATCACTGCTATTACTTGAACTTGAGGTATTGTTTGTTGATGGTGTTGGTGTATCTTCTTTGGAACTGGAATAGTATCCGTATGAAATGGTAGATGGATCAAGGAGTGACCAACGATTGTAGGATGAGGATTTGTCTTCACCGGCGTTACCGCTTGGGGTAGTATTGGGCGTTGCCATCTTGCTATTACCGTGTGCGTGCGGCAAATAAATGAGGTTAAGTATCCTTGAAATACTTACATGTGGAAGCCATAATCATTACATTCCAACAAACGTATTATAGGTTAGACCAAGTTAGGTTAGGACCGAGGTATGATACTCCACGTATGTGACAAGGCCGTGGAAGCAGAAAAAACAAAGATTTGTTCACCTTCAACTTGTTGCAATCATATAATCTTTCCAAGGCCAATATCAATACTTTACAGCGGCATTATTCTATAATCCAATACTATATAAAACAATGAAGTTTACATCTGCCATTTCTTTAATCTCCGTTGGTGTTGCCGCGGCATTTGCACCAGCACAAGTTTCTCACTCTTCAAGATCGTCATCTGTAAGTAGTACATTATATTGAAATATCGAGATATTGCAGTGTATATTTCGATTGCAATAATATTATGACGATGTAGTTTGTCCATGTGTATACTCTGTCGGTGTATAGTGTGCCGATTATATGTAAAACAAGTTGAAAGAATGTGCATAAGATATGAGCAAGATAATCTTTACCTACATAGTTTGTTTCACAAACTACTGCAATGTACAAATCGATTGCATGTGAAGAATTTAGTCGCCTATCAGTGTATCAATATGTCGGATATATATGAGATGATTGCAGAGATCAATTGGATATGAAGCTCTCGAGAGATGTACTTTGCCCAAGCACTTACACTTCTTTACTATTTAATCTTGAACATTCTCTAACCATTCCACTTTTCACCATTATATAGGCTCTTTTTATGGCAGAAGATGGTGAAGTAGTTCCACTCCGAATTGGTACCCGTGGCTCTCCACTTGCCATGGCCCAGGCCTTTGAAACTCGTCGTCGTTTAATTGAAGAGTTCCCCGAACTCGAAGAGGATGGTGCAATTGAAATCTGTGTTATGAAAACACAGGGTGATATGATCTTAGATAAGTCACTTATGGAACTTGGTGGTAAAGGTCTATTTACTAAAGAACTTGATACAGCATTATTAGGTGATGAAGTTGATATTTGTGTCCATTCAATGAAGGATGTTCCAACATGGTTACCCGATGGTACTGTACTTCCATGTAACTTACCCCGTGAGGATACCAATGATGCATTCATTACTGCCAATGGTATTAAGACAGTGAAGGATCTGCCCGATGGAAGTGTTATTGGTACTGCATCATTACGTCGTCAGGCACAACTTTTAAGTCAGAATCCAACATTGAAGTGTGTAAATTTCCGTGGTAATGTACAAACACGTCTACGCAAACTTGAGGATGGTGTTGTTGATGCTACACTATTGGCAATTGCTGGATTGAAACGTATGGATATGCAAGATTGTGCCACTGCCGTATTAGAATGGGATGAGATGCTACCCGCTGTTGCTCAGGGTGCTATTGGTATCCAATGTAGAAGTGATGATGAAAGGAGTTTGAAATATATTGATGCCTTGAACTGTATGGATACACATGTTTGTGTAAACTGTGAGCGTGCATTCTTGGAGGCATTGGATGGTAACTGTAAGACACCCATTGCTGGACAGGCTAAGATTATTGATGGTAAGATTGTATTCAGGGGATTGATTGCCATGCCGGATGGATCAGAGAAGTACAGTACCGAGAGTACTGGTGCAATTGAAGATGCAGTTAAGATTGGAAAGGAAGCCGGCGAAGAGTTGAAGGCACAAGCTGGTGATAAGTTCTTCCAAATGATGGTTGAGATGAGTCCACAACAAGTTTTAGGCCAAATTACAAAGTAAATTGATGATAGGGTATGGATCGGTGGAAGTGTTCATAATTAACTAATAATTGGATAGACTGATAAATGAATCACTTTTTTGTTAATAGTATGTCATTGCTCTCAAGATACATGAGGATAAAGTTTCCCCCTCTCATCCTTTCTCAAATAAATAATGTTGACAGGCACATATACCCAACTACTAGAGAGATATGCTTACTTACACTTGCTTCACTGGTTTTGGAGGTGCTATCAGCGGTTTCATTATGTGATTCTATCCCCCCCAAACTGACATTTACTTTTGATTCCTCTTCTTCTATAGTTGTGAAAGTAGAACTTTCATTTGAATTGGATTCCTCATTATCATCAATAGCGGTACTTTGTAAATCAACTACATCCTTTGCAATCCAACAACACCTGTAGTTGCCAATCCCATCATCTGGCAATTGGCAATTCCCCATGTCTTTGGTATCCTGATATGATATGATATTTCTCTCGTGTAATTCACATTCTTTATTATCCATATCATGATCTTCAAATTCCCAAGCACCGCATTTATCAGAATCATCATCACATTTTTGTTTACAGGATTGTGGGGTGTCGACACCAGATACTCGAGAATATCCATCATAATTCTTTGGTCTGCATACTCTACCGCTTGCAATGTATTGTGTACTTTCACTTGCAGCACATGCATAGCAAGCTGCTATAATAAAGATAGAGAGCATCCCTTTCATAACTATTCATAACCTATTTGATGTCGCCGATTCGCTTGATATAGATATAAGACTGAGCGAGCGAGGGAGATCATGTTCATTTGTCATTTATTTGAGGTATCCTTACTTTTCATCTCCCATTCACAACTCAGACGTCATGACCACCAATGCGGAGCTTTCTAACGCAATGGCTGCATATTCAGCCCTGCCAGTCCTTATCTTATGTCTTTGTTATATATCAGTTCACATCGAAGCGTTTACGCCAGCCAGATCGACGGTATATGTCACCACCAACAATCTCAAACTTTGCGACACAAGAAATCGACAACATCAACTTAACAATAGGAGAACTTTACTTTGCTCATCGCCAGTTGATAGACCTCCCCCTCGACGTACATTGAAGAAGGTATGATATGATTTGCAATTCCTTTATCATGCTTTCGTTGACTTGTTTCTCACTGTCTATGCACACGATGGACACACTTATGCAAAATGAATTCTATTACTACCTCAACCCACAGAGAAAGAATAAACGACGTCAAAGAATGGATAATACATCTCAAACAAGTGATACCCTACATACAAATAGTAATGTATTCGATAATATTGTTGATGATGATAATGATATCGAAGTACGACCAGTAAGACGACGCGATAGAGTCGAGGCAGGATTAGATTATTGGATCGATGAAAGTGATCTGAAGAGAGACAAGGAGAAACGGATTGCATTGAAGAATAGAAAGGTATGTCGTTAATTCATTTATGTATTGATATGCTTCTTTTCTTGGTTTGAATAGAGTACTGACTCTGTATGCTGTGATACAATAACAAAGTCATTAGAAGATACTATGCCAAAAGAAAAGTTAAGAGAGGAGGTAGTTGCACCATACAAACAAAATTGGATAGGTATATTCTCAGTGTTTATAGTTGTGCTTTCAGTGATAGGAAATGCCTTTCCAGAGTTGTTGCAAAATCCAATAATTCGCATACCAGACTTGTGAAGCTACATGTATCCTAAAGCTATGTTGTACAATATAAAGTTATGCTGCAATATAAGATAAGCTTTAGTTGATTAACTTGTTTTGGTCTGTGATAAACGAAAACACTTTATACCCATGTATGAATAGCCCATGCTGCTGTACATGGTGAGAAGGACGATGTTGGGAATAAACCTCACAACCGCCAAATCCTCACTAGCCTTTATTTTTCTGCTAACTCTCCACCACAACGCCATCAGTGAGAAGTCAATACGCTTGTTCGATATCTTATCTTATCGACCACCTGCAATATATCCGGTTATTACTAGTTGCTTCTATTCGGTGATTGGGCAAGAGATTCCAAATATCTTAAAAAATGAGTTCGAGAAGAATATCCACCTCATTGATACTATTCTCCACTCTATGGGCTTCTTCTACTGCATTTGCTCCCCCATGTCCATCTACTAATACTAAATATGTGGTAGAAAGACTGCAGTCATCGCCGCTACCACACCATACGCAAACGATATACCAACATACTCAGAGAAGGGGTCAGAGATTGATAATATTGAGTGCTACCAAATCTGATGAGGATACAGAGAAAACAGTATCAGCAATGAAGGCAAAAGAGATACGTCAAGAATTAGGTGAGTACATTACGATAGTATATGTAAATTTCATTTGATTGCAATATGATATTGCATACATATCTCATATCATATCTCAAACTTAAAACGTGACATAAATAACTGTAAAGAATCATATGGTATTAGCACAAAGTCTTTCTTTGAGAAGAGTGAAATGGTAGATGCTTTAGTAAAAGCTAGAAAAGAGGGTAAAACACCAATTAACAATAATGATGGTAGTGGTGGAGATACTGATACTACAAAATCTCAAAGTAAGAAGACGGATGATAGTAGCAATAACAAAGAAGATCGAGCAATGCGGATCAAACAAGAAATGGACAAGTGTTCAAAACTTAAAGTTGGAGAGCTAAAGAAGAAATTGGAGAGTGCTGGAGTATCAACCAAATCCTACTTCGAAAAGAGCGAATTCGTTAAGGCTGTAGCAGAACTACGGGTAGATGGACCGCCGAGTGGAGGGAGTAGTGGAGGGAGTAGTGGATCTAGAAGTAGAAGTAGTGGTAGAGTGGAAGAAGAGCCAAGAGATTCTTCTTATAGGGATGTCACTGTTACCAAGTTTGAAGGAAACATGAAAGCTATGCTCGGGGCTGGCTATATTGATACAAAGGCTCGTTCAGACTTTAGCTAAAATAAAATAATATCTAATCAGTGAACCATGAGGTAAATTCTCGAATAATACTGTAGCATTAAAGAATATCTAAACGATTGAGTACTCAACACGCACAAACACTTCACCCTTGACCGCCCTCGTAGCATCTACCTGCTTCTTGCTAGGCATAGCCTAGGTAGATAAACTCGATTCTTGAGGTGTCCATGGTCAAAGTAATGCAGCAGTTAAGTTAGAGCATACATTACCGACCACTATACAAAGT
>Ga0214478_100139_pt1 | contig 39076 bp, 24 predicted proteins | sample M1_20Mar14CPVII9_2_FD_178001 | JGI IMG/M metagenome (GOLD analysis project Ga0214478, IMG submission 178001) | Marine eukaryotic communities from Monterey Bay, California, United States - M1_20Mar14CPVII9sort6BwellD7 | ecosystem: Environmental > Aquatic > Marine > Unclassified | place: USA... | reverse complement strand
AGCATACGCTGGGTGGGCAGTACCAAACTCACGAGCACGTATGTCAACTGCTTGCAGTGACAAAGGAAGAGCCTCCGCCTCTCGATCAAGTGCACATAAAGTCTCAGCAGTGTAATTGAAAGACTCAGAAACAGTGGCATCTGTTAATTCCAATAATTTGAGCCGTATATTCAAAGCGGACTGATGTTCTCTTAAAGCATCGTCATATTTCTTCAGAGCAAAGACTGTACATCCCAATGACGTGTGGGATGTAGCAAGCTGTAAATCTGTATCGCCAGCACCCTCTGTCATCGAAGTATTGGCCAAGAGCATATCTCGTACCTTTCTATGAAGTGCCTCCGCTTGCATGAGATCTCCGGCCTTGCGCAATATCTCTGCATACCCGGCAATTGAATTTATCACACTCATATCTACTTCATTATCTGTGTTGGTATTCATCTTCTTAACAGTCTTTAACACTTCAAGGTAATGTTCTTTAGCTGCATCATATTTCCCCTGCGCCCGATCCAATTCTGCCATTCTACCTAATACTTTAATCTTCTCTTCATTATTATTTTGTGAATCATCATTATCATTCATGGATTTTAAACACTTCGTAAGTATTGCTTCTGCCTCTTTATATTCTCCCCATTCAAGTAAGTTCGTACCGACATCTAATGCATCTTTGGATGCTACACTCTCATCGTCGCCTTTAACATATTGTCGTTCACCAACACCGCTTTGTATTCGTATTTCATCTAATACTTTTACCATTTGTGCAGTAGTTTCAGCTGCCTCTTCTGATCCTGCTCCTAACAACTCTTGTCTTATTAACAGTGCCTCTTCAAATGAGTTCATTGCTGAGAATGTATCACCGGATAAAGCAAGTGTTATGCCAATTTTATGTAAGATATTTGCAGCTTGTATCGATGAAGATGCACCGACAGATGATCGTTCTTTATCAAGAGCTGCATAGTATTGACGTAATGCATCTTCATTATTCCCAGCTTTTGCTGAATTATCTGCAATATCAATTAGTTCGGGTACTGTTTTAGTAAAGTTTTGTAACTTTGCCCATAGGGGGACTGAGTGATGTGCTTTTGATGAGCTGTTTGTGCTAGATGCAGTACCTCGCCGCTGTAATCGGTTATCCATAGTAAATTGCTTGTATTTTATTGGAATGATACGATGTGATTCAAGATATCAATTCTCTAAATCATGCACGATCTGTATTTACTGTATGTGTGCGGATTACAACTATATCCACTTAGCAACTTTCTATCTCTTTTGTGAACGCTTTAACTGCCGCCCACACGCAAAGTAAGATCATCAATTCATACGCTTTTATATAGCGTCTACAATCATAGTGTGGCTGCTATTATCCCACCCACACTTTGCTATACCAACCTCAACATTTACCTCGATATCTCAATGGTATGTTTGTTCATTAATTTTCAGTTTCAAGGATACCATTTTAGGTTACCCGGTATCCTTTTGCAACTCTCCCTTAGTCACCTGTAGGGCTGTTGTTATAGTGGGCAGGTGGGCATGCCCACCTACGGCACAGGTTGAGTTGGGCCATTTTGGAGCTCAAATGGCAGTAAAATGGCCTATTTACGGGCATAATTAGGGGATATACGGGTACAAAACACGTGCCATTTGACCAAGGTGGGGCCCACGTGGGCGACGCCCACCTATGTCATGGGATATGCCCCCTAAAACAACAGGCCTAGTCACCTGCCTTTACATACAGTAAATAAACTTCTAAAACTACTTCTATCTACTCTTGATATACTTTAATATACACATCAAAGGTATATTAGAGTTGGTATACATTTGAGGAGGTCAGTATATCTGCTGTTATCCCCTTTCGATTGGTGGGACGGGAGTTCAAGAATCAAACATAAATTATAAACACCTACACTCTCATAATAAACCTCTTCGTACATACTTTATATTTAATAATCTATACATCAAAGGTATAACAAAGGTTGTTTACACCGGAGTCACAAATTATACATACATTTACCTTTTGATGTACCGGTACTTCAACATAATTTTATTGGAGTTACTATGTGTACCTTCAATACTACTCATACTACAAACTGATGCTTTCTTGCCATCAATATATCAGTCTCCTATACATAAACCAACAAAATTATGTGGTATAAAAGGATTCAGATCTTGGTTTGAATCTGCCTTTCCTTCAGCAGTGACAACAATAACTCCAGAAAGTAACTACCCTAGTAAAAGAAGCAATCGACAAAGTAATGATAACAATAAGAATTGCCAACCGGAGGTATTTGATCATGTGTTAATTGACGCCAATCAATTCTTACATACTTCATTACGCAAGGCATATAATCGTAGAGCGACGCGGTATAAAGAATCAGTACCGATAGATGAACAAGAACAACTTGATGCTGATATTGTTGAGCATTGTCTCTTATTATTTCTACGAGAGATTAATAGAATAACAACTACTACTGCAGTTCCGAGAAAAAGTCTTGTTGTGGCATTAGATGGCTCACCCTCTGCGGCAAAGTTGGAAATGCAAAGAAGCAGGAGATATAGTATCTACAATAAAGCTGAGAACCAAGAGAGACAGATTGAAGTATTGAAACAAAGAGGATGGCGAGATAGTGATTTCAACTTTTCAGGTGGTCGCAAGAAATTGTCACTGTTTGGCAAACATGAAAGAAATCGTGTGACACTAAACATTACACCCGGAACCGCCTTCATGGATAGAGTTACAGATGCATTACTATATTGGGCTTGGCAACGCTTGACTAGACAACCACGAGTTAGAGTTTACATTTCACCTAGCTCGGTACATGGAGAAGGAGAAGTGAAATTACTTGATTGGATAACACACGGCCATGAGCTTTCAATGCCAAAGAGTCGAAAGATGAACATAAAACAAAACGAAACTGTGGCAATTCTTGGAGGTGACAGTGATCTTGTTCTTATGGGCTTGGTTGTGCCTCCGTCCATTACACACAATATACATGTGATATTGCCTGGAGAAAGGGGCAAAAGTATGGTTGCCTCTGTTTGGCAGACTACTCGCATGATGGCAAGAATGATTGAAGGTACTGCAACCTATGGAACAAAAAGAAGTAAGAAATCCAAGATAAAAAGAAAGCGACAATTGTCTTTGAATGAAATAAATCAAGCAAGGATTGATACTACATTACTCATCATCATGAATGGGAATGATTACCTACCAAAGTTAAGGGGATGTAGAGGAGGATTCGACACTTTTTTCAAGATCTATATCAACTTAGTCAAACAATGGATAGACAGAAAAGAACATGTCGAAGGAGATTCATTTTTGATCAACTTTGATTCCATGAACAATGAGCTGTATTTAAATGTCCCATTCGCAATCGCCTTCTTCAAAAAGCTAGCAAACGATTCTGATACAGTCATGCCTTACAAAGACAGGACAAGCGAAGATGGATCGCCATCATCTCAATCAGAGCTTGGCAGCTTGAACAACCTAGTTGAAGCAAAGATACTGCCTGGCCCTTTGAGTTTTGAGACTATCAACCCTGAAGATTCAGCCTTTAAACAAGAAGTATGGGAGATGAAGTCAAAGTTAAATCACAGTACAATCTTTGAAGATGGAGTTGAAATAGTTAGATTGGCACTAGGCAATTACTTCCCTGAAGATTGTCAGCCATTTTCAACTAAACCTGATAAAGATATATTCAACACAGTTCTTGGGGAAAGTGATGGCCACGGTGTCATATCAAGGATGATACGACGTGATAATTCTACAAAGTCGTCTGGTGGTAGAGCTTATATTTTTGAGGTACCGCATAGAAGTAAGAGATCTATGAAGGCAACAAAAGTCAGACTGGCGAGACTCGCGCTTGAGGATATATTTGGTATTGAAAATCTAGATTCACTATTTAGTGGAGGTAATGTTGATGACGATGACGATGACTACGACAATTTTCAAAAGCCAGGGAGTGCATCCGCCGACGTTAAGATGTACATTGCGGGTTTGCTTTGGAACTTAGAAACGTATCAACATGGTTGTTGTGTTGACTACGGGTATGATTATGGAAGATCATTATCACCAAGTCCACTCGAGTTGGTAGATTTCTTAGAGGATCTGGAAAGAAATGGTACTCACAAGCTTAAAAGTATTGATCTGATTGGCGAAGCATCTGCAGGTCCCATTAGTGATGGTCTTTCTTGTTTGGCAGCAGTACCGCCACAAGCGTGGCATCTTGTACCAGAGCCTTATAGTTGGCTCGTTGAAACTTCTAGAAGTGATAGCTTTGAGGAGTTGTATAGCAGCTGTTTCGATAACGAAACAAATAGATTTGATATACAATCTTTCGAGAAGAAGGTGGACTATGAAATCCAAAAAATGAAAAGTGCTGGTAGGAAAGTGACTCAAACTGCTCCCTCTAATGGTAGTTCAGGAGGCGGCGGTAGACAGATATACTTTGGTAATAAATTTTGGACAGTCTTCTCGCTCAATGGCGCCCCCTTGACTCATCCGTTTCAGCCACCATTAGCATTTTGCGACAAGGTTAGGACATTGAGAAGAAACAACAAGTTGAGGGTAACCAAGTTTCCTGTTAAATCAATCATCAAACGAGGAATTGAATTCAATTCGACTGATACATCTGGAGACTTGGATCAACAGATACAGGCAACGACAAATAGATCTATTCTTGAGATACCTTACAAGACTGCGTTTCGGTAGAGGGCGGAGTAAACATATAAAAAGATAACATAGTTCATTTTTATCTATGCATTAAGAAGAGTTGTCCTTTCCTTTTTTTGCATCACGAAATATAATACTCAGTCTTCTACCTCGTATCACCTCTATCTCAGTATCATCATCGTCTCCTTCTCCACCACTCCGAGACAGCTCAAATGTAGAGCCTGTTGGAAGTAGTTCATGTGTGTACGAGTATCGGCTCATGCCTGTTAGTACATACAGTGAGTTTTGTGGTAGATATAAATCAACATATTCTTCATTTGTATTTGATGAGTTCATACTACTATCGCTGTTGGTATCATCTTTTGTATCATCACTATCCCATTCATCCGATGATAGTCTTAACCTCATTACTGCATCTGAAAGGAGTGATATGCCAGCAACAATCTCACCAGAGAACTTCACCGAGTCTACATGGGCTTTCAACACACCCTTCGCTGATAGGTCTATAGCATGACACGGTAGCCATTGTATATGATTGTTATTTGATTTATTGAAATGATTATCTGCAAGTTGTTTCCTCGTTTTGTGAATTGCCTTTGCAAATTGTGGTACATCTTTATGCGTATCCTGATTTAGTTCATGTTCATTGGGAGTACTCAATTCAACTTCTCTATATCCTGTGATTACACTATCCCAATGCCCGTCCTCAAACCTTCTTCGTTTCAATCTCTTAGCAGACTCATTGATAAGAGATTTCCCTTCCTCCTCTGTAACAAAGTTTGGATATACAACTGCTGATGAAATGTCAAAATCAAGTGGTGCATTCTTAACATTTACATATCTTGTGTCATGTTTCATCGATGATGATGTTAATGTTGAACAGTACCTTTGAACTCTAATGATACTACCTTGTTGCTTATGCATTATAATATTATCAATACAATTGCAAATGACCCTTTGCATGTTAGGTAGTGTTAGAGGAAGTTGGTAACTCGGTATAGCTCAATACTGGCGCATCGATCCACCACCGACCACCAACCTGCTCGATGTGATGATTATCATCACACCACTTTATGCATTCGTCACCGGACCACTATGACTTAGTAGTAACACCATCAAAGGTTTTTCCAACATAAAAACATCTTTGTTCGTATACATGAATTGAGTTATTGATATTGAGGGTGCAGTGTATAGAGGCCACGCCATTCAATATCTATACTCATTGCAATATTGACTTACGGTATCCTAGCCATCAACTTCCAGATAGATTATTTAAATGGTATGCTGCACGGGTGGGTCTAAATAGTCCCATTGGGACTAATTAGTCCCCAACTTTGAATTTCAATACATTATGCCCAGATTGGTATGGATCGGGCGTGCTATACATCAATCTCACCACAAGGACAAACCCCATGTAGAATTTCAAATTTTACATGAATATATTGAGTTATGTTGATGTTATAGCATGCTGAATGCACTTACTTTCAGAAAGTAGCATTCATACCAGGATTAAGAGCCCTCCGAGTTCGATTCCCTCTGGTCAAAACCTAGTTATGGCTAGCTTTTGACCCAAATCTAGGTAATTTATAGTGGTAGGTTAGACCCAAAATAGGTCCGTGCATACCTAGAAATCTGGGGACTAATTAGTCCCCAACTGAAAATGGAGATTCTTATGTGTTATCAGTCCCTGCAACCCATAGATAAAGCCGATTTACACCAAATCCACTTACATAGTGGCATCAGATATGGTCTGAAGTGTCCTTAACCACTTTGACTTTTGATCTAAGTCCATTTTTTGGCTGAGATATGATCAGTTGAAAATGAGACTAATTAGTCCCCAACCCCGTGCAGCACATACCATAAAGTGTAGATAGACTACCGTATGTTTGGAATGTTATGCAATAATTTTTTTTCAGGTGAAGTTTCCATAGCCGACCCATACATCGATGGAAAGCTTATGTAAAGCGCTATCCATTGATGCATCATATAGTGTCATAACACATTTAGTGTGTAAGTTATGATGCATCCAATGTTGAGCTGATTTTTCATATTCGTCTGCGAAGGAAGGTATCCAGATAAAATTATAGTCTTGACTACCTTTCACACTCAAAATTAGGCTACGAGTTCGATCCCCTATGGTATGTTTTTGAACCCACCTAGAAATTTAGCGAATTTTTTTAGCAATGAAGATATGTACTAGATCCTCTGTTACTTCCACGGAGCAAAGTTCAGATACTGAAGTTTGCTCCGTAAAAAGAACGAAGTTCTAACTCCAAATATTGACTTCAAAAAAAATTCGCTAAATTTTATTTTTGCATTTCATTCCAACCATACGGTATCCCCCTTCTTCAATACCTCCAACAAACTAACACATCAGCGTCGTCCATTGCATTTATAAAAGCATCACAATGCAGTATCTCTTTGCTCTTTTCAGTGTACTAGTGTGTTTACTTAGTAGTAGCGTCAACTCCTTTACTCCATCAGCAATTCGTACATCAACTCATGCAAGTTATAATGTTCAATCACAATTCTTCACATCAACATTAACACCATCAGTAGAAGCTCAATATACAACAAGTACTGCATTATTCGGCAAAAAGGCTGCCAGAGCACAGGGAAATGAACGAAAGGGTGCAAAGCAAAGAGTTAAGAAAGTAAAAGATGACGTCATCGAGGTAGAGGGAACTGTTATTGAAAGTCTACCAAATGCAATGTTCCGTTGTACAATTGACGGTGCACCTGATACACAAGATCCTGTATTGGCTACTATTAGTGGAAAGATTCGTAAGAACTTTGTTAAGATTTTAGTCGGTGATAGTGTAACTATTGAGTTGAGTCCGTATGATTTAACAAGGGGTAGAATTACCTTCCGTAAACGTTAAGAGACTTTATATTGTGCGGGGATATTCAACACGATAATAATGTGCTTCGAGTGGTAAGTATGTAAGATTAGTGATATTGGGTTGGCACTTTGTATCTTATTGTATTTGATAATATATGACTATCAAAACAGATGATAACTGAAGGGTATCTTACCAGGAGAGCATTTCGTTGGGAAGGGCACAATATTGGGGAGCAGAAAGTAAAAATAAAAGCTAATACTGAATGAGAGAATAAATTTTACAATATACTATTGTAAGCCAGTTGATTCTATCTCTCTTATGTAGTAGAATTGGATAAAGGTATCTTATAAGATTCTAACCTCATCCCTAACTCAGAGTTATACCTTTGACCTCTTCACTCCTATTTCCGTGTACCTCTATCAGATGCCGAGTATTCATTTATCATAGATCTAGATGCTATATTCTAACTGAGTACGTATTTACTTATCAAATCTCAATGAAACAAACAAAAAAAATATAAATGATATTGGAATATTTTCGTCTGTCCGTCGCTATAAATTTCAACAAACTCATATCGTACCTACGATAAATAGGAAGAACTCAATAAGCAGGATGTTGGCACGAGGATCTCTATTGTTACTGCGCAGGGGTGTAGTAGGTCAAAGAGGAGGAGGCTCGGGAGTAGTATCTTTGGGAAATTTGGATTTAACCAACTTTGATTCGTTAACACAAACAAAAACACATGATGTGCAACAATCACCATTATTTTGCAATAATAATAATTCAATGATAAGCCCTCGGTATTTCTCTTCAACTTCCTCTGGTACGGAGAAGAAGAGTATGCTTCGCTTACATGCCGTGTCATTATATCAGGCAGATTATGATGATGGAGAAGGTGATACAGGAAACCCACAGTTTGATCACGGTGAAGGTGATACTGATTCTCCCGATACATACCTCGATCCGAGGGATAGGCGAAAGGCTGAAGAGGAAGAAGAGAGGACTTGGTGGTTGTATGATGGTACACAAGAGTCTCGTGATGCATTAGAAACAATGAGAGCCAAGGAGGCTCAAAAGAAAAGATGGATACAGAATAGCCGACCTCCTGTGAGAATATCGGAAATTGATGAAAGGGGTAGAGCGTATGGTCGTGGAACTCGTAAAACAGCCAAAGCACGTGTGTGGGTACAGCCAGGGGAGGGTGAAATTGTAGTTAATCGCAAGGACTTTGTTACCTACTTTCCCCGAGAGACTGATAGAGATCATATCCTAGGACCATTTGTTGCATCTCAAACCTGCGGAAAGTTTGATGTTGTTGCAATGGTTCAAGGAGGTGGATTGACTGGACAAGCCGGGGCTATTCGATTGGGACTAGCACGTGCTTTGGAGAAGTATAATCTTGATTACAGGCCACCAATGAAGAGACATGGATTCATGACGCGTGATCCAAGAATGGTTGAAAGGAAAAAGGTTGGTAGAGTTAAAGCAAGGAAAAGTCCACAGTGGGTAAGGCGATAGATATATTGCAACTCTTAATTTAATCTTTTTGTATTTATCATTATTCATTTAACTAGTAGTAATAAATATACATAGCAACTGATGTTCATGTGTGAATTGTGAATTGAAATGAGAGTCTTCACTTATTTAAATTCAAAACCTAAACAGTGCCGATCACTAAACTTTAATTATATTTACTTTAATGATAATTGAAACCGGTCCTGTACAACATCATATGTTGCACATAGAGCAGAAGACATACATCAAGGCACGCTTGTACCTATAATTGATTGTGATTGTATTGGTGGTGGCCTTTTTCACTTCGCCGTCATCTTCTCTTGAGAAGCCCAAACGGTACTGATTTTAAAGGCATGCATGATACAGTAAAGTTGTAAGAAGCTCTGGGCTACAACTACAACAGTACAATAAGAATGGTTTCACAACAACATGACGAAGAGAATAATGATACGTTTTGGTACTTTGCAATAGGTAGCATGATGTCTCCGATTAGTATGGAGAATCGAGGTATTGTACCGATTCAGAGTATTGCTGGTGAACTGATTGATTATGAACTATTGTTCACAGGGGGTATGGGTTTTGCGGAAGCTAAGAAGAGCATTGGATCATCTTTTCATGGTGTACTACATCTCGTTGATAAGGATACTATGGATAGGTTAGACAAATTAGAAATTGCATATACTAGAGTAAATGGTACTGCGCACATGTATGACGGAAGAACAGTAACCGCGACAGTATATACAAAAGATTCGTCCTCGAAGTACCAGGAGAATAATCCACCTCATCAAAGATACTTAGATGTAATGATCGAGGGAGCTAAGCACTTTAACGTACATCAAGACCATATCGATTTACTGGAAAGGCAACAGTGTATACCCGGCCAATGCCTCATGAGTTCAAAAGTGTAGGAACACTTCCAATCGGTGCTCCTCTACTAACATATGAAGAAGATGTTCTACCATATAATGGTACTGATACGCCACAACTACGCTTAGCAGTAAATGGAAAGGTTATGGAGATTAATATCGATGATGCCAAAGATCAAGCACTAATCCAAAGAAGTCTCAACATGTACAAGCAATACGGTCAGAGATTAGAAATGGTCTTTTCTAGAGTGTTGTATGATCCGGTGTATGGATGTCCAGAGAAGTTAGAGGTTTGTCTATTGTAGTGTATCTTATGCTTATGTTCGTATAATATGTCTGACTCAAGATATCTCCCTATATACTCTGGATAATGGTAGGACTTTACGAAAACACACTCCGCCTACATTGAGAATTTGCAGTATACAATCACTGTAACTCATAAACACTATGATCTATGGAGATGTGTTGGCCGAATTGAGCAATCATACAAAGATTAGACTTAATGTACAGAATAGGAGAATGATTTTGAAAAGACATGTACAGACAGAGTTGTAGCATTTTAATTCTATAGCTATAGACTCTTTGCTACTCCTATCTTAGACAAGGTTGTCTAACTGGCTTTGTGATACATACACCCAATTATGCAGCTGTGATACTTTTACCATCTGTTACTGCATGTACAGCCTTGGCAACATATTCAATATTATCATCATTCAAACCAGCAAGACTAATCCGTCCATCTCTCGTTAGGAAGATTGAGTATTTGCTTGTCAATTCATCACACATATCACTATTCATCCCCGTGTACGCAAACATACCGATCTGCTCAGTTACGTGGCTCCAATCATGTGTACTTCCAACATCCTTGAGTACATCAACCAACTTCTTTCTCATTGCAAGAATGCGATTCGCCATTTCCTTACAGTTATCATAATACTCAGCAGTCAATGCCTCATCTGTCAACACTGTCTTGACAATACTTGATCCATGAATAGGTGGGCTCGAATACATGGGACGAATAATCAACTTCAATTGACTCATAACAGCTGATTTCTCCTCAGGTGAGTTGCAAACCACACTCAATGTCCCCGTACGTTCACCATACAAGCCAAAGTTTTTAGCAAAAGACTGAGCAAGCACAACATTATGACCTTCCGATACAAAGTAACGAAGTGCAGATGCATCGGCCTCGGCATCACCAGATGCAAATCCCTGATATGCCGAGTCAAAGAAACAGTGATGTTTCTTCTCCTTAATCAAGTTGGAAATATCCTTCCATTGATCCATAGTTGGATCACAGCCTGTAGGATTATGTGCACATCCATGTAAAAGGATAACACTACCTTCAGGTGCATCCTTCAAATCTTCAATTAAACCATCATAATCAAGACGATTTGTTTTTGAATTGTAATACCGATACCGACGTACATCTAATCCAGCCTCACGAAAGATTGCAATATGATTACCCCAAGTAGGACTTGGAATGTAAATTGGTACCTTATCAAGTCCATCAGGCTTTGGAGCAAACTTGGCAAAGAATACTCCACCAATTCGACATGCACCGGTACCACTTAATGATTGCACTCCCGCAATAGTATCCATATTGGCATCAGCACCGTAAGCAAATCCTAAAGCAAGTTTGACATAGTTGGCATCACCTGCAATTGGTGCATATTCCTTATTTGATGACGCATCTGCTAGTAATCGCTCTTCTGCTTTTCGTACCGAGGGTAGTATCCACGGTTTACCTGACGAATCACGATATGCTCCAACACAAACATTTACTTTCTTCTCATCTTTACATGCTTTAAATGCCTCTGCAATGCCCAAGATTGCATCCTGTAGTTGCGGTATATCAATTTTGTATAGTAGAAGAGTTAGCACGATATAAATGAAAGTAAAATAACATATATCATCCGCAAACATATATACAGTTGTCCAGCGAAAGCAAGTAAACAGGCCATCAATTTTTCTTCATTTTTCTACTTACTGGTGGACCCTCTTCTATATCACCAAGGTAGCTACTCATCTTGAGCTTCTTAGTGGCGGGTGCTGTTGATGATGAATCCATGGCAAATGCTGTAGTTGCTCCAATAGTTGTTAAAAAGATAATAAGCTTCATGTTGATGATTGTCATCAAAATTATGAGAGTGTACAATATTAATATTCGGGGGAATAAGCGTAACTCTGCGTTGCGTGAGTCAATTTTGAGGCCAAAATCGCTCTCTTAGTAAACACCGTAGAAAATCATTGACCTTTAGCTCATAATAATAGACGATGGCGGCAGCTCTCATAAAGACGCTAATGCGGTGCCGATACTCAAACTCTTGGATAAAGAGTGAGTTAGGATGCATGTGAAGGTATATTGGCAGTCGATGGGGTCAAAAACGGCGGCGTATTGGGAGCACAGTCGCCATCAAAAAGTGCCTTTGACAATGAAGTAAAATGTTACCTATTCTCGTGATGTGATGGCTCTTCATGCTGTGCTCGTTGTGGTACGCCCGATACACATCGTATTGTATTATTTGTATAGAACAGATATTCGTGGTTGTGGCATTTCATACCATCAATTATTAGGGACGATTTACTACCGGTAAGTGTTGTTATTTTTGAGTTAATTTATCCTTTACGTTTATGAAGATTTGGCTTATCCTTACCCATTTGTATGCATATTTAACATAAATAGTGTTTGTAATAGTTATATTAATGCATAAGGAACGTTGTGGGGTGGTTGTGGGGGTGCTGTGCTTCGATTTATCATAGATATGGCATCATTTATATGAGGAGGAGATTAATTAACATCACCCATCAACATCATAACAAGGGTTATTGCGAGATGTTATAAGAGGGAATCGGATCGATTAGTAGATTATGAGAACCGAATTGATTAGTTTGTTCATGGTATCACGAGAGGTTATTGGTTGCCAAACGAATACCATAGTTGTGGACATATATGATCTTTATCCGATTCGAAGAGGGGGAGGGGGGGTTCTTTCCTTTATCCGTAGGAGAACCATTCTTTAATGCGGCACATGTTTATGATTTAATAACATGTTATTGTTTATGTGCTTAAAGTGCATAAGATAGAAGAGAGAGAGACGAGCTAGAGACTAGCCGAGTAATTGGGGAATTAGAGAAGTGGTGATGCCATTGTGTTTAAACAATTGAGGATGATTATACTGAATAGACGGGGCACAAACAGTAATTGATAACGCTCATGACTATATCTATTTCATATATCTATAAGTATAGTTTATTCTTTAATCTACGTGGATCTATTGATTGAGGTTCGTGCACCTCTATCTTATCCTTTCCAATCCCCAAAATTAATCTCAAGCTCTCCTCTCAAGTGTTGTGTCGTTATGCAAGTCCACACTAGCCCAAAGCACCGTCTCCTCTCCTATCTCCTTTCCTCTTGATCGTATTTCTTCTAAGGGGCGCTGATGCCCGTGCTTGTGATAGTTCTATCTCCCAATTTCAACATAACATTCATCTCTCCCCCAAATTAATAACATAACATAATCCATTTAAGAGAAGCAACCTCTTCAGTTTTACGCACCATGACGAGCACTCCCCCGCTGAAACATCACACAAAACTTAACAACACAAATCGTATATCATTGTTTAAGTTGAAAGATCGTATCTACGTCCAGGAATGTTTGTGGAATGTGAATCATAAATAAACTTTTGCTTTTGTCTTATTCGACGTCATAGCAGAAGAACAGCTATTTGACCCGCTTTGGATGATGTATTACATATATATCTTCTTTTATATTTGTAGATATTTAAACGGATGACCTGCTTCTAATTGCTGCTCGTCTGCGTTACACTTCTTCCTCCCCAACCAACATCAAATAATATAATATAGATGATTATAATATTATTGTGATGTTTGCGACCACGACTCGTCAATCTAGACGGCCCACAATCATTAACGCTTCATCAGACACTAACTTTGAAATAATAACAACCATTTAATATCAAACGGCATGCGGCATGATCCCTGATAGATCATCTACACGGCATCAAAGCATGAGTGTAGAATGAAGAGTATTTTATCTCCTCTTTTTAGAAGGCTGAGATGTCATTATAATACCGCCGACGACGTCAATCCAATAGCCTAGGCCATAGATAGAGGTGTTGTAAAGGTTGTAGCTGGTGTTAGATTTATATAGGCGTTGATTGACGTCTCTATGAGCCGTCGTCATCACCCTATTCTCAACTACTTAGCAACTCGCTCGAGCCAAAGTTTACTTAGTGAGCTACGTGAGGAGCGATTTTGGCCTCAAAAAAAATAAATGCAACTCTGCGTTACGCTCCGCCCCCCGAATATGTCTATCTATGATCTTTTGAAAATCAGAGCCATCCATTTTTCAGAGTAAGACCTGATTGACATAGAACTAATACACCCCAGACTTTGCAGACCAAACTATAATACATATACAAATAAAGCAGGTATTGAAGCTAGGTACCAGACAACTATATCCGTGATCAGATTTGGTGTCCCATTGTGGGACGATTCCTATTTGGTGTCCCATATTGGGACACGAAATGAACAATGCCTATAAATCATCAAATACCACCTCTAACGTGTTTAACTAGGTCAAGCTGATATGGTTTGAGTGTTTGTTTGTTAATTTTGTCCATTGTGTCGCTGTGCTGTGGTGACATTTGTCTGGCGGGGAGCCCACTCATATTTTGTACGAGAATTTCTACGTAGCCCCCTTAATTACAACGACCGCCCCCTGTACTTATCACCTCACAAATGACTGCTGACATCAATATCTTTACTCGAAGCTGCTATTCAATACCTTATCCACCTCTTGACGGTCGTAGGTGCTTGATATCCAATCAATTTAGTCGTTAATACGTGGTATTATTAAGTACTAAATTATAATACTATTGGTGACACATCACAATACACATATCTTTGCATTGCAATGGCAGCAGCTGCCTCATTCGACGCCCATTATGATGAGGCTGGTGGTGATCTCCTCTTATCAGCTGGGGATTATATGTATAATTGTCAAGAAGAAATTGGTTTTGACTATGATGATTTAGATCTTGATAATAATGATGTACCATTCCCTCCGGCCATTTCTGAGTATACTAAATCAGATACTAGGCAACCATTGATAACATTCGATAAAGCAAAGAAGACGGCATTTAAACAAGCAGTGGAAGAGGTGAAATACTTCAGAGATAAATTAGGACACGGTACCAAGGGCGTGGATAATGCGTTTGATATCATGTTCGGCGAGGATAGTGAGTTATTCTCAAAGTTTAACGTCAAGTTTGGTATCAAATCATTTGAGGTATACTCCCGCTTCATGGCAACATTCTTTATTGAATGCTGTCTTAGTACCAACTACAGCAAATTATGCTCCCTATCACTATTTGACAATACAGGCTTCTTGTCACCAAAGGAGTATAATGAAATATGGACCAAGATTGATAATTATCACAAGAAGGAGAAGTTTAGTAAACGGTCATGGGAAGAGGTAGAGGAGGCATTTAATGATATGGCCAAGGAGATATTTGTACCAACGGGCACACCTCCCGAGTTTGTAATCAATGCTACGATAGATGACGACAAACATCATTATAATGGTACTGTTGCAAAGAGGGATCGACCATTAGATGAGGAAACAAACCTTAGTATTGGGAGGCATGTGAAAGAGAATGCACCGGGGCCAACTGTTGATGCTACTGTGTTATCTGCCTCTGGTATAGTTATTAATCTACATTATAGGAGGCCGGGGGAGACTGAATTCGAATCAATCAAGGCAACATTTAGATCGTTATTTAAGGTTGGAGAAGGGAAGGAGTTACCCAATCTTAGTGGTAAGGTTAGTTTGGCAGCTGACCGCGGTTATTGGAGGCAGAGAGTTTTATATTTCTTGATTGCAATGGGAGTGGATATATGGGGGACAATTATGCGCCTTCCATTCGTTCCTTTGACATGGGGGAAGAAGAAGAAGAATAATAATCCAACCACAAAGAATGAGCCTACCTTTATTGAGGTGGAAGGTCCACCCCTGAATGTTCAAGTTACCGCAGAGCACAATCTTGGGAACAAGAGTAACAAGGACCACAAGCTGACAGTCAGCTGCTTCCGTAATGGCGTTAGCTCGGCAGCAGCATTGACTGTATCTACCATGCATCATACCATTGATCTCGATTTCGTCATCTCTACTGCCGCCGAGGCTAGGAGATACTTTGACTCAAGTAATGAATATAGAAGGAACAAGCGACTCCGCTTCATGCTTGGATTTACACCTCTATATGATACTACTTTAGATCAGAGGGAAGTGGCAACATTAATAAACAACTTTGTTTGTCCTCTTACAATGGGTCAAAATGATCACTCTTGGCGGAGGATGCGTGGATACTCGTGTACAAGCTCAACAATGGACAAGGTAATCAGAGCCAAGGCACCACATATCGATTACAATCACCATTGTCGAGGAGCTTTTGATGTAGTATTAGAATATGCTGGACTATCAGAACTAGTACCTGATGATGCACCATCTGATAGTGATGCGGAAGAAGATGAAGATATGGTTGAATCTAGTGGAAGTGATTGTGAGAGTACCAATACAATCACAGATGCTATGGTAGTAGAGGTGCAAAATATGGCTACAACAGCCGATTCGTATACATATCAACTTCCCACAGAGTAAGTTATACATGTTCTTTGTGTATTATATTGTGTGTATTGTATACCATCTCAATCTATTGCTGTTTATATTATCATCTCAACACAAGGTTGGAGAACCCGGAGGAGGACGAGGAGGAGGGAGGTGACGGTAAGTGAGGATAATATCTTGATTAAGGATATTTTTGGACTTCTGACACTTTCTTTTCTGTTCCAACACAGCAGATAACAACGACGAGCCACCTCTTGATGCTAATGAAGATACTACTACCACCAACCAAGAAGAAGAGAGTGGTGCTGATAGTGAAGCTAGAGGAATAAGAGGAGGTAACAATAGTGATGGTGATTTTAGTATGGATGAGGAAGAACATAATAGTGGAGCAGAAGAAGATGATGCCGATGCTTCTCATATGGACCTAGAATCCAGCAACGAAGGGGGCGGCAACGACGACGATGATGATGCCGACAACGAAGATGATACCAACGCCTGGTGGAACCAAGATATGTCTGCTGAAGATTTCATGAGTCAATTCTTCGATCATCAAAGCAGTGCCGAGTATGAACAGCTACGTCAGTCCGAGGCAGAGGCTGCACTTCCATCCTTCACTGATGCCTTTGTTCAGGAATGCTTGGCCTTGATTCATGGAGCCCCTAATGGAAGGAATGATGACCACCGCCGTGAACTTCTTCTGGCTTGGATACGATGCAATCGAACCCAACGAGTAACATACTTTCTTACTCATAAAGAATGTAAACAGTTCAACACTGATCATAATTTGGGAATGCCTCCCCAAGACTTCAATGGACTGATGTCTGTTGTTCGTGCAAAAGTAGCCAAAGCATTAGAGAGGGTGGAATATCCTGACGAGGGAGTTAACGAGGATGAAGATGTTGCAACCGGTCCAAGTGCACATATAGTTGAGCTACTCAGCTCGACCTTTCTCAAGCGTCTGAAGAAGGGTAAGGAAGAGGGGCAACAGTCATATAGTTCGGGTGGTCACAGAGCTGAGAAGCCATTCATGAAACAGTTTGTAGATGCCTTGAAGCGGAATAATGATGGAGGTAAGTCTAGTATTGAGTATCTGTCGGACTTCTATCTCTCTCTTTTGTGCATAAGATATGCACAACTTGATATCACTCACACTCTTCATATACACTACATCAGGTGAAGATATACAGTTTGGTGGTGATGATCATCCTATGATTCTAGAGGACATTTATATCCCAGGCCTTGTTGCTGCACACGGTGGTAATGGTTATTACAGTAAGCACAAGTATCTCCGTACTTCTGCCGATGGAGTCGTCATCTTCTATGAGAATGTCGAACCTACTGAAGATGAGGAGGATAGTAATACTGGTTTTACTCGTCTAATGCCAGTTGAATGTAAGTCAAGACAAACTCCAAGAACCTGGTCTCGTGAACGGAATAGACAAAATCTTCTTCGGTATGGTGATTTATATAGTCATGAAGATGATGATGTTGCATTAGCTACCATTGATTCACATCGACGAATTAATGGTGAAAAATTCAATCGAGATGATGAGATGAAGGATCTAAAGTTGAATCCTGGACTAGCTGAGGTAATCCCGGATACACACGAGCTTATGCAATGTTTGCATCACGCTGCAACGTTTGGTGCTCCAAGATGCCTCTTCCTTGTTGGAAATGATGTGAGTCTAATGGGAGCATATATCATTAACTTCCCAAATGCGCTTTTGGAAGCATACGAAGATATCTGTCGCATGGTTTTTGAAGAGGACTTGAAGTGGGCATACGAATGTACCGAAGACGGTTCGCCACCAGAGCCGCCCATTGAATGGTTGGAAGCATTCAAGAATAAGAAGTTGAAATACCTCAAGATGGACAGGGAGTCATTTCTGTATGATTTGGCCATGTGGCGTGTATTGAATGTTCATCCAGACACCGGGAATCTTCCAAGAGATCTTTATATCTTTCCTCTACCTGTTACATCTGATATACGATCAATTACTGTCTCATTATGGGATGCATTCAAGGGAGGCGGTGATGGAGCGACTAAACAACTTGACAGACATCCGGAACGGATTGGAATTAGAACACTTAACACTACAGCAACAGCACGGATCTTCAAATACTTTGCAATTACTTTCCATCGTGTCAATCAATGGTGCAATGCAGCAAAAGACTTACGGAAGTATCCATCATTACAACATGCTCGTCATGCCAACAATGAAAGAGCATCCAACTTCGACTCATACAAATTACTAAGTAGCAAGTTTGTAACACAAGCAAATGAAGCCGCAGCAGCCAACAATGTATCAGGATTGGATGGTAAAGACGGGCAGTCTGTTGAGCTTCCAAATTGGTTATTAGTATCACAATCGGGTAGTAACAATAATGATGTTGACGACGGCAATAGTGATGAAGATGAGGAGACCAACAATCAACGACGATCTACACGTGCAACAGCCAATGCAACACCACAAGCAGTACAGCTACCTCCGTCTAGTTTCAAATCAGGTAAGACACCGAAGAAGCGCGATGACTTACCACAAGACTTCGTTACTCGCTGTGACACATGCATTGGATTCATCTTCGGAAGAAGGGAATATGATCCCATGGGAAAACAATCTGATACTAGGATGAAAGCACAATGCTTCATCTGTGGTGCTCGTCCTGATACATATTGCTTTGGCTGTAGACGGTATCTTTGCTTCAAGCCACCAACAACTGGTGCTGATAAAAAGATTACAAGCAAGATGCCAAAGCACTTTGTTGTCCACACACCATTGTTGGATAATGACCGTAATACACGAGCAAGAGATGATGGAAGTGGTGGAGACTTCAAAATAGCAAAGGAGTATGGTCAATGGACATGTTACCATCAAGCACATAAGAAGGGGTGGGAAAATTTTATCAAGCAACATTGTGGGGATATTGAAAGCTTGGCAAGGGGAAAGCGACTCCGTAGGGCTTCCTTTGGATAGTTTAATAGTATAAACATATATAGAAACATCTGTCTTGAACATATCAAGTGTATATCTTACCTAATAGCCATAACTAGTTAGCCTTGCCAAATGTATAGAAAATCAACAACACTCCACTATCTGAACAATTCAACTTAAACCATCGTTGTTATAGCCAAAATCGACACCATCCTAGGCTTCTATATGTAATGATGAAAGAAGGAATGCATCATATGACGCACAACGACGCAGGATTGTCGACATTGGAGGCAATAGATAAACCACGTTGCAAAATTGCAATTTTTTTAAGGTCCAACTTCTAGACACCGTCGATATAAGACACTATATAATCGTCCTAAACCAATACACAACGAAGTTAGATCTGCATCTTAGCTTTCCATAGAGCCACTGGACGGCTTCTAATGACGTTTGGTTGCCGAGAAACATACCTCGTAGTAAAGTGGATGTAAAAGGGGGGGTCACGGGTCCAGTCCCGTGTAGCAATATACGCCATATATGCTGTAGTAGGCCTTTTAAGCCCATTCCAATTGCTGAACATACTCTATTACACCTAGTAGAAGGTAACTATATGCTATTTTAGTTATTAATAGGCATTATTCATTTCATGTCCCAATATGGGACACCAAATTTTTTTACCCCCCTAAAAATCTGACCACGGATATTGCATTAAATAAAGATTGTTTGGAAACTATATATTATCAATTTCATTTCCAGCAACTACAACTACAATATAACATTTTACATCAACACCAAAGAATAATCATGGGTGATACTAATACAGAGTCTATCGAGAAGAAGAGAAAGCGTAGTAAAAAGAGCAAGAGTAGTAGTGATATTGCTACCAATAATACTGAAGGAGTTGACGAAACAGCAGTGAAGACTACTGAAGATACCGCAGACAATTCATCATCTGCCAATGGAGATATCTTTATCCTTGATAGAAGTCCAGCTCCTGCAAATCCACTCACCACAATCACACCTAAAGAAGAAGATGATAATGAAGAAAAAATAGAAGAAGGTACAGAGAAAAAGAAGCGTAAAAGAAAACGTAATCGAAAGAAAAAGAATGATACTACTACAGATAACAATACATCAAACAATAGTTTGGATTCAGAAATTGCTGCAAAACTATCATCAGTAGAACATACAGTATTCATAGAAGGATTGCCATTTACGTCAAGTGAAGAGGAGATACGTAACTTCTTTACTGAACATGGATGTAATGATATATTAGAATTACGATTACCCAAATGGCAAGATTCAGGAAGACTTCGTGGATTTGGTCATGTTGTGTTCAGTTCACAAGAAACAAGAAAGCGTGCATTAAGTAATGAAGTTAATGGTAAAGAGATTGGTGGTAGATATATAACTGTTAAAGAGGCTAATGCTCCTCGAGCTGGTACTACTGCTGGTGCATCACAAGGAGGACAGGCCCGGGAACAGCCAAAGGGTTGCAAGACTGTATTCGTGCGAAATCTACCATATGATGCCACTGAAGAACATATACTGGAAGCTTTTCGAACTTATGGCAAGATTGTTGATGGTGGAGTACGTGTCGTACGAAATCATACCAATGGACAAAGTAAAGGATTTGGATATGTCGAATACAAAACACAAGAGGGTGCATTAGCCAGTGTACAAAAGGCAAGCAAGCCATTTGGTTTAACTGTTATGAATAGGCCAGTATTCGTTGACTATGATGAGGGTTCAATGAAGGGTTCATTTCGTGATCGTGAGGGTAAGCTGTGGAATAAACAGAATAATAGTGGAGGTAATAATGGAGGTAGAGGTGGAAGGGGAATGAGCGGCAGAGGAATGGGTGGCAGAGGAGGACGTGGTTTTGGAGGTAGAGGAAGAGGGTACTAGATTGAGATGTTTTCGAAATATGAGTTGTGATGTTATGTGCAACATTATTTTGGATAGATAACTTGCCAACTATCTTAATGTTTATGTTCTGACCACAAAAGATCCTCTTCTGTCTAGTTTGCTTTTCTCAAGAGCCAAATATTTTCACTGAACCTTTGAGTATCGCCTTCTCCCCACATACTACAAATTAATCATCATGCCATTGTAACTCTTCTACTACTACTTCTTATACTGATTTCAGAGTCACTGCTCCGTCTTCGCAAGGATGATGAGGGTGACGATGAGTGCTTGGAAAGGCTACTCTTTCTCCGTTTTGTTACAGCCAAGGTGTGACGACGATTACTTTGCCCCTTTCCCTTGAACTTTGTAAAGAGAATTGATCCTCTTTTGCGATGACCATTGGGAACAATAGGAAGATTTGCATTGCTCCTCCTTCTTCCAGCAATGCCTAGCGATCCCAAATTCTTCTCCAACTCAGTCTCAATTTCTTCTTCAGTAGTTCCGAGTAGAGACAGAGCTTTCGTGCGAAGTCGAAAACTCTCTTCAAGTAATTGTGTGGCAAGTTGCACATCTCCAAGCTTTGCCAATCCATGCGATCTATCTCTTGGTTTAACTTGAGGACCACTCATTTGTTTCGTATTGTATTGAAGCTTAAGAAGTGAATCGAAGGCTTATGTCACTCACCCCTCATTTGTTTCTTTAAGATAGATGCTTTCAAGTTCAAGAAGTTCTTTTGTCTATTAACGGTTACTCGTTACTCCCATTTGAAAAAGAAAGGTTTTCTTTGCAGCCTTTCACTTTTACGACTCACCAGAACAGCCATCCCCACCTCATTTCTTTGTCTAGCTCACTTCATAGTCTCTTGTTACAAGCTAAATGAGTATGGTACCTTAGTGTACCCCCCACCCAGTTGATTGTTGAATATTAGTCATCTTTCCCCTCCCTATCAAGCAGTGGGTTAATAATGTATCACCTACACTACTGTTATAACATTCTTGACAATATCGTTTGCCATCATCTTCATTCAATACACAACTAAAGCTGGGACATTGACCAATCCTTACTGGATACTCTCGCCACCATGTATGAGGCACTGTACCGCAGCACATTTCTACATCACGAGGCGGGGTCCAACTCATTTGCAACAATAATGGATTATAATAATACGGGAAATAGTGAGCATCTCGCATTAGCTTCCATTCATCTTTTGCAGGTATTTCAAAGATACCCATCGCCTTCGGTTTAGCCCAAGACGTCTCTCCAGTGACTTTGTTGCGGTAGTAAAAGGAATGAGATGATGTATCAAAGATCTTTTCATATGTCTCAAGACACAAGCGTCGGAGCTCTTTCCTTGCTAGCCATCTTCGACAGGCGGTTGCTACTAATGATACGGCATAAATCGTTGCTCGTTTGTGTGCATCTTTTTGTTTGGCTAGTTCCTGTATCCTCTCTTCTTCTTTGAGCCTATTTCTTTCAATAAATGCCTTGTCCATTTCATCATTCAATCTAGATCTCTCTTCTTCCCCAATAATATGTATAATCTCCTCTCTTGCAATTACTTTACCTTCTTTAGTCTCCATGCGTAGACCCTGTTCATCGGCTCGTCGGAGTACTTCTTTCAACCTTGTCTTGATACGTTTTCTAATGGCTTTTCTTGTTTGTTTCTCTACTGCATTATCTGGTTGATCTAAACAGTGAATACTATGCAATTTCATATCCTTAACACCAGCTTCAATCTTGATCTGCCACTCACTCTTCCACTTTTCTATAGCCAGTCGCTCTTCTAATTCTCTATCAGGCTCTGCATTCTTCATCTCTTCATTACTAAGACGTCTTCGGAGAGTATTAACCTTGACTCTATCTTGATCAATCTTGTCTTGAACTTGTTTGTTAGTATTGTGTTCTTCTTTTATTGATCTGTAGAAGTCCTCAAGCTGTCTTTCATATATTTGTCGCTCGCGGAGAAACATCTTCCGTTCTGCTTCCATTAAACGTTGAGTTCGGAGCTCTCTCTCCTGCCTTTGTCTTAATGCAACTGCAGTTGCGATTGCTAATTGTCTTCGTCGAAATGATTGAAGTCGAGTCAAGCTCCATACGCCTCTTTCAAATTCATACCTTTCTCTTTCCTTGACATTTTGCAAGTGCTGTTGTTCGACGAGTGTCATGAGTTTTCGTAAAGCAAGACGTCTTGCCAAAGCACCTCTAATTGCCGATTGTACTGTCACTATTGCCCAGAGATACTGTGATTGTAGTGCATGCAATATTGTTTTTGCAACATGCATACGATATCGAGTTTGCATAAGTGTAGCAGAATTATATATCAACTTGGTTGAGCGTGCTATATTCCTACCAAATAAACCACGGCAGACTCGTTGGATATCAAGAGCGGCATGTTGCATTGTTGTCCATTGTTTGAAAGCAAATAACCCTCGAAATTTCTTCTTTAGTGCCAATCTCCGACTAATAGAAGACAATATAGATCTTAATGAGCCTTGATATTTGGCATAACCAAGCCATATCTTCCAAACATGTAACTTGAATTCGTGTCTATCACGTTTCAACTTGTCTGATACTGCAGCATCTCGTCTGCTTGTTTTCACTAATTCAAGTATTGTATTGTTATATAAGTTCTCTTCCCATTGAGATATGTAAACGGGAAATACTCTGCCTTTACCCCAAGCTGAGTCTGACTGCTCACAGAAGCATTGTAAGACTTGCAATTCTAACATTTGCTCAAAAATGTGATGAGTTAGTTTTGTTGATTCGATATTGTCATCATCTACATGTTGATGAATAGCCTTTACTTGTGACCAAGCATCATCAAATACACATAATACTTGATCTATAGCACTAGCTTTAACCAATGGGTATAGAACTATTCCCAACTCTTGTAGATCAATGCTTGATAATTTGTTATTACTATTCCCCACAATCCTTGCAAATGCAAGTAGTAATTGATCTTCAATACACCTTGTTGGATCTAGAAGAAAGTAAAAGTAGTATATAAACTGTTTCCAATTGAATTCGTTTTGAGAATGTACATCAAATGAATTATACACCGTGTTCATTGCCATTATCAGTGTCTTTCTTGTTGTTGTTGCAGAACTACTACAATTTGTTTGACATGCTTTTACTATACCAGTCTCAAAGTTTGGTCGAGATATAAACCTATTGGAAGATAGTTCATAGAAATTGTCATGTAAATCACGTAAAAGTTTATTCCTTCGATAATCAGACCAATCCTCTTCAAAGATAACATCTTTCAAGAGCATGACACTCTTCCATCTAACGTCTTGAGTTTCAACATCCCGTTCATCGTAATTTTCTGCATAAACCTTGTGAATATTATCCAATTCCGTCTTGGATGAATTCAAGAACTTGTTAAATTCACATGCATATCTAACTTTATAATATTGTTCTTGTTTAGTATTCGATAAGAACTTTTGACTTGGTGATGATGATGTCATTGTTGAATTATTGCCAAGTATTAGAATTTTGAGAATTGTCTCGTCCTTGTGGTCATTGCAACAGACCTTCACTAATTGGGGATGTCACCACTGTCTTCAGCGCATATTAATTGCTCATCTTATATGTGCAACACCCAAAGACAACCAATGAGCTTATGTTAGTGTTGATAGTAATATTATAATGAGGGTCGCTAAAAAAATCTTAGCGATAAAGATATTTTTTAGTTGATGTGTGACGTTGATTAGTTTGTTTGCCGACATTATTATATCCTTGCTGTTATGAATCGATTAATTGGCGCCCTTTCGTGCCTATTGATATGTATATTCTCAAATGTATATGCATTCACGGCCACGTCTTCTTCATTAGTTCAGCATAACTCAAGATCACAAAGTATCCAAAAAAATATCAATACTATCAAAACATCATTGCAAGCTGGGCCATTGGAAGTAATTGATCCGTCATATAATCTTGCATTAGGATCATTAGCCCTGGGTGCTTGTTTTGGAGTGCCAGGATCGCCGCTAAAGTCGAAACTATCATCATTTGTTGGAGGAATTCCTCTATTACTCTTTGGGCTCTTCTTAACATTTCAGACGACAACACTTCGATTTACATTTGATGATGATAACTTCTCTTTAGTCAAAAGTAACGGAGAATCGCTGGGGGAGAATGTAGTTGTAGGCGGAGAGAATGTTTGGGCATATGATAAGTTTGTGAACTATGATTTATTGTGAGTAAAATATATGGTCGTATGAATATGCTTATTGTTCATACCTTTGTATGCTGTATATTTTACATCGGTTAACACATCTGATTTATTGTATCTTTATACTTATATTATAGTCCAAGTCGATCATTTCCTATTCTTGTTTACTTTAAAGAAACTCAGACTCCTCAGGAGAATTGGAATATAGGTGAGATTGGTCAACTACTTTCATAATTTATCTCATTTAAACATATGATATGTACCTTTACAATGCATAGTACTAACATATCTTTCTTTTGACAGGTCCGGGGAAACAAGCCAACTCTGAAGAGGCAATTGCAAATGGAGCGGTACCTGGACAAGTTCATTTCTTCCCAGCTATTGCAAATACAGAAGACTTGATTAGCTCCTTTGAGAAACATGGATGTGCCAAAATTGAGTAAAGTATGTTGAGGTCTGAAGTATACTTTAATATTAGGCATAGATTTGCATAATTGGATGAAGAACAATCAACGAAAGAAAAGTACAATGATATGTGCTTTAAACGATGCTTGTGATTGTTTATCTAAACTAGCACAACAATATGCGACTCGACCAAACAATCTGAGAGTAAAGATCCATAAAATGCTGCTAAATAAATGTATTGTCGAGAAACCAATCAACATTACAATTCATTGTGCTTGTTTATAAACACGAATATGTAGTGTAAGTAAGATCATCCTCCTCTTCGACGTGGAATATTTACGGATATTCCAAGTTTTTCGATCTCATTTTCCAAGTCGACTACATACAACAACGTCATTATTTATTGATAAGATAAATAGATGTTGTAGCATCAATAGGAAGAGATTTCATACCACTGGTGGATAGCACATTAATTTATAAAAAGCTCGACAAATGCCTGTAAGGACGAGAAGCGCCGCGAGGGCACAAGCACTTGATATATCTAATTCTTCTTCTTCTTCCTTGGATGAACCATGTAGGCGCCGCTCGAGTAGTAGTAGTAGTACCTCAAGCGATGGCAGTAGTGACAATGAACGCGGAAAGAGTGGTAGTATAAGAAAACAATCAAGGAAACAACAGAAGTTTACCCGTAGTATATCATCTGTTGGTAGTAAAGGCGGACAAGATGATAATAAAGAACCACTAAAGAAATTAGATACATTCGATGTAAAAGCATACTTGGATAAACGGCTTATGACTACTACACAAGAGTATTTTAATGCAATAACAATGGTACCTGGTATTTGTGTTTCGCTCTACTTTGTTTTATCTGGGTGTTGGACGGCAACACATCATCAACATGGAGAATTTTATCAACTAGATGAAAATAAATGGACTGATATGGCTCAGGAACTCTTTGGAATTGAAAGTGGATGGGAAAGTTATGGATGTATAAATAGCTCTTTATTTCCAGCTTTAACAGCACTTCCACCATTGACAATTGTTGCTGCTGCTTTAGGGAATCTAGTTCACTCTATGGTTAGTATTTACTACCATATAACATGTGCAACGACATTGACGGGTGGTGAACGAATTACTCACTGGACAAGAAGATTAGACAATGCTTCTATCCATTTTGCAAGTATTGGAGCTTCATATGCAACATCTGGACGGTTAGACTATTGTCTCTTAAATCTGATATATAATGTAGATTCTATGTACAAACAATTAGAGGTTGAAGTGCATCCAAGACGAAATCAGACTAGACTGGCTGGATCAATTCTACTGTATGTTCTTCCAGTACTGGTGCGAGGAGATTATACTTTGTTCCTGCAGTTTCTACTCATGTTTAGTCTAAGTGGATGGCTGTTTGGATGTTATCCATATCCATTTGGTGGTTATGCTCATGGTTTGTTCCATTTAGTATTAGCGTTTTTACCCTACTTAGTTTTCCAGGCAGCAATACCGCTGCCATCGACCCAAGCTCAGATTAATCTTGCTGTCCAATGTGCTGGCATGGTTGCCTGACTTATGATTATGAGAAAAGATTGTATATGTGTATATGGCAATGTGCAGAGTTTCAATGAGAACTAAAGTTTAACAGTTCTCTAGAGTTACATATATTATACTGCATACATTGATGTTAGCTTTTTGATTCAACACTCGTCTCAGCTGTACCTTCGAGATTACTCCACTTCTCAATGCATTCCACATAGACCTCATTGTCGGCTTGACTCCAAAACTTTTCAGTTAGATCTTTTGTCGCCTCCTGCCATTTGTCATTAGCAACCTTTAAAAACAGCCACGGTGTACCAACAGCCGCGATACCGACTGTTGCAAATGCCGGAATAAGCCATGGATTGGTAGCCGCAACGCCGAGTGTCAAAGCTGTGGCACTTTTTGCATGACCAATAGCCGTTGAATGTAGAAAGACAGAGGCTTGTAAAGTACTCCACCGACCCGTCTTGCACCAAACAGCGATACATTCTGAATTGCTGTTAATGATATGATAAGGAGGCAATACATTTTCGCCGTGCTCTAGGATAAACCTTGTTCTAGCGAGTACGAGGATAGCAGGGTCTGATCTTGGAAGATCCTTCCAAGTCTTTGGTTTATTCTCTGATTCTGCTGTATCCACTTCTCTATCTTCTACCGATCCTTTGGTATCATTCTCATCTAACTGTGTATCTCCGTTCTTCTGAGGAAATAGATTAGACACAGACTTCATAAAGGAGCCATGCCAAGATTTCTTCTTTTCACTCATTGCTTTCTTCTTCTCGGGCGATTTAGCCACCCTAGTTCTGGCTTCTACTGCATTTGCTTCTGCTAACATTTGCTCCATTGTTTTTGACTCCTCACCGGATTCTTTAGATGGAACTGTATCTCCATTATGATTACTAACTTCTTCGTCCTGTTCCTTTATCTTAGTCTCTGATGAAGTTTCTCCTGTATCAGATGTATGTGTTTGCTCCTCTAAGGTACTTTCTTCAGCTGCCGATGATGCTTCTGTTGTTGATGCGAATGATGTTGCTACTGCTGTACTACTTTGAGACACTGAATGTTCATCCTCGGTACTTAGGAAACTAGGACCTAGCGAAATTTCATCTCCCATCATGGCTGGACAGTCCTCCTGTATACACATAGGGCATTTCTTACGAACAATAACCCATTCTTCATCTTCTTGGTTCCATTTCTTAAGTTGGATGGTCGGATGATGAACACAATATCCTGTCTTTTCATCTACGTCATATCTAACTGATGGTACTTTCTTCTCTTTTGGTACATTATCATTGTCATCAACGTTTACAAAGATTGATTTTGTCACAGAAGAAGCCACTGAAGACCATAGTTGCTCTGTCTTCTTACCCAGATTTTTCAACCCTTTTCCCATTCCACCACTTTTGCCGACATCAAACAATCCCCTTTCATAATTGACTTTTGACCATTTTCTAAGATCTGACCACTTTGTAAGTTTAATAACGTTTAATCTTTGGTTCTCTTTCTTCTTGATATTCCACCAGTTCTTCTTAGTACCACTTTCTGCTGCTGGTGATTCAGATTCATCATTACCATTATTGATATCATTCTTTGTTGCTGTAGTATCCATACGCTCATCTTTGATTGCCTCGGTAAATATTGCATTCTCCTCTTCTACTATCTTCTCAGGTTGTTCACCTTGACATTCTTTTATCTTCTTTTCCTCATCTTTTACTGATGTTATACCAAAGTCACAGATTGTTACCTCACTCTTATCTTCACTAACTTCAAGTACAATACCATGAATTTGTATAGGCCAAAGAATGGGCTGCAAACAGGAAACAAACAGTATGAGAATTAATAATGAATGTAATGCAATTGTATAATATTATACACATAATTACCAGCATATCCCATCTTATCACGTGATCTCCAGGCTCAAAATTATGTTCATAAGGCGTTTCATCTTCATCTAGAGTTGAATAATCAATCGGCGGCGGAATATCATCAGGAGTGTTATCCCAACCACGTAATAAGTCAACAGATTCGTTGGCAGTTTGTTGATCATTAATTATTGTTGACTTCTCTGACTTTGCACTGGTATCCTCGCCTACAGACGACTCTCCACCACCTGCAGTCGCTGACTCCTCACCTACTCCTTCATCTATATTCTTCATACCATTACTTGATTCCATTTGCAATCCCTTTAATCCTCTCTCTCTCTACCATAATAATATACCATTACCATACCAAAGGATGCAGCATTATGTGGCGGTATCCTACTCGATGCCAACTCTCATAAAAGTTGAGATAAGTGAGATCTTGTCTCCATGAGTGAGAGGCCATTATCGTACATTATAAGTACTTACCTACAAATAGCGATGACAGTTACTGATGATGTTAATGCTAATGGAGGCAATAATAATGCCGAAGATGTAGATTTAGAAATGGATAGGTCGACTGTACCTGAAATCCTCTCCAATGAAGAAGAGCAAGTATCAGAAAGATCACTTGCAAATACTAACTGTTGGTTTCTACCGCATGGATCATATTCATTGATACCTGCAGTACTTGCAACAATAGGATGGCTAGCGTAAGTGTGGATGTATTTAAGTATATACTGAAATTTTTAGTACGATATAATGCACTAAACAATCTTAATGCCAGATGCCTCTCTAAAGATTCATGTGATTATGCTAGACTGACAGGACCAAGCGTAGCAGAAATAACAAACAATCCAAACTTACCTTTCATTGATGTTGGCTTGACTAGATATCGTGAACCAATGTTGAACGAAACTAGTGGAGTATGGTATTTTGATCTAAACATCGAATGTGAACTGTACAATACTGATGTAGTAAACTTTGATGCTGCTTGGAATTTCTCAAAGGTTGCTTCTTTTATTAGCTTAATGCTTGGTGGAGCTGCGTCTATGCTTACATGGTTTCCTTCATGCTACATATTTAATAGAAATGTTTGGCGCTGGGCGGGGTATGAATTACTATTGGCTACATTCTTCCAATCACTTACATTTGTATGGTTTGCAAATGGTTTGTGCAAGACAAACGACTGCCAAATGGCATATGGGGCTAGAGCTGATATAATTGCTGCCAGTTTATGGGCAATAGCTACATTGTCGATTCTTTGCAAGTACCCTGCGGTAAGGAGTAAACACTTAGACGAGTCAGGCAATAGACGGCAGCCGCCTCCAACAGAAGTAGAAATGTCCAATCAACAACAATCGGAGGAAAGGGTTACAAGTGATGAACGATCGGTTACTGCCCAGGAAATTATATGATTGATACTGATACAAATACACACTAACATTAAAGTGGTACTGTATAGCGAGCTAGTTGTTTGTCCTTTATACTTAAAGTGCTAAACAAAATGATCAGAGTTATTTCTTCCATCCTGATCGTGATCACTGTCTCCCAACCTTTGATGCCGTGCTTCTCCTGTGCCTTGTAGCTGTGATACCTGCGCTGCGACAATGTTGGAAAAGTACGCTACACAGCCGAATGAGTCTTCTCCAAGAAGAGATCGCATACGTTCTATACTGCTAGAGAGCTGCATAATCCCTCTGCTGACGCTTTGTGTTTCTTGTTCAAGATTTGAGATGAGACGCTCTGTATCCAAATCTGCTTTTGATCTATTCTTCTTTGACTTTTTAGCAACACCATTGATATTTGAAGACTCGGTACCATCAGGTTGTGCATTCTGAGCTTGATCGGATGATGGCTGCAACGTCTTACCCGTCTTATGTGCTAGCCTTTCCAATTCCATTTCAAAGTCTCTCAAACATTCAGTGAGCAATTGTTGCTGACTCAAGGCCTTGGGAGTGAATGTGAACTTCACAGACTCTCTCAGTTTTGAACTCACTGCTCTCTCGGCATCAAGAGTTCGTACCATTTGCATAATCTCATGCTTTGCTGACATCCTCTTCTTCTTATGCTCTTCCGACTCACTCATACTTTTCTCCATCTCAAGTTCTTGTTGATGTTGCATCTGCCTTGCCTGTTCGGAGTTTCGTTTCATGCGTTCCATATCACGTTGAACCTCTCGATATTTGAGACGAGCTTCATCCAATTCTTTCTGAAATGCTTCTTCTCTATCACGACTAGAACGAAGAGATGCCCTAGTTTCTTCCAGCTCTTTCTGCATATCGTTAGCAGAATCTTTAGCTTCTCGTAACTCATCAGCCTTTGTCTCAACAAATACCTTCATCTTCTTCTTTCGTTCTTCATTAAGTTCTCGCTCTTCGGCTAGCGCAACTTCTGCCTGCTTGACTCGCTCTACTGCTTTCGATTTCAATTTCTCCATATTATTCTCCAGACGAGTCTTCGCCTTTGTAGTGGTTTCAAGCTCTTCTTTTGTCTTTTGTAAGTCCTCTCGTAGTTGCTCATTATCTGCCTCCAAGCGTCCTGCAGCAGTAGATTTGTTAGCTTCTTTCTTCTTGGCATCATTCAATCTATTCGCAAGCACTACTTCCTTTTGTGCAGAATCATCTCGAATCTCTCGTAACTTGGCCACTTCTAGCTCAATTTTTGATTTCTCACTAACCACAGTAACAAGATTGGCTTGTACCTGCTCTAAGTCATCTTCCATTTTCTCATAAGCTGCCAACCTCTCCTCATATGATTTGAGAGTTTCACGTACTTTCCGGTTCTGAGAGTCACTCTCGGCGCGTCGGTTCATCTCAGCCTCTAAACGAGATTGAACTTCAACAAGTAGAGCTTCTGCCTGTGTTGTAGAATTATCTTTCTCTTGACATATCATCAGTGCAGAATCTCGTTCTTCCGTTAAGGTAACAATTTGACGCAATGCATCACCCAGTCCAAGACCCATTGATAACCACTCCTCTTCCTCTTCTGTACGTTGTTCAGTTACTTCATTTATATTCTCAGTACTTTCTACAGTTGTTGGAGGAGAAAGTACAGAAGTTGTCTCCACTGTAGGAGATATCTTAGGAAGATCAACAAGAGTTGTCACATCCTTGACTTCGTTTGCAATTTGAGTTGTTGTTTCTACTGGATGTGAAGTAGGGATCGGTGGCATTTCCACAATAGTTGCCTTGGGCGTTTCATCTTCCACAGTCTCTACTGGCAATTCCGAGCATTCTGCTTTGTCAATCGAAGGAGATTGCTCTACTACTGCTGCTTCAACTTGTACCGGAGATTTCTCCTCTTCTACAGCTTTCTTATCCCCCACAACTGAAATTTGTGCATCTTCTTCCTTGTCTATAGTTGAAGTAGGTTGTTCAGATTCAACGGCAGAGTCACTCTCGGGTATGATTTGATTAGATGAAGTGTCACTGGATTTAACAATTTCCTTGCTTATACCCTGCTCTTCTGTGGGTACTGTCTGTTGCGGTTTGTTATTAATTTTATCATTAATATCAGAATTTTGTTCTTCTTGTTGTTTCTCATCCGTTGTATTTATAACAGCATCTTCCCCAGTTGATATGCCCACCAGATCATTAGTGGTTTCAACGTTAGTATCATTTATCATAGTGTCGTTATTATCCACAGTTTGATAATCTACTACTGGGGTGTTATCATCTCCAAAAACGTCATTATTTATATCTGTACTTTGTATAGGAGTTTGTTGTGTTTGTGGAAAACCAAGTAAATCAAAGTCATTACTCTCAGGTTGTTGTATTGAGGTAATGGAACTTTCTTGGTTGTTGTTAAGTACATCATTTGTAGCAGGTTCAGTATTCTGATTTATCTTCACCCCGGTATTATCAGCAGTAGTTGTGGCAGTGTTATCAAAGTTTAACAGCATATCAGATGATTGTTCCCCGATATTATCATTATTATTTGTAGGAGTATTATCATCAACTTTGTGCTCACCTGGGCTTTCCGTTTGTTGATCAATTGTAGCAGCAGCCGTAGGAGACTCTATGGTGCTATCTTCCTCTTTTATACTGTTTCTTTCGCTCATTATATTATCAGTAGTATCACCGAGTGGTTTATCGCGTGTAATTAGCAAGACTATATTATTATTATCAGTCAACTGAACGTTGTTGAGTTAGTTGTTGAGTCTCATCGAGTTTTGCAACTTCCTCCGCCATACCGAAATATTAATCCTTATATCCTATATAAAACTATTGCTTTATATTATCAGCAAGCAATAACAATAGAGATAAACAATATACCTACAACCCCAGCTAGCTCCCTCAATTCTAGTGCCCATAGTACCGTATAGTTGAAAATTAGTGCACACTTTTATTTTGAGATAAAAATAACTCAGCGAGTTTTCAACTTCAGAGAACCTGCTTTAGCTTATGACACAGCTGAGAGTGAGGAGTTTGTCATAAGCTATTCTAAATTTGCAAGAGCATATGTTGCCGTCGAGCTATTCTTATCTCAAAGTGTAAAACTGAATTTTGCCAGCAGAAAAGCTTCTCAAGAAGGTATCCTTCGAAGGTAGGACTTAGTACAAAGAGGTATCTTTCAGAAAATTCACCTCCATTTTCTCGTAAAGTGCTATACTTTAGTGATACACATATGGTCGATAACTTGGTCTGGATTGATGGAACCAACATTATTCTAGATCAGTTTTTCACGATAAATCCAAATCTACAGTCAGAATTTGCTCAAACTCTTTCTATAAAATAAAGTGTGCACCAATTTTCAAAGGTACGGTAGGCTGAAAAATTTGAGAAAGGATACCGGTCGGCTCACTTCATTTTCCATATCTCCACTCAAGCAATGACCTCAATAACTCTTCTCAATAAGTACTTAGTGCAGATAAAGAGCACTTGGTTTAACAGCTGCTATCTATTGGAATGGTACTATATCACTTTTTTCGTATGGTGGAATTATGTGACTCATACCTCTAGTTGGCACTCATATTAGCTAGTGCTCATTACTCTTAATATGTAAATACTTCATACCTCTAGTAAATTGAGTATTAGGACCTTATTTATTTTAGCTTTACAGTTTAAAAAGGTTTATTACCTCACAAGGCCTAAACTCTTGACAACTTTTCTATAAGATTCAAAGTCTTTCCTTTCCATATAATCCAATACCTTCCTCCTCCTAACATATAAGGCATCTAATCCCCTCTTGGTAGATTTATCCTTATGATGTTTCGCCATATGAGTCTGCAACTGTTGAATCCTAGTGGTTAATGCTACCACTTGTACTGCTGAACTTCCTGTATCTCCTTCTCTAAGTTGAAAGAGCTATTTATGATTATGTATTATGTAGAGGTGTAAATGTTAGAATAAAATATATATCGCAGTATAAACAATTTGCTCGCTCCCGATTGAACTAATATAAACAATATGCAATACACCCCCAAACTAATAATACAACAACACTTACCTCCATACCTCGACGTTTCTGTGATGCAACCACCTCACTCTGACTACCATTCTTTAATTCAAATAACCTTTTAACCCTATCAGACATTACCAACCCATCAAAGTTGAAACGTAAATTCTCTTCCGTTTCACTTTGTTTTGATATCTTCTGTTTCATCTCCTCGGCTGCCCATGTATCAAATTGTTTTGATTCCTCATCACGTGCCTCACGTGTTTGGGCATTGATGACAGGTGTATCCTTTGGTATATATTTGGGAGGTTTAGGCTTGGCTGGTAGTCCTCGCGCCACGCGCTTTTCACGTTCTAACATCTTTTCGGCTTGACGACGTTTTGTTTTGGTTATTTTACATCTAACTTGTTGTTGTTGATGGAGGTTGTAGGTATTATTGTTGAGTTGGGGAAGTGTTAATGTGGTAGCTGTGGGTAAAATCGATGACGATGATTTACCCCATATTGATATCCCATTATTAGCGACTTTTCCTGCAATATGAGGTCTAGATAGGAGACAACGGAAGGCCATGATATCAATAACTATATTGACTATTGACTGATTATCGTACTCGTAAGTTAGAGGATACCTTTTTGCAATTAAAAAGGATACCTTGATATGACGGCCGACGGCTTGCGACTGATCGACAAAACCAACCAAATTATCTCTACTCATGCAAAGAATCACCATCATACATAGGTACGATATCGATACTTCATAGTCTACTATATCAAAGAATATACAATATACAAACAACATGACGGTAAAGAAGAGAAGCAAATCTGCAAAGAAGGCGCCGCCAAAACAAGAGGAAGTAGACGACGACGCTTCAACTTCTGATGAAGAAGAGAGTAGCAATAGTAATAGTGATAGTAGTAGTAGTAGTGGAAGTGATAGTGATGAGTCTAGCATTGACAACAGTGAAGCTGCCAAGGCTGCAATTGAACGAGCTAAGAAACGCACTGCTAAGGTCTCACCATCGACTGCCAACGACGATGACGAACAACAAGAAAATGTATCAAACAAGAAACAAAAGAAACAATTCTATGCAACAGATTCATTCGCCTCTCTTCCTTTATCCGAGAATACACAAACTGCATTATCAACAATGGGATTTACACAAATGACACAAATTCAAAGTATGTCAATACCTGCATTATTGGCTGGTAAAGATTTAATTGGTGCTGCTAAAACTGGTTCGGGTAAGACACTTGCATTCCTATTGCCTGTTGTGGAATTATTACATAATGCAAAGTTTGGTAGTAGGAATGGTACCGGTGCTATTGTTATTAGTCCGACTCGTGAATTAGCAATGCAGATATATGGTGTATGTAAAGACTTGTGTACGAGTGGTAAACATCATCAGACATATGGGTTAATAATTGGTGGTGCCAATCGTCGTACCGAAGCTGAACGATTAGTCAAGGGTGTTAACATTATCATTGCCACTCCTGGTCGATTATTAGATCATTTGCAAAATACTAAAGGATTCGTCTTTCGAAACTTGTTGGCATTTGTTATGGATGAGGCCGATCGTATCCTAGAACAAGGCTTCGAGGATGATTTACGTGCCATCATTAAAGCGTTACCAAAGCAACGTCAGACAATGTTATTCTCTGCAACTAATACAAAGAAGGTTGATGATTTGGCACGCACTGCCATTGATAAGAATGCCGTATATGTCGAGGTACCCAACGATACAAACCTGGCAACAGCAGAAGGATTAGAACAGGGATATGTCACCGTCCCATCTGATCAACGTTTCCTATTACTATTCACATTCTTGAAGAAGAATAAGAATAAGAAGATTATGGTCTTCTTTAGTTCGTGTAATTCTGTCAAGTTCCATTCCGAGTTATTGAATTATATTGATATCCCTGTTATGGATATACATGGTCGTCAGAAGCAACAGAAACGTACAACGACCTTCTTTCAATTTTGTAAACAAACGAAGGGTACATTGTTGTGTACAGATGTCGCTGCTCGTGGGTTAGATATTCCTGCGGTCGATTGGATTATCCAATTTGATCCACCCGATGACCCCAAGGAGTATATCCATCGTGTGGGACGTACGGCTCGTGGAGATAAGGGTACTGGACGAGCATTACTCTTCCTAACACCCGAGGAGACTGGATTTTTACGATACTTGAAAGCTGCCAAGGTTACATTGAATGAGTATGAATTCCCCATGAAGAAATTGGCAAATGTACAATCACAGTTACAACGTCTTATTGAGAAGAATTACTACTTGAATTGTGCTGCAAGGGATGCGTACCGATCTTATCTCTTGGCATATGCAAGTCATTCATTGCGTGACATCTTTAATGTGCATGAATTGGACTTGGCAGCAGTTGGACGGGCATTTGGCTTCACTGCTCCACCTCGTGTAGACTTGGCATTTAGTATGAAGGGACCAAAGGCACGGAGACATAATGGACAGGTAACAAAGGGTGGGAATAAGCATGGAAAGATGGGGGGTAATGGACATTCATTTAGTGGATCTAATCCATATGGGAAGAGAGCAGCTGGAGATAAGAGGCAATTCAGCCATTGATTTGATCTCTTGAGTAATATGTTATAGGTGTATTGGTAAATTAGTAAAGCATAGATATGAGAACTGAAGCTCAAATATTGAAAGACTGTCATAAAACAGCACACACTCTTACCTCTGAAAAACATGATTTGGCTGCACAGTTTAATCAATGGGCATTACCATGGCCCATCAAAAAACTTCACAAGTACCTGAGAAAAACTTATTCAATTTGAGCTGATGCTTTTCTGTGCCACAATCATTGCATCAAATTTTGAGGGAAACTCGAGTTGAGATTAGTCGTCGATGGTCATAGAAGTCGGTCTTGTTGGGGTGCAGGAGGTGATCAACGGTTATCGCAGTTGTCTATTGGTACCAAAGGGTCTCTATTGTGCGTGGAAGTGGTGTAGACTCACTGCCGATGGAGTTATACATGAGACTTTGACACGATCTAAGACATCGACTAGCAAATTTTGAGGGAAAATCAAGTTGAGATTAGTTGTCAATGGTCATAGAAGTCGGTCTTGTTGGGGTGCAGGAGGTGATCAACGGTTATCGCAGTTGTCTATTGGTACCAAAGGGTCTCTATTGTGCGTGGAAGTGGTGTAGACTCACTGCCGATGGAGTTATACATGAGACTTTGACACGATCTAAGACATCGACTAGCAAATTTTGAGGGAAAATCAAGTTGAGATTAGTTGTCAATGGTCATAGAAGTCGGTCTTGTTGGGGTGCAGGAGGTGATCAACGGTTATCGCAGTTGTCTATTGGTACCAAAGGGTCTCTATTGTGCGTGGAAGTGGTGTAGACTCACTGCCGATGGAGTTATACATGAGACTTTGACGATCAAAGACATCGACTTGCAAATTTTGAGGGGATCTCAAGTTGAGATTAGTTGTCAATGGTCATAGAAGCCGGTCTTGTTGGGGTGCAGGAGATGATCAACGGTTATCGCAGTTGTCTATTGGTACCAAAGGGTCTCTATTGTGCGTGGAAGTGGTGTAGACTCACTGCCAATGGAGTTATACATGAGACTTTGACGATCTAAGACATCGACTTGCAAATTTTGAGGGAAACTCAAGTTGAGATTAGTTGTCAATGGTCATAGAAGCCGGTCTTGTTGGGGTGCAGGAGGTGATCAACGATTATCGCAGTTGTCTATTGGTACCAAAGGGTCTCTATTGTGCGTGGAAGTGGTGTAGACTCACTGCCAAAGGAGTTATACATGAGACTTTGACGATCTAAGACATCGACTTGCAAATTTTGAGGGAAACTCAAGTTGAGATTAGTTGTCAATGGTCATAGAAGCCAGTCTTGTTGGGGTGCAGGAGGTGATCAACGGTTATCGCAGTTGTCTATTGGTACCAAAGGGTCTCTATTGTGCGTGGAAGTGGTGTAGACTCACTGCCGATGGAGTTGTACATGAGACTTTGACACGATCTAAGACATCGACTTGCAAATTTTGAGGGAAACTTGAGGTGTTGAAGGTCATAGAAGTCGGTCTTGTTGGGGTGCAGGAGGTGATCAACGGTTATCGCAGTTGTCTATTGGTACCAAAGGGTCTCTATTGTGCGTGGAAGTGGTGTAGACTCACTGCCGATGGAGTTATACATGAGACTTTGACAATCAAAGACATCGACTTGCAAATTTTGAGGGGATCTCAAGTTGAGATTAGTTGTCAATGGTCATAGAAGCCGGTCTTGTTGGGGTGCAGGAGGTGATCAACGGTTATCGCAGTTGTCTATTGGTACC
>Ga0214478_100138_pt1 | contig 39097 bp, 23 predicted proteins | sample M1_20Mar14CPVII9_2_FD_178001 | JGI IMG/M metagenome (GOLD analysis project Ga0214478, IMG submission 178001) | Marine eukaryotic communities from Monterey Bay, California, United States - M1_20Mar14CPVII9sort6BwellD7 | ecosystem: Environmental > Aquatic > Marine > Unclassified | place: USA... | reverse complement strand
TAATAGGTGATTCACAAGAAAAGTTTACTAAAGAATGGCAAAACAGTCTATCGGTTGCAACTCAAGACTACAATAAACGGGTACGATTATTATGGGATACAATCTTTGATGGTTTGTTTAGGTATGTGTAGATATTACAAAGTTTGTGTAGATGTGTAGTTATTATCGGTATATACCCTCAAAGTTTCATATGTATCTGTCCGCATTTGTAATGTATGCTAACGACGACATAATATGATATCTCTATTGCAATATACAGGCAATCGGGAGGAGATGCCGAGCAGGCAAATCGGGGCCTTCCTCCCAAACAAGCAATATGGCTATATGTATCAACGTTAGATGAATCACTATCAAGAGATTTGTTCTCAAGTATGAAGAAAATACATTCATCGGCATCGATTAATGTTGAGGCATTGAGAAAACTGGTCAAGGTGTGTACATTATCGTATACATATTACTACTCTGATATGCATATCATATTGTTCTCATAATGATACTCATTGCAATATCCACAGAAATTTGATAAAAGAGCTATTGACAGAGGAGATGATATGCTCACATCTACGCTACTACCAGATTTATATGGATCTCCAATCATGGGGTATCCTTCTCTAGAAGAGCATATTGAGACACTTCGTGATAAATTACAACCAACCGATGGAACTGATACTGAAGTTGACGATGATAGTATTATCCGTTCGATTAGAGGAGACTATAAGGCAAGTCAGAGTCATCAAACAAAGGATAATGCTGATGTGAAACGTCGTGCCGATGAACTGTGTTGGTTACGAGATATGATGGCAAATATTCCAAGTAGTATGATCCCCAGACTTGTGGCCCATCGTGGATTTCATGATCCTCGAGACAATAGTGGAAAGAGACCACTCGAGAACTCTTTATCTGCCTGTGAAACAGCTTGGTCGAACGGCATTCACTTGGTCGAATGTGACATTGCTTTGACCGCCGATGGTCAGTTAGTCTTAGCCCATGATGAAGACTTTCAAAGATTAGCTCTTCACCCATCCCATACTACTTCGAAGACAAAAGTTTCTGACCTTACATACCGTGAGATTATTGGTTTGACTACAAAATCTGGCTCGAGACCTCCACTTCTACTTGATGTACTCCGTTCGGCTGCGGCGATCGGTGGCGATGCAAGACTAGTCATTGAAGTGAAGGCTGGGAATGAAGAATCTTCTTCCGCTTTGGTTCATTTATTCAGTCGACACCCAGCTCTTATCGATAGATGTGCTGTTATCATGTCTTTCGATGCATACACAATGCACAAGCTAAAAGCTGGCTTGAATCAATTAGAAGTGTCGCTCAAGACGGAACAGGATATTCTGCATAGAACTGGTTCTCCGAATACTATCAATGATGCCAAACTTCCTTCATTCCCAAGTCTCCGTTCTATTACATTACAGATCAAGATGCCAGATATCATGCTACTAACAGTAGCTCAAGATCCACAGAAGCATTATGAGTTGTATGTGAGCGTATCTGACTTCTCTCCTGTAAAATCCTGGCTTTGTCATGCTGACAAACCGTGTTTAGATGGAGTGTACCTCCAATATGAACCCGAGATGCTTCATTCAGGAAGCAACTCTCTCCGATCCTTGTCTAAACAGTACCAGGTAGGTGTTTGGGGATACCATGGAGATCCGGACGATATCATAACTGCCACAAGACTGGTGAGAGATTGTGGAGTCAGTTTTGTAAATACTGACCTACCACGAGGTTTTGTGAAAGATAATTGATTACTCTCTGCTGCAAAGTAGCTTAGTTAATAAGATTAGTAATGCACAATATTTTAATTGTCAATATTACTGCTATTTCCATTGTGTTAGGAGATTATTTAGGCAATCTTGTGCACTTTGAATTAATACCCTTGCCCATTATTATTATTTAAAGGTTGGACTATATCTTGACCCATCAGAAAAGGGGTATGAACTATACAACCTTACCAACAAATCCCTATACTCTATACCGTCTTATTTCTTCTACTAGTACAACCAGCCTCACAGACAATAGCTTCGCCTTCATCTATATACTTCGCTTTGCATACATCACATGTAAAAAATGGTAATGTTATTTCTGTAGGATTCTCAATTTGTTGCATGATCCATTCTGGTACATTGATATCATCATTACCATCACTCTTCACACGTTCAAAGGCTTCTTTGAACTCCTCAGCTAGTGACCTTCGTACCTCCTCCTCTGTATTGTTCTTCATTTTGGTGAATGCCTTGATTGTCATGAACAATTTGATCTCCCTCTCAAAACGTAATTCATTTAATTCATGCAGCCTAGGAACACACTTGTTGATACAAGTAGTGCACTCCTTCCAGGGATATCTTCCGCATTTGAGTTGACTCAAGTTGTAATGGTGGCTACCATAGTAAATGACTCGGGGATTCATATCACGAGAGAATGTGTGTGTAGTGTGACAACATTCCCTCTTTTGACGATATGCCTCCAATCCAGTAATATCAATGCCTTGTATCTTGAGACAGTTATACATGAGGATGAGATCTTGATTAAATACCTCAAAATACATTTGAAACAACTTCATCATGGTAGGTGCACTTTTTGAGTTGAGGCTAGCGGCGACCTTTTGAGGTTTATGTGCATCATTTTTTATCCTCAATGCCTTGTCTCCAATGAACCAAGATCCAAGATAGGCTTCATTAGTAGAAGCTTTTGGATGAGAATTTCGGATCCGTCCTGTTTTAACATACATATCAAAAAATGAACCCAAGTTTGACAAATCTTCACCTAATGATTTATTATGTTTCACAGCGTCACTTTGTTTGAGTGCAGCAGTTGCTGATATTCCGGGAGTAATCTTGAGGTAGCTCGTACTGGAATCATTTGCTAGATGTGTTTTAAGCAATTTACATTGCTGATTGAGTCGGTTGCCAAAGGTATTATTTGATGGAGTGTCTCCTCCAAACACAATAGCATTCAAGTCTGGACGCGAGGTGAAACCCTCACGATTGTAAGCACGTTGACGATCATTTGATATTAGATTTTGTACTTCTTCGGGTACTTCACGGCGGTTGAGTCTATCTTGTTCCGTATCAATCCACTCTGGAAGGGGTTTGTCGGGTTGCCGTTTAAATGCTTCTTTAATACTAGTTAACTGATGTTGGCATACTTCCATGGTTGTGAATGGAATAAAACCACCATCATCTTTTTCACGAACGAATGGACCGAGATGGTCCATCTGAATAAACCGCACACTTTGAATATAAAAATCACGAGTAAGTAGATGCAACCGAGAATGACATTTCTTGTAGAGTTTCCCAGCAATACACGAACATTCTTTGTCGGGGTGTTGTCCACAGAAATAAGACGATTTATTTATATATGCAGGTGCAAAGGAGGTGTTCTTTGGGTTACAATCTCTTGTTTCAATTATTACTGTGCCATTGATTTGATTTGGTAGATGAGTAGTGTGTTGAGTTTCTAGTTGTTGTTGAAATGCCATCGCACCGTCAATCTCATTCCCATTGATGCATAATGCAGTATACATACTTTGAAGATCCTGATTAAATGTATGGATGTAATCATAAATTAAACGAAATGAAACGTATAATGTAAAGGTTATTCCTCCTATTTTCGTTTTTGCTGGTTGTGCGCTAAATTTACCAAGTGACTCTCCATTAGAGTTACGTGCCTCGACATTCATTGCATGAACTGCTTCCTCATTATCTGTAAAATCATCGTGTTGACGTAGTAACTTATTAGATAACAAAAAATTTTCAATAACTTGTGGCATAGATCCACAATAATCCAGCCATTTCTTGTTTTTCTTAATTGCTTCTGAAGTATTTAACATACTGGGTGCGGTATTGTCCAGTTTTAGACCATCTGGAATTTCTAAAATGGAAGGTTTAATTAATTCCACTATATGCAAAAAAGGAAGGTTAGATAATGTTTTAGTTGGCAACATTATTGTATGATAAATATATTTATTATTGTATGCAATATACGGCACTTACATTTCTTTGCTTGTTTGTCGATACGATTAGCAACTCTCTGTAAGACACCCTCACCATATGTATGATATTCCCAATATGGACTATCAGCAATATAGTTTTGAGAGATTGTAATAGGTTGCTCATTACCTTTACTAGCACTTCCACCAGTACTATTGTCAATACCTAATGTATCACACCACTTCAACGAGGGGTTTAAAGACACGCCGCCGACGGCAAACACCTGGGATAATGCGTATGGTTGGTAGAACTTCATCTTTGGACAGTTATTAATAATTAAAACTTCTATGGTATTACTGCTCTCTACAATATCTCAAATACCACTATCGCAAATCAACTGTCCTACGCACCAGGATACCCCCTTGTGTATCCTAAGTAGATTTTTTCTCTCCCACACATCCCTCTCGAGTGCTTTATGTTGTATTGCTTTTCCTATTGATATCTAATCAATAAATCGCTTGGTATATTAATAGATAAGCACCTCTGATCAAATCTAATAATGCTAGATTTTCAGATAAGTCATCTACTTCGCCTAAAACCTCTGCAGCAACTAGAGAGTTGTGATGTTTGCAATGCAAAAATCCCCATCCCCCTAACAATATGGTATGATAAGTGTATACAGCTTTACTAACGCGGTATATATCGATTATTATGGTATTTGGTAGTGAGATGCAACGACGGTTGGATGGTATTGTTGCTTACCAAGTTGAGCTCGGGTATAATATATGACGGAAAACAATCGGTATAACACAGCATTATTATTTATACATAGTTAAAATCTATAGCAACTGGATGAACTATCAACAAAATTCATATAAACTGATAATAAAGTAGTGAAGTGTTAGTTCCCAGCAACAAAGAGTTATTCGACTTAATTGTCGTCTCATGTGAGTGAAGGGAGTGCTATATTCAGTCTATGTCCGATGACACCATGCATAAAGCCTTCACAAGAGAAGGAGATATACTGGGGGTAATAGCGATTGTCATCTTGGGTGGAAACTTCTAGAGCATCGTTGAGAGGCCTCGGCGTTACCTTGCGGATGTTTTTCAGTTTAGTACACGGCACAAGCAAGCTTGTTTTTGTATGACACATCACGTCGCCGTGGGAAACTTCTAGAAGCATCGTTGAGCGGCTTTCGGCGTTCCATGCGGATTGATATTCAGTTTAGTACACGGCACAAGCAAGCTTGTTTTTGTATGACGAATCACGTCGCCGTGGGTCACTTCTAGAGCATCGTTGAGAGGCTTCGGCGTTACCTTGCGGATCGGGCAGTTTTATTATTAAGAACGACCAGTTTCGGAAATGCAAGCATAACCTAATCCCTAGGCCAAGATCATTCGTCGCTCTGGTGTTATTAAAGGTCTTAAACCGTGACCTAGTGTTAACGTCTTAAACCGTGACTGGTAGTGGGGTGTTGATAGTGTTCATCCTTCTCAGGATATGGGTATGAAGTTATTGGGTGTGTGTGGATATTCTTGTTGTTTAGTCCTTCCACAAGGATAGTTGAAGTCAAACCATATGACTATTGGTATGTTATTATTGGTCAGTTATTACCCATGACGAGGGGCTAGGATACTTGACTATAATGGTTAGTAAAGTGGCAACAAATAAAATAACAAGACAATGAATATACTAACCAAGCCCAACATTCCAAGTCAATCTCCTCCCAACATCCCACCCCTGTTAGCTTCCGTTTGAAATCGTATAATGCTGAGTAACTTGAATAATACAAGTCATTGTCAACAGAAAGTCAGCCAAACAGAAGCCAACACGAGGAGGGGTGGGATGTTGGCTTGGTATTTCGTCGATTGGCAATCTCTCTACTCTCTCTTGTTGGCTTCTGTTTGAAATCGTATAATGCTGAGTAACTTGAATACAAGTCATTGTCAACAGAAAGTCAGCCAAACAGAAGCCAACACAAAGAGAGAGAGATAGAGAAAGATTACGACGAAATACCAAGCCAACATCCCACCTCCCTTGTGTCAACTTCCGTTTGAAATCGTATAATGCTGAGTAACTTGAATACAAGTCATTGTCAACAGAAAGTCAGCCAAACAGAAGCTAACAAGAGAGAGAAGAGAGTAAGCAAAGATCAAAGAGTAAGTCAAAGTGAGAAATGAAAATAAATGAAAATAAATCTTTTTTTTTTTTACTCTCATATATTCATATTCATATGAATATTGATAACAACATAATGACAAACTAAATGACAACATGGTAACGAAAGGGTTTGCCACCGCCTCAGAGGCTTTTATGATTGATATCGTCAATGAGCAAAAGCGCGCCGATGGTACAAGGAGTGACAACCGTTCTGCAATAGTCAATAACAACATTGTAGCACATCCTCCCCCTGCACACTTCTTCCATTCAGGCACTAGTCGAAGCAAGTGTACATCCAAACAAGGCAAGGTAAACTCAAAGATGACAACAAATAAATCTGCAGCTCAAGTTAGTGTAACCAATGTTAATGCTGTCTCAGCGGAGAAGCAGCGTTCCAAACAAGCACCCGCGACTAAACGTCATGCCAATGCCGAGCCAAATGACAAACAAAAGGAGAAGCAAATTAAGACAACATCACATGAGCCCATGGATGAAAGTAATAGCAATGGTGTGGCTGCAGCCAGTGAAGTAGCATTACAATCCAAGTTGGCGGCAGTAGAGGTGGAAATTATTGCAAAAGATAGAAAGATAGAGGAGAAGGACAACGAGTTAGAAGAGAAGGATAATCAATTGATGGAACGTCAAACGACTATTAATCAGCTACGTCAGCAAATAGTGAAGTCTCAACAGGATATGAAGAATCAGCAAAGGCAATACGAGGAAGAAATACAAAGTCTGAGACACGAAAACAACATCTTATCAACGAATAATGGCCGTATGCAGGACAAGCTTGTTGAGAATCAGACTACACTTGAGGAGAAGACGAAGAACATTTCTTGTCTCTCATCTTGTGTCGATGAACTTAAAGATGAAGTGGAAGAGTTGCAAAACAGATTATCATCTCAGGAGGAACGCCACACTAAGGAGATCAATGACAAGAATGAAGAGTTGGAAGAACAAATCAAACTTGACAAGAACAAACACAAGGACGAAATGCAAAGACAGAGTTCGAACTTCACCAAACATTTGGAAGGGTGTGCGGCGATCCTTGCCAGTACTAAAGCTGAACACAAAGTTGATATTGAGAAGCTAGAGTTGAGATACAAGCAAGAAATCAGCAGGCAATCAATAGAATCGAAGAATGACATTGCTAGTATAGAACAAGCACATGAAGTTAGTATGAAAGATCAAGAAGAGATTCATAAGAATCTCACAATCGAACTTGAATCAGTTAAAGCAGAATGCGCCGAACAAAGATCGTCAGTGAGTGATTTGAAACTCGAATTGGATGAGATAAAGACTGAGTGTGAAGCTGTCAAAAGGGGAAATGATTTGCTCTCGGCAGTAGACGAGAGGAGAATAAAGGAACTATCTAAGGCAACAACTAGGTCACTTGAATTCAAAACCAAACTTAATACCGAGATGGCAAACAATGAGAGGCTAACTCAGTGTGTCACATCACTAACAAATGAACGAGATAATGTCTTGACAGAAGTAAATGATTTGAGACAACAACACAATACTATCTCAGTTCTAGAACAACAACTTACGACAAGTCGGACTAAAAACTCCAAGCTCACTGCCGACATAAGTCTCCTTACCAAAAAGAACAAGCTGTTCAATACACTCGAGGTTGAGAAACGAAGCCTGCAACAGTCACTACAAACCAAGATCAATGAACTCAATCGGATACAGGAAGTGAATGCCAATATGTCAAATACAATAAATGATAACAAGTGTACTACGTTAAGACTTGCTAAAGATCTGGTTGATGAGAAACTCAAGAGTAGCAGCCTTGAATCGTCTCTGAAACAGTCAAATGAAGAAGTTGGTATTCTCAAGACTGAGAAGAAAGAGATAGAGTCATCCCACAAGGCCGAGATGAATACACTACAAAATGAGTTATCAGAAGAGAAGAACAAACATAAAGAGCTAAAGAATCAACGAGCGAAACAACAACGGCAAGTCCACAAAGAGTTGACTACATCAACTCGTGACTGTTCACAATGCAATAAGAATCAACCAAAGGCAGGTTTTAGCAGTAACCAATGGAAGAAAGGACCGAAGGCGAGATGCATAGACTGTGTGAAGAATGATAACAAATAGCCGCCTATTAGTGATTAGATAAGCATTACCACGACTTGCTTAGATAGTTTTTCTATTACACACAATAATTTTGTTTTATTCGCTTGTATTAGTTGACACTATATCATGTATGTGATATATGCTTTGCCTTCTCTTTGGCAGCTAATGTCTCTGAATCACTGCTAGATATTGGCGGTTCATCTTCATGTTTAGCATCATCATCATTAGGAGATCGTTCAACCTCTTCCTTTCCCTGTTCATCAGTAACATGTTCCTGTAGATTGTTCTCCATAAGTATTTGCTCAGAAAACTTTAAATTATTAACCATCTCAAGGCATAAACGTGCCTCTAGTAATAGTGCTTGTACCTTGGTAATTTGTACAAGCTCCGATGAAGATGATCCCTCCTTCCCATCTTTTGCTGATGAATCTATGCTCGATACAAGTTTTTCAGCTTTTGACAGCAAGATGTCTATATCGTAACCTTCATCATCTTCGTCGTCTATATTATAGCCTGCGAACATGGAATCATTCTCGTCAATGATATCATCACCATCGTTATTAGACTCATTATTATCATGCACACTTTTTTCAAAACGAGCTTCATCTTTAGCCTGTTGTATGATCAATTTAATTTGATCCTCTTGTGATAAATTATCAGATAATAAATCCTTTTTATTACTATTGTCTGGTAATGATATGCCTAATCCTTTCAATCCCTTTTGTATCTCATTCAATCGATTTTGATTATCTCCATTACTAGTTCTCGACCCAGATATAAATGGAGGTGGGACGTTTGGCAGTAAGGATGTGTCTAGTTGTGCTAGCCTAGCCTCAATAGATTGTTGCCGATCGTCAATTCCATTTGTATCTGCTGATATTGGTGGCGGATTAGTAGATGTAGAAGGTTCAGTAGCTCCTTGAGCTGAACTAATGGTATTATTGTTAATTGCAGCAGCAGATTCCACTGTATCATCTTCTTGTATAGCTACTTCATTATTAGCAACCTTCTGCACCGCACTTTCTTCTTCTACAATCCCATCCCCATCATTAATGTTACTACCAGAAGTAAACAAAGTTTCAAATATCAATCGTCTTTTCCTACCCTCCTCATTTGATAACATTGAATACAATGGATCTAATGAACCAGCTCCAGACTTGGCAACTTCCAATGTGTTATTCCGGTCTTGATCGTTTTCGAATTGCAATGCCTGCATCAAACAATGCCTTGCCTTATACATGTATTCAAGTGATTGTGCTCGGTATAGTGATATAACTTTCTTCTTCTCCTCATTTGATTTGGTATCGTCTATACTACTACTTCGAATCTGTGCGGATATATCATCAGCCCGTCTTCTTAACGATATAGATGCTCTTGTGTAGAACTCTGATGATCTCCAATGATCAGACGCGGCCTCGAAGGCATTTCCTTTTTGTATTAAATTGAATGGGTCGTCATCTTCTTCTTGTTCTAATGTTGACATTATACCACTAGAAATATAAAGTACAGCGGTATGTACTTTAAATACTACAATCTGCTGCTACTACTACTTATTATCATACAATAACTTACAATTACAAACTTTTCACAACCCTAGATCTTCTTCCAACAACTTGCCGACTACCCTTTAGACGATATTCAATAATAGCGCTATCTGTTTCTTCTCTTGCAATACTATATCAACAAACAACCGACCAGCCTAAAATAGCTAATACTACAACCACACGACTGTGAGCTTTGTTGAGGCAATAAATAGCAAATGAGTTTTCACATCTTACATAATAGAAAACTCTATTAGAAAACCAACTTCAAACTTCAAACTCTCATAATTTATTGACAACCATCATCATGAAGCTCTTACTAATAGGCGGCATCACTTTCATTGCCATTAATGGCATAGATGCACGTATTATCAAAGGCTCGTCGTTATTTCCTCGTTCATCGGTGGCATTTACTCGTCCGTCGTCGACTGAGATTGATGCTCACAACAAGCATAAAGATGATCGTCAATTATTGCAAACATCAGCTGACACCTTCCTGGGTATACCTCGTGGTGGAGAAGTTACAACTGCATCATCTTCGTCTTCCAACAATATGGTAACCTCACTCTTATCAGGATTATGCAGTTATATTAAGGGTTCCAAATCTGATACATTATCTTTGTTAGGAACGACAGCACTTGTGGCACCAATCTGTAACAAGTTGGGTATAAGTAATATACTTGGTTTCCTAGCAGCTGGTATGGCACTCGGTCCTAACGGAATCAAGGGTGGACTTATTAATGATATACATACTACTGAAATGTTGGCTGATTTGGGTATCGTATTCTTCCTATTTGAAATGGTGAGATATTATGAAAAGTGTGTGCATATCTTATGTTCAATTTTTGTATACTCATCTCTGATGCTATTTTGGTCTCTTTTCTCTACAAACAAAAAGGGTCTACATATCAATTTTGATACATTAATGAGTATGAAAAGGGATGTATTTGGATTGGGATTATCACAAGTGTTAGTTACTGCTACATTAGTTGCGGGTATTGCCAAATTACTCTGTGGTCAATCTTCTGCGGCCATGATTGTATTAGGTGGTGGTATTGCATTATCAAGTTCTGCATTCGTATTACAACTTCTGAAGGATAAGGAACAGTTAGAAACACGACATGGCAAGGCATCGTTGGGTGTATTGATAATGCAAGATCTTGCTGTGGTGCCGCTATTAGTAGTAACTCCATTATTGGCAGGAAAGGGAGGCAATATGGGTAAAGCATTTGCAAAAGCTGGCGTGGCATTCGTCATGGCACTATCTGCCCTGGCAGGATGTGCAAAGTTTGTCTTCGATCCATTATTCGATATGGTTGTTTCAGCACATAATCAAGAAGCATTTGTTGGATTGATCTTAGCGACAGTTTTGGGTATGAGTTTCTTAACCGAGGGATTAGGATTAAGCAATACTTTAGGATCGTTTGTATCTGGAATGATCTTGGCAGCATCCAAGCATAAGGAAAAGATCGAGGCTGAGATATCTCCATTCCGAGGAGTTCTCGTGGGGTTGTTCTTCTTTAGTGTAGGATTTGAGATTGACCTTGGACTTATCAGTTCCAAGCTTGGTTTGGTTACATCAATTGTACTGGGTATAATGGCACTCAAGGGTGTTGTCATCACTGCACTGTGTCAATTATTTGGACTTACTTTTGCCCAGTCAACAAGGGCAGGCTTTTTATTGAGTGAAGTATCAGAGTTTGCATTTGTCGCTTTCAGGATGGCCCGTTCTCACGGCATCTTGGATGAAGATACAACCAAGCTCATGCTTACGGCTGTTAGCTTAACAATGGCCCTCACTCCATTTGCAGAGGAATTAGGTACAAAGATTGCTAACTCTTTGGAAAGAGAGAAGATAGAGTAGAATGTCCTGAGAGGAAAAGGCTAGCTAAATTTATGATGGGACTATGTGTATCTCTAGCAGTAGATAAACAAGTTAATTAATTAACCATCTACATTCTTCAGTACTTTAATATTGTACATACTTTTTGTTCTTCAAAACATTTAGCAAACAGTAGACGACGCAGCATTTAAGATACGCTGTGACTTCACAATTTTCATCTTATCATATAATGGCAAATAGGCTTATTATAGCCACCATTATTGAGATTGTAACATATAGTCCTCCTCTAGAAGATCCTGACGATGAACTCATCTGTTCAGCAGAAACTTCATTACCACCACTCACGGCATATAACGGATCTTGAGATTCTTGTGGAGGAAATGTTGGTGAACTCGTAACCCTTGTTAATATAAATTCACCCTGCTCGAATGCCGTACCCGATAAGAATGCCGTGGGTACTGCCTTACTTGGTGCCGATGTTCCCCCGTCAGTACCAGATGGAGTTGGTGCATCTCTCATGGGTGTGGGTTCAAAAGTGAATGTCAAGACAGGTGGTAAAGTCGTTGGGGATACCGTGGGAGAGTCTGTCGATGGACGTATCCTATCATCATCCATACCAAAGAATAAATCTAAGAATGGTTCTGGCGGCATAGTTGGTGGATTCTTGGGCACTGCAACAAGTGGATCAATCACCGGTGGTTGTGTAATTGGCTGTGCAGTTGGTTCAGCCGTGGGTACCTTGTCTATAAAGCATGTTATAGACTTGGCCAAGTTAAAGTTACCATTACCAGAACAAATTACCACATCGGATGATTGTGGTGCATTGATGCATTCCTCACCGGTAATAGTACTGCCATGACACAGTCGGAATCGGGATTGACGTTGTGCATTCGAATTGGGCTGTAATCCATCACTTCCTCGATCTAACAATGTAAATCGGTAGGATTCATTCGGTACAACCTTTGAGGTACGGATTGCAACCGTTTGGGGTGATGTGAAGGTATCAAATTCAACTTGACGTACACCCCTAACTAATTGGGATGTTTCATAATATTGTGACGTGGTATAGTCATACAACTTTCTCTTCTTCTTTTCCCTCCTACTCTTTCTCTTTTTCTTCTTGACGGCTTGTGGATCCTCCTCTAAAACAAATGCCGTATCCTGTGGGTACATGTCTAATTCAATGGCAATGGTAATATCTACCAAACTATCCATCTTAACCTCCGTGGCAGCAGCATCTGCTCCTTCTGGAGGGTCACAACCAAAGTATTGTGGTGGATTGGCCGACATTTCACATACAGTCTCACGTATCCAATCAAACTCGGCAGAAGTGCGTGCATAAACGCCGGGGAATATGGGTGACGCGCAGCCCAATCCCCACGAGACTATTCCAAGTTGTACATCCTCTCCGGGCGAATCTCCTACACGCATTAATGGACCACCGGAATCTCCTTGACTGTAATAAGAATTAGAAATTGAGGAGGGGGAAGAATGGAGAATTAGAAACCAATCCCAGAGAAATTATTATACTAACAACATTGTCAAATCCCCAAAACAATCAATCCCTAGACTAGTAAACCCAGTCTAATAACACCAACAATCAAAATCTCCCAATCCCAACATAATAATAAACAAAAAATATAAATAAACTTACCATGCATCCTTCCCATCAGAATGCGCACACATCATATTATCAGTAATAAATCCATTATAACTAATAGTCTGTACACTCTTCGTACCGACCATATCAATTATCTCATAATCACCAGAAGTTTGGGAACATACCTTATTACTAATCGAATTCACAGTTGTACTTTGTAACTTATCGGAACTTGACGAACTAATACCCTCAGAGGTTACACCCCATCCAAAGACATTTAATATATCATTATCTAATGGTACATTACGACGATTATTAATTCGTACTGGATTAACATTGGTAGCCTGGCCGTATAACTTTGCAATACTATAATCATTCATAATTGCCGTGGTAGTGTAACTTGGATGTGAGATATGTTTTTCAACTATTAAATGATTATATGTTCCTTGTAAATTTGTTGGTATTGGACGGTCGAGTATGTTATGTAATCCTACCATTATTGAATCAAAGTTTGGTAGTCCCAATGATCCTTCAGCACTGCCACCAGTTTGAGCGGAGTAGGCACAATGTCCAGCAGTCAATATAATATCAGGAGCGATTAATGTTCCGCCACAAACGTGTGTATCATATTGTGTATTTAGTAAGGAGGCTACGTATGGGTAGCGTGATGGTGGTGTTATTTGTCCTCCTATAATACGTGTTTCTTTTTGTATTTGATTTGTAGTTGTGGTTTTGGAGGAGGGTGTTTGTTGCCATGGTACATTATGTTCTTCTTCATTATCGTCTTTAAGTCTGCGATATTGTTGTTGCTGGTGGTGTAAATTATTAACACCTTCATCCAACAAAGATTCAGATTCTTGCACCCTACGTCGTCTTCTTTTATGCCTCCGTCTTCTATTATCAGCATCATGTTGATATCTATTGTTATCAATACTAATATCAACATGATCTTCTATTAAACTATTTATTGGCACATTATTGGTTTGACTTTGTTGCAATGGAGCTGCCGCTACTAAAGCAGCGCAGCCTATTAGCAACCTTCCTCTTTTAGACATGGTCTATTCTTATTTTATGTGTCATGTTACTGTCCTACTGTCCTACTGTCCCCCATTCCCATTGCAATACAAATACGAATGAGTATCACCATGACTTAGCACAAAATCTAGGTTTACGCGGTTAAGTTTTTTAAATGTACGAAATGCGACAGAATATCATGCCCCTTTTGTTCTCCACAGAAAGAAAGGATAGTCGAAATGCACACACATTTGCATTCTCTCACAATTTGGCCTAATAAAATAGCATAGGATTGCATACTGCATAGGATTGATCGACAACAGATTGGAGTTTCCATGTTGATAAAACATACTTGAGCACATGATAAGAAGGATACACCTACCTTTGATTGCACAGAAGAAGGAGACTCCATAACACAAGGGTATCCTTTCCTAGACGACGTACATCTTTCATGTTATGAGGCAATGAACAAACTATGTATAGTTCCGTAGCAATAACAGTTCTAATATTACACATCTGACAATACCTATCTTGTACAACTATATGTCATCAACTATACTCCAAGTATAGAAGAGGAGTCACACTCGGCAGACTCAAATAACAAACAAACAGCTCTATTCATTCAATTTCAACACATTGTAACATACTCATAGCCCATGAACGCACATAATCACGTTCACACGGTCAAGTTTTTCAAATCAAAATATGACCAAGTAGAAAGTAGAAATAGCCACAATCAATACGGATGAAACATATAAACTTCTACTTGATAGACTTGAACTTGGCAATCCAATAGTTGCACCCTTATCATCCAAGTATGGACTGTTATCACTATCAACAGCATCAGATACTACCACAACTGCATCTTCTTCCTTAACAATCAGTCCCTGAGTTGGTGAACCAGTCACCTTGTTTAAAGTAAAGGAACCCTCATCAAGTGCAGTACCAGATAAGAATTCTAAAGGAGCGGCCTTTGTCGGGTGTGCCGTTTCACCAGTAGCCAATGGCAGGTTCGTCTCGAATGAAACGACTGGTGATCTTGTAGTAGGGACCTTGGTGGGTATTAATGAAACCGATGGTATTTCCGAGGGCTGTGATATAGGCGTGCCCGTGGGTGCAACCGTCGTGGGTCGGATCAACTCTTCTTCTCCAAATCCTAAATCAAATGGAGCCCAAGTTGGTGCCTTTGCCGGTAGTGTTACCGACGGTATATCAATTTCTGGTAGGGCTAGCATATCAAAGGGGGCTCCCGTCGTTGGTGGCCCAGGGACTGCCAATTGAGGCGTACCCCAGTTGGGATTGTTTGAATCAATCACTGGCAACGAGAGCATAAATGGCTGTGGGGGTAAGGATGGTTTAGGAGTGGGAGCTTCCGTCTGCTTCTCCACAAGGCATGTTAAGGACTTGGCCATGTTAAAGTTGCCATTTCCCGAACATATTACCGCACTTGATTCAAGTGGAGCATTGATACATGCCGCACCGCTCATGATACCATAACACATTCGAAATCGACGTTGACGTTGTTCATTCAATATTGGTGCCAAACCATCACTCTCTCTATCCAATAATGTAAATCTGTATGTCTTATCGGGTACCAACTTTGGTCGTCGTATCACGACAGTCTCTCGTGAAGTGAAGGTATCAAATTCAACCTGTAAATCACCATCAATACTACGTTCCGATCGTTCCTTAACAGACATGACATCTGTGAATGTTTCTTCATCAGACACCATGAATGTCATATCATCAGGTCTCTTGGGGTCAATTTCAATAACATAACTTGTATCGCCTGGTCTCATATCCAACTCTATTGCAATAGTAACATCTTGTTTTAATTCCAAACGAGTGTTATCACTTGCGAAATTAGTAGAAATCTCTTCCCACATTTCTTCCTCTTGACTTCCCGGACAACCCATGTATCCTGGTGGGTAGTTGGAATGTTCACATACGTTACTACGTATCCAATCAAATTCTTCAGAGATACGTGAGAAGACACCTGATATTCGAGATTTGTGATAAAAGACAAGAAGTTTTTGAATTAGATATCATTTGACACGAAAAGTAACACAGATGTGCACACTTTTAAACGAACCTGGAAAGTCGGTCAATGCGCAACCGATACCCCAGGACACAACCCCCAGCTGTACATCTTCATCTGGCTTACTTCCAACGTTTAACAATGGCCCACCAGAGTCTCCTTGACATGCCTGTGATTAGATATTATATGGAGAAGAGGTTAATTAGACCTTCCAAATACAAACCGCAAACAAACCAAACTTTACTTACATCCTGATTCTTCGTACTATAAGCACACATCATATTATCAGCGACATATCCCGAATAACTAACAATATCACCATTCCACATACCCGAACTATTATCACAATCATCATTACTCATACTAGTTAAATTAACAGACCTTAAAACATCTGAATTACTTGAACTTTCAAATTCTTGTGTCACACCCCATCCCATGACTATTAATTCATCATTCACTTTTGGTACATCACGTCGATTGTTTATACGAACGGGATTAACAAACGATGCCTTGCCATATAATTTGGCTAATGCAAAATCATTCATTATTACATTACCATGCTTGGGATGTAATATATGTTGTTCAACTATTAAATGATTGTAGGTACCGTATAATTCCTTGGGTGTTGGTTTTTGTAATATGTTATGCAGGCCTATTAGTACTGAATCGAAGAATCCTGAGCAATGTCCTGCTGTTAATATTATATCAGGAGCTATTAAGGTTCCTCCACAGACGTGTGCATTATTCATTAATAGTGATGCTGCATACGGATACCGATCTGGCGGAGTCGATTGTCCATCAATTATTAGATTTCGTTGCTTGTTGTTTATTTTATCATTTGTTGCAGTAGCATTAGAATGAGTTGGAGAGGGTACTTGGGGTAGAAACTCAGAGGGTAGTAATGGCAGTTGGTTGAGATTTTGATGAGAAGGCTGCCTTGCCCCTTCGATATCATGTGTCGGTTGGTAATCTATAGCAACTTCTTGTTGGTCATCTGATACTATTGCTTGAACGTTTAAACCACGTCTTCTTCTTCTATGTTGTCTATGTCTATTGTTATCAATAGCATCTATCATTAGCTCGAGTGATGGTTGCAATTGAACATTATTATCGTTTTCTTGCAATAGCCCATCATTAGCAGACGAGTCTACGACAACCACCGAGCAACTCGTAGCAAACAAACAAAGTAGCAACCTCTTCATCGTCATCATAGCATTATTATGAGCTTAATAACCTCCCTCCATCCCATACATACCACTCCGCGATATGGAGTTCGACAAGCTGCCAATAGCATGCCAATCGTATTTATCTAACTCAAGACCAACTTTGAGCCTTTGTATATTTTTATGTACTGGTATCCCTTTATGAAGTTTTCAATTACATAACTAACATGAAAACGAGTTCTCGAGGAGAGAGTTAGTTGTTGAGAGTTGTCGCACAAGACACATATGATACAAATGCGGTTCACTTAAAGAAGATTTAACATAAGCTTCTACATTTAGTTTTAACCTATTGACTTCAATCGAGACAAAACATTTTCACTGTCCTTTGATATGCCGGCCGTGGATGGTATGTTGTAAGCACCATCTCTTCTTATCATGACTTGCCATTGCCATTGACTTTCTTTATATTATGAACGTCGAGTACGAGCTGCAGTTGAGAAGTCAATCTTCTTCGCCGGCTTCTTGAAATGGCTGCCACCTTTCTCCTTAGCCTCAATATGTCCCTTTATTTCATTTCTCGCAATCGAATGCTTATTCTTTGACAGTGCTCGATCTCCCCATGGACTCTCTTCGTCAATTACCTCGAAAAGTAAAACTAGTTCATAGTAGTCACCTGTGGTTGTATGAGTACATTCACCTTCGATGGGCAGGATTTCAGTAGAGTTGGCATCCATAATAGCAACTAATTCATGTCCGGGTGGTAATAATAGACATGCATCAACTTCCCAGATAGCAGCTGATGAAAGAATCATAGGGTAAAATAGTTCCTCGTTCGTATACCAAACCCAGTCCTGAGGGAAGGTGACTACCAAGTCGTTATTCTCTTCTTCTTGCAATAACCTTCCCTTACCATTACTCTTTACCCTCTTACTCTTGGCACCTCGAGCTTGTGTCTTTGTTATACCAGAAGAGTCTGCTTTAATGAGTGACATGAATTCGAATGATAGAGACGTTGCAAGGTCTTCTGATAATGCACATACACGCTGATTGGTTGACTTGAATGTTGCACAGGCAACACCAATATTGATCATACCCTCGCTAGCCTCTGGATAAGTAAGGCAACTATCATCGATACTATCCGAGGCAATAATATACCCAGAGGGAGCAGAATCAAAGTAAAGACCAGCCTCATTGGCTGAAGGAGCTGTGCAACTCTGACTTCAATACCATCATCAAAGTATGTGTCAACATTTGAATTAGTCATAATGTCTTTGCATGATACCTTGTTGTTTGGGCAAGATGATCTAGTCTGATCAACAATGTGAAGCACAACTTCCAAGTCACAAGTAACTATGGCATCGGTGATAGCCTAAAGCAAGCGAGGCATATGAGTAAGAACAACTTGAAAAGAACGACTTTCGAAATATAGAAACATATATGAACAAAAGCTACTCTCTTACCTTGGTGGGAGATTTACTGGGTGAGCTTGTGGTACATGTATCTAGGGTCTGGCATACATTTCCATCTGTTGTCTTCAAATATACTCCATCGTTGCAGGTAGAAGATGTGACAGTATTATCTTTGACACAATTCATAGAAACAATGGAGGACTCGGATGTGTACCGTTCATCCGCATTTATTACAAACGCGGCACTGCCACTGAACCCAACAAATCTATTTCCCTCTAGTGTAAACATTGAGTTGGAACCATCATTCCTTGATTGCCATGAGATGAATGACGAAAATGTGTACGGATTTGGATCCACCTCCAATAAACCATTATTATCAAACACATTATCGATCAACTTTGTATCCCCAGCTTGTATACCTAATAATAATCCTTTGTTATCACTGAAAATACAACTTTCCAAGGTGATTTTATTTCTTGTATCGACTGTTGTGTATACTATAATCGGTATTTTATTGCTTGTTGCTGGGATTTCTGTTTGTCCATTGCTGCAAGTAGAGCATAAATATATTGTGTGTGTTGTATGCATGTGTATAGAGATAAGAGAGAGAATAGGTGCATAAGATATGAACATGATAAAAACCATGAGATTATGAGAAGAATATCACATAAAACTCACTCTCGAAAAGTACTACCACTAACAAACAGTCCACTACCTTCCTGGACATAGAATAAACTATCTTTAGTTAATCTATTCTTCCATACAAAGTTACCATTAATACGTAATTTATTCGACTTTCGTAATACAAACCCACTGTATGAATCTGCAGGTTCTAATGTAACTTGAGGTGTAAAGTCAATGACACAACTCTTCTCTTCCTCCGCTATAAAAGGAGCCTCGTCCGTTATACAATTTAATACAAACTCTTGATTAGTATTTTGATTTAAATATATCCTAGACCCTGTATCTAACTTGGGTTGTGGCCCATCTCGACTAGTTATGCTCCATGTTAGTGGAGTTGGCGATGCACAAATGTTGATTGTTATGACGGGTGACGTTGAGGGTGGTGATTTGAAGATTGTTATTGTTATAGATCTGTTATTGATGTGTAGTTTGTGCATGTTACTGCTAGTGTTGATGTTGTGGTGGCGAGTAGGAGGAGAAGGTTGAGCATTGCAAAGTATTGCATTGTTGATTTGCTTTATTCTCTAGATGGCTAGAGTCTAAGCTATACCAGTTAACAGTGTACTACTTATAAAAATATAATAACAGTATGTTTGGTTTCGAGCTTTTGCTTTATTGCCCTGTGACACAGTAATGGACACTCGCATTCAATGTCGTACCTCATCTTCATGCATTGGGGGGGTAATCATGCCCTCAGTAATTACATATTGCCTACTATTGCTCTACTCATATCAGTATTGATCAGTGTATCAAATTCCCCTTCAAATAGTGGTTGTATCAGGTGTATGATAGAGGTGTATCAGGTGTATGATAGAGGTTGTTGAAAAAGATACGATGATGGTATCCTAATCCGAATCCTTTCTTCTTCCTGACCCTGACTTAGACTTAGCTGTAAACTTATGATTATGCGTATTCTTCTTCTACATTTGCATTAGGTGACTACCAAGTCGTCAGGATTCTCTTCTATAGGTTAGATATTACCACCAAAACATGATAAGAGATGCAAATACAGCAGCCGCTGAGATCTTGCAGTGCTGAACTATGGGGCATTGCTCTTCATCTAAGCACTATGTAGATAGGCCCGTACGTACACAATGGATCAACGAGGTAGACAATTGGTGTACACTCCTTTTGTTAGACTGTTAGACTTTCTTCATACAGTTTAGATACCACCAAATCTATCCAAAGAAACTTGCCACTCTATTCAAATATCAGACTCGTCTCCACTCTTTGCCCCCTCGTTGCTGCCGCTCTGTACATTACTCCTTCTTCGTCTTACCAGTCAATGGATCCAACTGATAAGCAGGATTAACACGGTCATCTTCATTATATTCACGAAATGTACCAAATATCCGATCCCAAAATACAGTATATTGACCATAGTTCGATTGTGGTATACGATGATGTACGTCATGATGTTTACTATCGAATATAGTCCATCCCTTCTTCTTCTTCGCATTCTTTTCTTCTTCTCCTCCTTCTTTATCATCACTATTAGAAGATGAGGTAGTCAAACTTGGAATAGAGGCAACAACATCATGTCTAGTATGATTCAACCCAGCCAACGCGCCACCAATCCCAATAAACAATAGAGCACCTAACCAACTAATATCCATACCATGATATCCAACTAATGGCATACCCTTAACAACTAAATGTAATACCCAAACATGATTAAATTCACCTAAAAAGAATTCAATAGGGTGTACATTCACGGCATCAATATTAGCTCTTGATGGTGCTTTTTGGTAATGATGATGTTTATGTATATATGTGTATATTGATTTGATGTGTAAGAACCAATGTAATAATGTGTAGAAGAAGTCATAGGTAATGAAGAGGAATGGTATGGGTAATATTGTATTGGTGAATGATAAGTCTGTGAATGACCATATACCGGATCCTCCATTGCAGCAATTGTGTTGACCAAAGGCCTCCTCTTCGTGACTATGGCTGTGCTCGTGCTCGTCATGTAACTTACGAACACTCCACAAATAACCAAAGTAACAATAAACAAATATACCAGTCATACATTTATTAATACCAATAAATAAATAATCTTTATATGTAAAATTATCTAAATGTTTACCACGAACTGGTATCCCTTTGTTATTACTACTAACCTTGGGTGGTATATGATATACCAACTTTGATAATAGTTCTAATGCTAGTATAACTATAATTGTTAATGTTAGTATGTCGGAGAGTGATTGGGGTGTGGTTAGGTTTGTTAGGAGGTGGTTCATTATATCGTTTGTTGTTGTCGATTGTTGTTGTTCATGTTTTGTGGAGGATATAGTTGGTATTGTCGAGGCTAGCCTACTGGCCATACCTATTGTAGAGTCAATTATTGAATCCATTATTAATTGCCACTGTTCTTGATCTATCCAAGCGCATTAGTGTTCCAATGCTTTCGGCCAAAGCTGCAATGCCAACTCAGATTTTGCAATTTACATGAGCCGGTATCCTGATTATTACCTGTTGATGTTCTGAAAAAGTGATAGTTGCAATGTATTTATTCTATCAGGATGTTCGACAATGCCACTAATACGATCGTATATGATGCAAGTGATGGCATATTTAGCGATGTATACGATGCATCTACTGTAGTCGCATCTTACTTGCAACAATCCGATACCAATCAGATAGCTGATCAACAAGCTGTCATTCAACTAAGATCCATTCACTATGAAGGGGGAGAAGACAATAATATTACAATAAAGTTTTACAACTATTCATCAACATTTGTTACTATACGTTGGATTGATAATAAGGGGCAGTACTCGCCGTCGCATACATGGATATTAGCGCCGTATGAGGAACTAAATCAACAAACTAGTGCTGGACATATATTTGTTTTATCAATACCAACTAATGGCAGTGATGAGGCTGTACTTGGTGCATTTAGACCAAAACGAACACTTCCTAGTGGTACACATCATTCAGTTCAAGTACATGATGGTGAAACTAGTGATTACATCTTAGAAGTTATACTAGCACATCGATATGATGCACTCGTTGTGTCATCTTTTTGGTTAAACAGAAACATAGTCATGAAACAAACACGCCAAGATGCTACTAAGACACTGAAGATACTGCATAAGATTGTGTCAAATGTTATTCAAGATAGATCAAATGAAACATATAGAAAGTTACGATTGTCTAATGATACTGTGAAAAGGTATATATGTAATTGGGCTGTATTGGAATACTTACGTGTCTTGGGTTTTCAAAAGAAGACACTTGCAAATGACCAAGGAGAAGCAGAAGGGGAAGAAGAGTATTTGATTGCAGAGAATATACCAGATGATACTACTCTTGCACTTTATGTACGAGGACTTGCTTTGATTGAAATACTTCAAAGTAGATGTCAACCTGGCTTTGTTGCTGACTTGGCTCCTCCAACGCCTTGGGAAATACCTATACAACCGAATGATAATGGTAGTGGCAACAGAAGAGGAAGAGGTGGGCGAGGTCGATGGGGAACAGCTGGATCAACAAACATGATGAATCCAGATGATCGATGGGCAAGAGTTGAACGAGCACGTAACTTTAGACGGAGTGCAGGTCCTCGACCATCGCCAGGTAATGCTCCATCTGATAGAGGTAGATGGGGAAGACCTAGATAAGTGACTCGCTTCTTCTTCTTCTATTTTACAGATATGGTGCTATTCACCAACCTCAAACCTAGCATACAAACAATAATATTCATTTCAAACTTAGTTTCATCGGGCTTTTAATGCAGCTTTCACATCCTCAATTATCGAAGGGATCATATCAATCACATTCTTTCCAGGACAGGCATTGCTTTGGAAATCTCCATGAATGAAAATGGTTGTTTTTCTGTCGGGTGTGATATTATATTCTTCACATACGTATGTCAAGATACGAATTAAACTAATGTACTGTGCAGAATCACGAGGAAGAGTGTGGAGCTCCCCGATTGTCGTTGCACAATACTTCACGCCGTTCTTTTCTGATACAGGGTCAAAGCAACCAATCAAATTGATTCCAATATTGTCTTCGTTGTAGTTCAGAACATGGGCTCCTTCAACAAGTTTCAGATTCCCTGGAGAAGGCAATTCTGTTTTCGCAGTACCACCAAACTCCTTATCATCTTGAAAAGGGCGGCCCTGAAAGACGGTTCCTCTGTAATCAACAAGAAAATGGTAACCAATATCGCACCAATTCCAGCCTTGATGAAGTAGTTGCGCGTCAAGAGCTGTGTAGGATCGCCTGGTTGCTGTATGATGTATGGTGATTTTCTTTGGGTTATTCATTTGCTTACCGCCCCATTTGCAGCTACCGTCGGATCCTCCACTCCAATTCCAACCTTTAGCATTCCACTCCGACCGAGACTCGTATGGAAGAGGAGCTGGAGCTGGAGGAGGAATAGGTGGAGGCGGAGCACATGTCTGCTCTGGTGTACACAACATCAAATCGTTCATATACGACTCTGCAATAGCAGGAAGGTCCTCGATGTTGGAATATGCATTGAATACACTAAGCTGTGTAAAAGCACTTTCAACCAGAACTAAATAAAGCCCAAAATAGGTGGTTGCTCCAGCAATCCCAAAAGAATTAATTTGGTACAAGGACCGGAGCACACCGAGCCATTTCCTTGCTTTTCCATAATAGACAATGTGACAATAAGCGTCTAGGAATGCCTCTTTATAACACGTATAATCTGGTCGACAAGATGCCTTTGTGTCCAATACTGTGATCACCTTGCTATGATCATACTGCCTACTGCCATCGTACGGAAGAAAGAGAGCATTTGAATAAAACTTCATCAACGTAATATACTTCTCATGGTCACCAGTAAATCGTATGCCTTTGACGCTTCTATACAATAAATACTCTGGGGTGAGACTAGAACATCCCCACGGCCAATTAATTGGAGGGTAGCAATACCATGCACGTGGAGTTGGTGGGCATTGACTTCTTGTTGGGATGTCCCTACCGTCCGACCCGCCAGGTACTTCCACCAAGGTCCAAAGAAGTAGGGGTTGCACATTAGGACTGAATACAGTAGCAGAAGTGAAAGATAAGAAGTTTGGATTGAGACCCTCAGGAATATCAGAGATATTCATCCCGAAATATCCTGTATCTGGATTCACTTCTACTGCACTGATGAGACCCAAGTACGAATATAACCTTGCCACAATAGGCCAAGATGTCACCACCTCATCTGGTACAAACATTCCTTCAATAAGTAGATCCCCTACTGCAGCATCATTCTCATGTCTAATTCTTGATGCTTGAAAAGTCGTATCAGCCATGTTATCCATGAGGGGAGTATAGAAAGTTAAGCTTCCTGGAATATAGCCATCGGGCGAGTCAGAAGCCATGATGTTGTAGACTTCTTCATCAAGGTATGAAGTCACAAATTCAGGGACTACTTGCTCAATTGCCAGGCGTAGACTGTTTTTGCAAATAAAGGAACCTTCAGTATTTGAACATACCTCCTCAGCATTACAAGTACTAGTGCCCTCCAAACACTCGTCGACATCAGTGTTGCAATCACCACCTTTCCAACCTACATCACAAACACAGTTCCCATTCAAGCATTCCCCTTGCACACAGGCTGTAGGGCCACAATCAGAGACCACACAAACTCCATCAATGTCTTGATACCCTTGGGCGCATGCACAACTATAGGATCCTGGCTCGTTGATACACTCCTCTGAGTCGGGTGAGCAGTCATTTGTACCTTCAAAACATTCATCAATGTCAATGCAAACTCCGTCAATGTCTTCATATCCTTCATCACACATACAGATATAGGAACTGTCAACGTTGAAGCAAACTTCTTTATCAGGATGACAGCTGTGTGTGCCAATTAAGCACTCGTCTATATCAGTACACACTCCATCAACTAATTCATATCCTGTTGCACAAATGGGAGTAGTCGTGGTGCTGCTACTGATCAGAGAAAAGTATGTGAGATATAATTAGTATAAGACAGGAGTGAACAAAGGATGAACTTACGTGGTGGTAGTTTCTTCCTCGTTGCATTGACCACAATAATCATCTTTATGATTCATCAGATAGTATGCGATCTTCTTCTCTTTCATGCATATTGCCCGGCTATCTTCGTGACGGCAGACAAGTAGTCGCTTGCTACCACAAGCAATACGTTGCATATTAGAGCATGCCTCTACCTGGTTCTCTGACTTGCTTCTCTTGTCTCTTTTGGACTGCTTTGTTGAACTTTCCTTTGATTGATTTGTCGAGCCTTCTTCCATAACCTCAAACATGTTTTTCTTTTTGAGTAGGCGATGGCCTTGAATTGGTGGTTGATGGTCGATACCTTTAAACAGAAGAATCGTTGTTATCCTTACATGAATCACAACATGAGCAAATAAACAATCAAGTAACTTACCAATTTTCTTCCGAGCCAAAGAAGTAGCAGCACGAAGACCATGATGAGATACTGCCACGCTCTTCTTCTCTTTACCTAATGCAGATTCCTCTCCAGTGACGAAGATTTCATGTTGAGAAGTAGGAGGAAGCAAGTTCTGCTCGAAAGTATCTCTACCAAAGCTAGCCACTGCTTTAAGCAAATGAATGAGTCTGGGTATGAGAAATTGAACTAAAGGGGGTCATTAAACTAGAAATAGATCGTAGTTCTTACCATTCTTCTTCTTCTTCTCTTTTTTGCTGCTGCTCATTCAAGGATGATGAAGGCCGTAGACCATGGCGGCCTTGACGAGAAGCTGCTACACTACTGCTACAAATGCTCACTGCAGCGGCAGCTATCAAATACTTGAGTTTCATATTGGGTTTTGTTGGGGATGTTGTTTGTGTTTGTCTTGATGACGATTATATTGTAGATTGTTCATTTACTACTTGTTCATTGACTTTAATTATGGGATAAAGGAGATTAGAGAGCAAAATCCGAACCGAGCTCCTCATAATAAAGAGAATGCTAATCTTTGACATAATTCCCAATAAGATAACTGCACAGAGATGCGGCAATAGTAAACGAGAATGCCACTTCATTGGGAGATCATATATGCATCATGGCCATTTTAATTCTCTTGTCGTACTGTGTTAATATCCCCCGTAATAATTATGAGACCAACGCGAACACTAGATTTCTAGCCTACCCTTTGTGTTTCCATGAGATGCCGGATGGTAGGTAGGATGGGTGATGATGAACCGTTTTGAAATGGAGGATAATTTGCATAGTTTGGATGCGGCACAGACATACGTTCATCCGTAGCCCCTCATCACATAATGAGCACCTCACATGATGTGCACCTTTCCACCCCTCTAAATCCAAACCTCAGTTAATCTCCCAATACCCAACTACAAGCCCTCAATAAAAGCATACCTATGTTCAACTAATCCCGAATAAATGAATAGAGCGTACAATATTATACATCAGTGTTCATTAAACATATCGCATCATTTCTTATTCAATTTCTTCCTTTCCTCCCGTTCCCTCTTTTCTCTCTTGAACTTTTCAATCCGTGCTCGAACATCCTCCTCCAACAGCCTTTGTTCTTCTAACTCTCGTTTATGCTTCTCTTCCATTAATCTACGCTTTTCATTAGCCTTTTCATGTCGTAATTTAATTGCAAGTAGCTTCTTTAATTCAATTTGCCTTTGTTTCTCTTGCTTTGCTAATTGTGCCTGTTGTTTCTTTTCTAATTTAATACGCTGTGCCTCCTTGTTTTGTTCAGCGGCTTGTAACTGTTGTATAGTCTTGGCGGCAGCATATTCTTTTTTATTTAGTTGTTTATGTGTTGTTGTATTTTGTATGTTAAGTATAGAGCTGTGTAATTCTTCATCGTTCTTTACTGCCGATGTTATATGATTTGGTTCAATTCGATATGATTCCTGCTGTTGTGATGTTGCGTCTATACTATTATTATTAGTACCTGCATTAGATCTATTTCTCTCGTTACGGGCAGCATTACCTGCCAATTCTAATATCTCAGCACATAGGAATTCAAGTACAGCAGCCAAGTAAACTGGTGCACCTTCCTTTAATTTTTTATTGGCATACTTTCCTGATCGGAGATAACGACCGATACGACCGACTGGGAATTGCAACCCAGCCTTGGCTGATGATGATGTCCTCTTCTTCTTCTTCTTCTTTGGCACTGCCTTGTTGGCAGCAGTGCTACCATCTCCTTTGCCGCCGGACATAATATCAATAAAATACTTTAGAGCGCAGAGCCACTATGTACAAAATAGTTGGGGATAGGACGGATACCACTAGTGGTATCCTAGCCATCAACCTGGAAAACAGAAATGAAGCAACAAAAAGCATCAATCCAACCATTCGTCAACATCATCATCAAACATCATCTATATTTTCAATAAGCCATACCTCATATCTCTTCACAATGTCTCCTCAATTCGGTAGTCACTCGATGGCCGCATTTTCCAGCAGCGTAGCTCATAAGCCCCTCCATCATGTAACTTCCAACGGAATAAGATACATACAACAACATACATCAACATTATCATCATATACATCAACGAGTAGTACAGCACTCAACGTTGCCCTAAGTCATTCACCAAAAGAATTTCTAGCCAATCCAATAGGCATATTGGGCGGTGCTGCATCGACAGTTGCAGCCAACACTGACACTTTATCAACAGCTGCATTAGTAACAATGTTCTTATTGGCAATACAATACTGTGCCCAACCACCCATCACTCGTAAATTCTTAGATAGTCGTGCCAATAAGAAGGGAATAACAATGGTTGAGGAGATTATCAAAATGGGATTAGCGGCATCATTCTTCCTAAGTTGTGGTAAAGATGTGGTGTCATCATCACTTGCCGGATGGACATTATCATCATCATTACTATTGGCTGGATTACCTGCCTTGTTATATGCCACACAGGGTGTATTGACATATTTGGGATATCAGAATACTGATTCGGTGACATTTAACGGGTTGAATCAAACTAAGACATTGTCAGCGGCATTATGGTGTTTCTTGTTAATGGGGAAGAGACAGAGTGTTGTACAAATGGTTGCGTTGACTATATTACTCTTCTCGGCATTGTTATTTCAGGGCAGTATTTCAATATCAGGATTGTTCCAAAAGAAGATAGAAGGAGAAGCTACTGGAGAGGATGTAGTAGTGAATGGAGGTGCAAAGGTTGAAGCAGAAAGGAAGCACACATCCATCAGCAAGGGTATCATCCCATGTTTGGCTGCGGCATTCATCTCTGGACTTGCTGGTGCTTTATCACAAAAGGGAGTACAACTGTCGGGTGGCTTTGGACGCAATCCATACCTATTCACAATGGAGTTGGGATTGTATTCTTCCTGCTCTCTATTGTTTAGTTTGTTTGCTACGAAGAATGGAAGGAAGTCGCTAAGTAGTGAAGAAGGAGGCCTCTTCAAGCATTGGACACCACTTTCTATAATTCCTATTACAGTTAGAGCACTAGGTGGAGTTTTGACCGCCTTGGTTCACAAGCATGCTGGAGCTACTAGAAAAGGATTTGCTCTCATCTTAGGCCTAATACTGACTGGTGTAACTCAAAGCTGGATTGAGGGAGAGAAACTGTCGGGAGATGAATTAATGGCAATGTTCTTGGTCATTCTGAGTAGTTATCTCCATCTTTCATTTCCACCAATGGTTCGAATATAGACTTAATGTAAAGATAACTTAGTTTAACTTCTCATTTCTTATTCTTTTTCTTTTCCATCTTCTTCCTTAGTTTCTTTATCTCCTTCTTTGTAAGACCTGTTGTATCAATCTCATCACTATCAGCCGATGGTGGGGTCAATAATTTGATTTGATTCCTCGCTAATGTGTCTTTATCACCATCGAAGAATACTACATTGTAACTGTCTCCTACAATCTGTGCTATCTTTGCTTCAAAGAAGGCACCGCCAAGATCTGCTTCGACTTGATCTCCAACTTTGAGTGGTGCTGTGAACATCCAATCGGGATCTAGTTGTGTTTGTGCTTGCCCAGAGGTACCAGCGGTAGAGCTTGAATCCGATGCAACACTTCCTGATAGACACCACTGCTCCAACTCTTTCTTTTTGGCGTCTATTTGTTCAAAGAATGGTCTCACTCGAAATAGACTTAACCGTTGCATCTTTTCGGGCGTCATCATAACCGTCTTTGATGACGAATCTTTCATATGAGCAGTCATGGCCGCTTCAGCTTTACGCAATCGACCTTCTTCAACAGCCGCCAGATACATATCTCTATGTATATCCAAGATGGACAATCCATAGGAGTGAATTTGTTCAAGTGCCTCTTGCAAAGAGTCTGAAGAAAGCTCAGTGTTATCATCTGTTGCTTCATTCACCTTTGATGATAGCTTTTCTAAATCCTTTACAATATCTGAGTTGTCGTTTGGGCTCATATCCAAGAATTTCAATGGAAGTGCATCAATCAATTGAGATCGTATATCACTGGGTAGCTGATTGACTTTACCAACATACAGATTTGTCACCTCCTCGTTGAATAGTTTTGGTGGAGCTAGGAGGTCAACCATCCCACTTCGTCGAATGGCTGTATTCCTCACACTTAAATTGTTAAGATTCCAAACATGTGTATCAATATTGAACGTCAAATGAATGGATGTATCATAATCTGCTGTATCCTCAGTCTCCTCGACCGTATCAGTTGTGTGAGGGAAGCCAGCTGGTATAAATAATATATCGCCCTCCCTTGTTATAACATCCATTAACAGTTCAGTTCCTAATCTACCTTCTTTTCCTTCTAATAACGTATGCAATGGTAGACTATCATCACCCTTTCCTCTTGCAAATGGATCTGCAGTGGGGTTAACATTGCCATCCGTCGGTGGCGAAAACACTCGCCAACGTTTCTCTCCCTCCATTTGTACAACGAGTACATCCTGACGATCGGTATGTGGTGGAGCTGAAGTTCTCATTCCCCTCTTTGTAACGTACATGTTCAATGCTCCAGGGAGAGATAATGCATCGGTACAAGCAAGAGTTGACCCGGCAAGTTTCGGGATATGTGCTCCAATATTGTTAAAGATGACTGTACCCGATTCTAATGCCGTCTTAACCTGTGGTAGTGTCATCCTTGCATCATCGAATGAGCTACCGGTAGGTTGAGAAACCTCTGATACCTTCCACCCCTTACGATTATCAGTAGACCCTCGTTGTGCATCTAAAAAGTCTTCTTCTAGTGCAATTGCAAGATTAGGGAAATGAAAGAAGTTTGATAATTTACTACTATCACTACCTTCTACCTTTGATAATAAAGTTGAAGGGATATAAAATGGTGTACCATCTAATCCAAGCAACTTCTCATTACTATTATTCATAGAGTCAATGTTTTTAATAGCTTTGAAAAGAGCATAGAAGGCACCCTCTGCAGTTTTCTGTGTATGTTCATTGTTATCATCATCATCTGTAAAACCGAACTCTTTAGCCCAATTATATCCTTCTTCTAATGAGTTACCATATTGATTTAGAAATTGGTCAACTATTTGCATTGAAGGGCTAGTGGCTTCATTTGATGTTATTGATTGTGATGTAGTTGAAGAGTATAATAGATGATTTGTCGCTTTGCAAGACGATGAAGAAAAGTATGATGATGTGCTAAATGAATCTACTAAACTAAACCCATGAGATAAAACGATGATTGTGGTAAGTATAGTAGATAATATACACCCTTCTCGAGAGTTTAATGATGATCTCATGTCAATTAGGATGTTTTACTGTATCAATCTCATTTAAGTTGATGGAGGGAGAATGATGAGTAATCGAGAGTGAATAAAAGGATACCTACACAACGGTAGATGGTATTTATATCAACTTTACGTCAACTCGACGCGGCAGCTACGGAGTCTATATAATTGCAACTTGCAGAGGGAGATATAAACAGGGCAGCTAGGGAGTTCTAATTTGCAATAAGCTCAGAAATATCATCTAAATAATATACCAACACATATCATCATTCAATCATCAACAATCTTTTACTTAGTAGGTACCGTAGGTATCTTGGGACGGCAAGGTCGATTACACAATGCCCTATATATTCATTATATCTTTCTTGTTGTTGTGCAGTATATACAATGCTTCGGCTATGCGGCCGGCACCATTTGATAAGGAGTATTCCTACATAGATCCTTCGACTGGCATGCGATTAGTTTCTACTAATAATGGAGATGATGGGTATACAACAGAAGGTGTAACAACTATCTTCGACACTGATGGAAATATCTTATATGAGATGCCAATATTAACAGGTCGAAGAAGTATATACTTATCACCAGATGGGTCTGTAGTTGTACTTGATGGAGAAATGTACTGGGGAGATGGCTTGATGCGAGTAGGCTCATACTACAATGAGGATACTGTTATCACGAGCATATATAATAAAGGAGAAATATGGGGTGAAGTCAAGTATGAAAGAGATCTAGATGGAAATCCTCCTGATCCAAGAGAGATACTTGGCGGTGGTTGGGTAGATCGATCATTTACTTTGAGTGCTGACTGGAATAGAAACGTTCTCCATTATGAATTTGAGAATAAAGAGAATGTTGATATTTCACTTCCCCTTGAACATCCCCCGGTTGATAAGTCAACAGATATTAAGATGAAATGAATGCAGTGACTAATGAATAGGGGGAAAGGCATTACACACGAATATAGGTAGAAGAAAGACTGGGGGGTTGATAATAATTGCAATGGGTCCTACAATTAAGTCAGAAGCATGTTCTATGTTCAGCAGTAATAAATAATGTCAGCTCTTCTAATTTAAGTAAGATTCAACTTATACTTTATTCTCATTATCTACAAAAATGTTATTCCACACTAGCATCGGTCTTGGGTTAGTGGTTCATCAGTCTAGTCTCTATCTTCATGTAGCGCTATCAAGTTAGCAAATTATACTCCCTCAATACGATCCTCAACCTCGGCATATAGCTCTTGCAGACGCTCAATGTTCTCCTCAGAGGTCTCCCAGTATCCACGTCCATTGGCCTCTAAGAAAGTGGTTACCATATCACGGAAGGCGTTGGGGTTGGTATCCAAAAGTCTCTGTTGCATCTCTGGATCGTCAATGAAGACCTCATTGGCATCCTCGAACACAAAGTTGTCAACCTCACCAGCGGTGGCAGACCAACCCATGGTGTTACGTAAACGCTTTTGGATCTCACGGACACCCTCGTATCCAGTGGACAACATACCCTCGTAGAACTTGGGGTTAAGAAGCTTAGTTCTTGCATCAAGACGGACAGTTTCTGAAAGTGTACGTACTTGAGCGTTAGCAGTGGTGGTATCAGCCATAAGTGACATGGGCTTTCTCTTATCATCACGAAGGCCTTGTACAACCTTGGTAGGATCTGAATCATAGTAATGTGAAACATCAGTGATGGAGATCTCAGACGAGTCCAAGTTCTGGAATGTAACATCAACAGTCTTCAAGGCAGACTTGAAAAGATCAGCCTGTTGTTCCATCATACCAGGCTTGTCGGCATTGAAAGCAAATCCCTTACGTGTCAAGAACTGTTCTTGAAGTTGAGACTCATCTTCCCATCCACCATTCTCAATGGCAAGACCAACATTGGCACTGTAGGATCCGGCGGAGTTAGAGAAAACACGGCAAGCAGCCTCACGAACAGAAACATTCATCTCCTCGGCCTGCTCAATGGCATGCTTACGGACAAAGTTCTGGTCAAGGGGCTCATCGGCCTCGGCAGCCATCTTAATACCACGATCCATAAGGTTCATTTGGTTGATGAAAAGATCACGGAAGACACCGGAGCATGAAACGACGACATCAACACGAGGGCGGCCAAGTTCCTCAAGAGGGATAAGCTCAACCTTGTTCACACGTCCAAGAGAATCAGCAACAGGTCGGACACCTACAAGTGCAAGAACTTGTGCGAGGGACTCTCCGTATGTCTTGATGTTATCAGTTCCCCACAAGGTGAAGGCAATACTCTCAGGGTAGGCACCATCATTCTCATCGGCAAGCTTCTCAAGGAGCTTACGAACAACATCCTCAGAAACCTCAACAGCGGCCTGGGTAGGGATGGAAGAGGGGTCGAGGGCGTGCATGTTACGTCCAGTGGGCAACACATCGGGGTTACGGATAGGATCTCCACCTGGGGCAGGCATGAGGAATTGACCATTAAGAAGCTCCATAATACCACCCAACTCGTTATCCTTTACAACTTGCTTCAAGCAGAACTCAATGTAAGTGAATACAGGACCCAACCTGTCTTCGTCAACATTGGGGAAACCGGCATCGATGATAGCCTGAGTCCATGGCTTCTTGGCACCCATGAAACCTCCAAAGATACCAGCTGCCTCGTCAAAGAAGTTCTTAACCTCCTTCACACGTCCGTTGGAATCAGTTGATTGGTTCACAAGAGCAGCAACAGCGGCCCGAGAAGCTTGAACAACCTTGTCATTCAATTCAACATCCTCAAGCACACCGTTGTTGTTACCACGGTAGATATCGTTAATGTCACGTCCGACAGATGCGGCAATAACACGGGGGATACCCTCAATTCCATCCTCGGGACGGTCCAATTGAGCAATGTTTACCAAGGTAGCAACGGCCTCCTCAGCGGAAGGGGGAACACCAACAGTGTGCAATCCACAGGGTAGGAGACGAGATTCGATCTGCATAATCTGAGAGTAAACCTTACCGGCAATATCATCACGACGCTCCAAAGAATCGTTCTTGGCATCATAAGTCTCCAAGTTTGGAAGGTCATCAATATCCTTATCAAGGTTGCAAGTCCAGGCAGTAGACACGATGGAGTTGATAATAGCAGGTCCACGAGCCTCATTCTCGCGAAGGCCTTGGTAGGATGAGATAAGTTCCTTAAGCTCCTTCAATCCCTTGTACAGACCAGCATTCTCGGCAGGTGGTGTAAGGTAGGATACGGTGGCAGAGTATGACCGACGCTTGGCAATGGTAGCCTCAGATGGGTTGTTGGCGGCATACAAGTAAGCTGATGGTAAGGAGTTGATAAGACGATCGGGGTAGCACTGTCCACTCATACCAACTTGCTTTCCAGGCATGAACTCCAATGATCCGTGTGTACCAAAGTGAAGGACGGCATCAGCCTCGAAGATCTTCTCAAGGAAGGTGTAGTAAGCTGCAAATCCGTGATGAGGACTGGCAGACTTGGCAAAGAGAAGACGCATGGGATCTCCCTCATAACCAAAGGAAGGTTGGACACCAATGAAGACATTACCGAATTGCTTTCCGTAAACGACAAGGTTCTGTCCGTCAGAGTTGAGGTTACCAGGGGCAGGTCCCCAGTTCTCTTCCAAATCCTTGGCATAGGGGGTAAGCTCATAGTATTCATCAGGACTCATACGGTAGGCAACATTCAACTCGGGGGAGTTAATACGAGCCTCGGGATCATTCAAGACACTTTCCATAATTGCCTCCTTCTCAGAAGGTGCATCACCAACATCATACCCCTCGGCCTTAAGTTGCTTCAAAACAGCCTTGATAGAATCAAACACATCAAGGTAGGCGGCGGTACCAACATTACCCTTATCAGGAGGGAATGAGAAGATGGTAACAGCAATCTTCTTCTCCTGATTCTTCTTAATACGCAAGTTACTCCACTTCATGGCACGATCGGCAAGTAAGTTAACACGATCAGCTAATGGTACAGACCGTCCGGTGGCACCCTCACGTCCAGCATAAATGATAGGCTCGATGGCACCATCAATCTCAGGTAATGACACCTGAAGTGCAACCTGAATAGGGTGCAATCCCAATTCAGAAGATTGCCACTCCTCAAAGGATTGGAATACCAATGGCACGGCACACATGTAAGGCACATTCAACTTCTTAAGGACAGAAGCGGCCTTCTTGTGATCTTGAGAGGCTGGTCCACCAACCAAAGCAAAACCAGTTAAGTTAATAACAGTATCAACAATTGGCTTTCCACTAGAATCGTAGTAATATTCCTCAACAGGACCGGAGAAGTCCAATCCACCAGAGTAAATGGGCACGACGCGTGAACCACGAGACTCAAGTTCAGCAATTAATGATACGTAGTGTGTATCATCCTTGGTATTAATATGTGACTTTTGTAGAATAATACCAATGGTGGGTGCAGTCTTGGGATCGATGCCTGCCTCGGGACAGTGCTGGGTATTGTACCAGTTGAAGTAACTCTCGGGTGTTTCGAAGACAATGTCAGGTGCGACGGGGTGCCAGATTGCCTTATCAGGTAAGAGGACTGGTTCTTCCATGACAGCCTTCTCCTTGCCCTCCATGGATTCCATGACAGGTCCGACGTAATCTTGTCCAACCATTAGGAGGAGGGATTCCAAGTTCTCAGGGGATCCTGTTGTTTGTTTATTGTGGGGGGAGGAGAGATGGGGATTGCAATTTGTTTTTTGGGTGAGATATAATCTTTCGGGGGATATACAATACACATCAACAGCAACAACAATCAACTCACCTCCAAGCCAATACTGGAAACTCATCATAAATGTACGAGCATCAGCGGCCTTATCACTAGGCAAGAACTTCAATACCTTAGGCAAAGTACGTAACAACTTTAACATACCCTCCTCGAAACTTGATCCATCCTCCTGCTTCTTCTTCTTCATAAAGTCACTAACAACACTCTTACTCTGTCCCAAGTTCTTCATGGTGAATGATCCTACCTTGTTTAAACGCATAACCTCTGGCATACTTGGGAAGACTAATACTGCATCTAATTGATCACGTAATGGCTCTACAACCTCAGTTACCTTCTCGGCTAATTCCTGTACGAAGATTAAAGAACCAATGAATACATTAGCCTCACTAACATCCTTCTTGAATGCCTCGAATGCATCATCATTACGTAATTCTTCTAATAGATAACCAACACATTCCACTGCCATATTGTCAGAACCGGCATTAATACGCTTAGCTGCGGCAGTCATACTAGATTGATATTGTGATTCAAGAACGACATATACAATCTTCATTGTTGGACGGTCACGAACATCCTCGGGTACGATACGACGATTCTCGGAATTGTTTGCTGTGAATGCTCCTGCCATTGGACCTGCGGCTACATCTGTATCGGTTGGATCGGTGACTACATTGAGGAAGGTTGGTGATCGTACTGATACTGCATTTGATTTACTGTATACTGCATTAGTTTGGATAGCGGACTTTGGTATGTTAGCTGGGATGAATGCAGTGGTTGTTCCAATTGCTAATAGTGCTGCGGCGGCTAATTTGAACGACGCCATGTTTCTATATTATTGTTTGTGTATTGTATTATTGTTTGACCCTCACAAATAGAAAGTGAGCTTTGTTATTGAGTAAGATTTGCAGCTGACGATCTTGAAGATATATCGATCCTATTGAGGCGGATCTTTTGCTGTGGTATGTTTTGTTAGTAGAGATTGACTCAGGAAATTATGAGATGAAGAAGAACAAAGATGCTTTGGGCTTTTGATGGTTGAATTTATTACACTTGGATTTGGTATCCTTGAAGAAGATGAGGATACCGTGCTGAGCTGGAGCCAAGGGCAAGACATTGAGAAAAGGGCATCGAGAAAAGGGCTGGATGCCCCTGTATCCTATCATCCCGTACTATCCTGGTTTGTAGAGTGAGCAGAGGGAGCAGGCAGCTATTGGCATAGATTTTAGCCTGCTATTCACAAGATATCTATGTGAGTTAAAGTAAATTAGTATCCTACACATTAGCATCCATCGTCTCTTCTACTGCACCAGTAGTATTAGTACCACCCATGCAACCACCACAATTCATCATACTATCTCTGCTCTTTTCTAGAATTGAATTTCGACAGTGAAATTTGACTTGGATTACACCCTCTTCTTGCAACCATGGTTCGCCATCTACTTGACAGTGTAATGGACATTTTGTTCGTATACATACATTGTTGGTTAGTGCCACAACATTGAACTCTAAGAAGGGCATGACTGGTGAAAGTAAAGATTTGGACACAGCCTGAACAGGATTGTTGACGAATATAACCTCAATCAATGCATCTCTTGGATCTCCTTTGGATGTCAATGATTGTCCAGCATATATACTTTGTATATTCAATAAGACAATAGCCCGACATCTACTTGGTATCTCCATCTTTACCAATTCACCCTTGTCATTATTCACTAACAAATTCACCCTCTTTCGAAGCTTAGGCGCCCTCATAGCACAAGGTGCCTTCTGAATATATATAATCTTATTCTTCATTGGGCTTGTAAACTTCTCTGGGTGCTCTTCACGTTCATGATGGAATAGATATGCAATCTGTGCATCAAATCCTAAACTAAAGTAATTACAGAATACACCATCAAATACCTGTGTGGAAGGTTTCGACATTGTTAATTGATTTTGTTGTCGTCTTCTTGATGATTTGGTTGTTCCTACATATGTCTCATCGTCGTCCATTAATGATTGTAGAACGTTGGTAGTTAATGTTTTTTGTCGACGATATTCTTCTCCTTCATCGTCGTCTTCTTCTTCTTCTTCTACATCCTTTTCTGATGATGCAACTCTATGACAATTCTCCGATAGAATTTGTGGTATAAACTCTTTTTCTTCCTCATCTAATGTCTTCATTGGCATGATAATACATCGCCATCGATCAATACTAGTCGTCGTAGATGTTTGAACAGATGTTATCATACTCTTCTCCTTCATTTGTGATTTAAATTTTCCGCCCCAACCAAATTGTCGTGATAGATCATTACCCGTACCCAATGGACAGATTGCTAATGGTAAATGATCTTTATACTTTGATAAATGTACCCGTTTATCACTTGATGATTCTAGCACTATACTCCAAACTTTATCTAAACTACTATATATCCATCCACATGTACCATCGCCGCCACAGGCTAATACTCGTACCATTGGATCATATGCATATTTTAATAATGTGTCTTCTGGCATGTTGCCTAGACTGCATTGAAATAAATCGATGACATATTTGTCTCCTAAATGTTTAACAAATGAATTGTACAATGTACTACCAATTCCACCACCAGATTTGGAGTTTATAAATGCAATTAATGTATATTGACCACAATTTCTTTCATGTTTGGTGATTTGTATATCGTTTGTTGAGGATTGTGACTTCTCCTTCTGATCTTCATTGTCATCGTCAACGAAATCTTCTCCTTCTTCTTCTGGAAGTGAGGTAATATCACTACCAACTGCAGTATCTCGTCTTGGCTTCAGGTTATTAGTAATTACACCCTGACTAGCTGCTTGATGTAACCGCTTCAATGCAGCGGATCGACTTGCGGGTGGAGATTGTGAAGTTATACTAGTAGTATGTTCATGTTGTTGTTCATCTACAACACCACCAGTAGCGCTACCAATGGATGAAAACTCTGAATAGTTTGATGTGCGTTGTTGAGTAGCAACTATACCGTCAATAATCTCATTATTGCTACCATTATTAGTAATAGATATTGCAGATCTAAATCGAAATGATTCAGGACCTTGACGTCCTACTTGTGGCCTTTGCTTAGTTTGAGATGTATTGATTGTCATAATGTTTATGATGTGTGATGTGTTTGTGATTTGTGATATGATATTGCTGTAAACGGGATCTCTCCAATAATATGAAACTTCGGCCCACTTCTAACAAGAGTGTCGTATAATGTACGACGATGAGACATATGTAGGA